>RCNE010000544.1_pt1 | contig 20367 bp, 17 predicted proteins | sample 2041361 | NCBI WGS metagenome assembly RCNE01 (sample SAMN09708229, study PRJNA481090) | Marine sediment metagenome, whole genome shotgun sequencing project.
TGCCCTTCACGGACCAACACGTCGCCCGACTCACAGTGTTTTCCCACGACCCGGACGGTGAGATCGCGTGTGGCCTCAACACGGCTCGGCAGGAACGACTCGTATCCGCTGCCGTAGAGCACGGGGCGGGGGTTATCCGACATTCCGCCGTCGACAGCCACATAGGTACGAATTCCATCGAGTGGCTTCACGGTCCCGACCGTGTAGACGGTGATCGCCGCCGATGCAGCGATCGATCGACCTGGCTCAGCTAGCACTCGTGCGGTGACGTCGGCAGCATCGAGGGCATCGTGCACCACGTTTGCCCATGCGGTGATCGTTGCCCCTTCTTCACCCATCACGTAGGGGACGCCGAGACCGCCACCAACGGACACTTCTTCGAGGCCGTATGGTTTCCCGACCGCAGCGATAACTTCCGCAGCTCGGGCGAACGAGTCGACTCGAAACACCTGAGACCCGATGTGTGCGTGGATGCCACGGACACGAACTGCATTCGATGCGATCGCCCGTTCGATTGCAACCTTGGCCACGCCGCTCGAAACCGTGAAACCGAACTTCGAGTCGTCGCGTCCAGTTGCGATGAACTCATGCGTGTGTGCTTCGACGCCGGGAGTAATCCGGATGAGCACGTTGGGGACCGGCCAGCCTTCCTGGTGCAGCCGCTCGAGCCGATCCAACTCATCGAAACTATCGACAACGATCCGGCCGATGCCCGCCTTCAACGCCTCCCTCAACTCGGCATATGACTTGTTGTTGCCATGAAAGACCAAGTTCTTGGCCGGTACGCCAGCCGCAATTGCGATGTGGAATTCGCCTGCGGTGGAGACGTCGATGTCCATCCCCTCCTCGTGCACCAACTTGGCCATTGCCTGGCAAAGAAATGCCTTACTCGCGTACGCAACTCCGGGACCAAAAGCGGCAACGGCTTCTCGAGCGCGGGCCCTGAGGTGTTCTTCGTCGTAGATGAACAGCGGCGTACCGAATTCGCGAGCGAGGTCGACGACTGAGCAACCACCGATTGTCAGTACCCCTTCGCCGTCTGTCGACGAGCTGTCCGGGAGTAGCGAAAACGGTACTGGGCTCGTGTTCACTCGAACTCGGTCTCTGCGTCTTCGCTCCACATCGACTCAGGCGCCGACACGCCGAGACGACCGAGCGTTGCGGCAAGGCCGATCCGGGCAGCCTCGATCAACCACAGTCGCGCCTGGGTTAGCTCCGGTGATACGCCGTCACCCATCACGTAGCAGTCGGGATTCTGATAGAAGCTGTGTACTGCAGACGCCAGCTCGCGAACCCATCCCACGACCCGGTGTGGAGCACGTTCTCGTGCGGCCAACGCAATGAGATCCGGACCGCTGAAGAGCGTTCGAAGGATCTCGACCTCTCGTTCGTGCGTGAGCAACGACAGGTCGACGTCGGAGAGTGGTAGGCGTTCGATTCCCGCTTCAGCGACCTTGGCCTGCACCCTGCAGATCCGTGCATGTGCGTATTGCGTTGCAAAGACCGGGTTGTCTTTGGCCTGCGAAACCGCGAGGGCAAGGTCGAATGTCTGTTGCGAGTCGATCGACTGCAGGAGATACGTGAACCGCGCAGCGTCGGCGCCGACTTCCTCGATGACGTCGCGAAGTTCGACGATGTCTCCGGATCGCTTGGAGAGTTTTACTTCTTCGCCGTCGCGCATCAACCGCACCATCTGTGTGATCTGCACGTCGAGCATCTCGGGGTCATTTCCAAGCGCCGCCATCGCAGCCCTCATCCGTGCGATGTAGCCGTGATGATCGGCACCCCACACATTCACCAGCTCGTCAGAGCGGGAAAATTTGTTCGCGTGATAGGCGATGTCGGGGGTTAGGTAGGTGTATTCGCCGTCGGTCTTGACGAGCACCCGGTCCTTGTCGTCACCGAGGTCCGACGTACGTAACCAGGTCGCGCCACCCTCGTCGAAGACCATGTCGCGGTCCTTGAGTGTCTCGAGCGAGGCTTCGAGTTCGCCGTTCTCTACCAACGACTTCTCACTGAACCACACATCGAATGTGATGCCGAGCTGTCCGAGGACCTCTTTCTGATCAGCGAGCGCACGGGCGTATCCCCATTCGAGAGGATCAGCGTCGTCGGGCATGTCCTGTGCCCAATCGATGATGTACTGCCCCTGATAGCCGCCCTCTGGGGGTTGCTTACCCGCCTTTCGCGCTGCCAACGAGTCGGCGTAAGTGGCCATCTGCACGCCGCGATCGTTGATGTAGGTCTCACGGGTGACCTGATAACCGCTCCACTCAAGAAGCGAGGCCAGCGCATCGCCATATACGGCACCTCGACCGTGCCCAGCGTGCAGTGGTCCGGTGGGGTTTGCCGAAACAAATTCGACGTTGACCGACCGATCGGCCCCGAGGTCGTTTCTGCCGTATCCGTCGACGCCGACGTCAACGACATGACGCAACACGTCATAGAGCCACGTCTCACGAAGATGAAAGTTGATGAATCCAGGACCCGCGACGTCAATCCGGTCGACGTGCTCGAGTTCCTGGCTCTCGAGTTGTTCGATCAGCCGCTGGGCCAACTCACGTGGATTGCTCTTGGCCTGCTTCGAGGTGGCCAGCGCAAGGTTCGACGACCAATCGCCGTGGTCGCGGTTGGCCGGCTGCTCCAGTCCGATTTCGTCGGGTGCAACCAGCCCCTCGGCCACTGCCGCCAAGGCGAGAGCAGCACGCAGTTCTTCTTGGATCACGTGTCCTCCATCGACGAAGTGACGAGCTTATCCGCCCGCGTTCCGTTGGCCGATCGACAGGCCGACTTCCGACCTGAGCGACACGCGCAGCAATGTACCCAAGGAGGTAGGCTCTCCCAGCAAGCCCTCGTAGCTCAGGGGATAGAGCATCGGCCTCCGGAGCCGTGAGCGCAGGTTCGAATCCTGCCGAGGGCGCCAAGACGAATCACCCCGACGGACTCGTATATGGTGCTCCTTTTGGAGGTCCACGAACTTGTTGCTTACTCTCAGGGCAGGGACACTCCCCTCAAGGTCACGGAGTCGGGATGAGTAGAGGCGATTCGCCACAGGGCAATGAGGACGAGGCGCGCTCAGACGCTGCCTCGGCCGAGCCTGACGCCCCGCGCTCGGATCGCTGGTCCGTGGACGGCCTTGGCGAACGCCGGGAGCAACTGGTCGACGAGCGAAATGATCTCGCACAGATTGACGGTGAGCTACGAGCGTTGCGCAACGAGTTGGCCCGCCAGCGCGACGAGGTCGACTTCGATGCACGCGACCTGACCAGACGTCGGACGACCGTCGACCTCCAATTCGACCGGCTCAACCAGGACGAGGTCGCACTCTCGGACCATCAAGATGAACACGACCGCAACATCTCTCACCTCGAGGACCTGATCCAGCAGGTCACCTCAACGCGCGCTGCCACGAGCGCGGAGCTGCAAACCCTCGAACAAGAACAACGTCGGATCGAAGACCTCCGCCAACAACTTCATGATGAAGAGGAAGTGTTGGTCGAGGCACGTGAACGCGTCGAAAAGGATCGCGAGGACGTCCTCTTTCGTAAGGCGAATCTCGACGACGACGAGCGGGACCTCGAACAGCGATTGATCGAGATCCAGACTCGATCACAAGAACTCGAGGACGTGAACGCCGAGTTGGCGCAGCAAGAAGCCTCGCTCACCGCTCGAGGCCGCGAGCTCACGCAACGATCCCGAAGCATCGCCGATCAGCAAGATGTAATTGACGTGACCGAGATCGAACTCGCCACACGTGTCACTGAACAGGCGCAGAAGTCACACGAGGTCGAACTATCGCTGGAACAACTCGAGGGCCAAGAAACCTCCGTTGAAGTCCAGCGACAAGAGCTGATCGAAGCGCAGGATGAACTTGCTCGGCGCCGATCACGTATTTCCGAAGAACAAGACGAAATTGCTGTTCTTCAGTCGACCATCGATGACGAACGGGCTGCCCTGATTCTCGAACAGCGTGAACACGAGACAAGGTTTCTCGAAATTCGCGAAACGAACGAGGCCCAGTTGGCAGCGGCGATCAGCGCGTCTGATCTTCGGTCCGTCGAGATCGTCGAACAGCAGCGGGTACTCGATGAGCAGGCCGAGGTTCTCGAGAAACGACGACTTGGCCTCGCAGCAGAAGCCGATCAGCTCGAAGGAGCGCGCGCAGACCTGACTGTTGAGCGCGACGACATCGAGGCAGAGCGCAAGGTTCTGGCGTCGCAGTCAGACGAGATCGATCGCCTCGAAATAGAGATCCGCGAACGTCGCCACGATGTCGACACCGTCAATGATCGCGAGGCAGACCTGGCAGCACGAAGTGCCGAGCTCGACGAACTCGAAAACTCGCTGGGAACGCGAGTCCGCGAGGCCGAGGAAGTACACCAGACACTCCTTGCTCGGGCAGAGGAGATTGCTGAGCTCGAGGAGCGCGAGCGGGCAATACATCAGGCCGCTGCAGACCTGGACACCCGCGAACGACTCTTGCGTCAAGCCGAAAACGAGTTCAGCGCATGGCAGGACCGAATCGCCGTTGAGCGGGCCGAACTCGAACAACAACAACAAGATGTGACAGCGCGCGCAATCCTCATCCATGAACAGGATGTTCACCTCGACGAGGAGACGCAGTCAGCCGATCAACGAGCCGGGGTCCTTGAGGATCGACGGGATGAACTCGACCGCCTCACCGAGGTTCTCGACGAGCAACAGGTCTTACTGAGCGAACGAGTGAGCGAGCTCGAAGCCAAGCACCTCGAGGTCGAGGAACGAGCAGCTGAACTCGAACGCGCCTCTCTCCGACTCGACGCACGCGAATCGTCTCTCCGAGTTCGACGAAACGAACAGGACGACACGCAGCGCCAACTCGACACGCTCGACACGGAAATCCTCGCCACTGCCGAGGCACTCAATACACGCGTGGCCGAGCTGGCCACGCGTGAGCGAGATCTTGACACACGTGAGACTCAATACAGCCTGGAACGCGAAGGCATCACCGAACGTATGGACCAACTCGATCGAGATCGAGCTCAACTCGAAGAGGCCGAGCGGCTCATCGACCGGCTCGAGAACGAACGAGACGATGTCGAACAGGAACTGCTTCTTCTCCAGGGGCGACGTGAAGAGATCGCTCTTGAGCGAGCGCGGCTTGCAGGTTCCAGCGAAGAACTGCGCATGCTCGCCGAGCAGCTCGACACCGAACACGAGCTGCTCACGGGTGAGCGTCAGGACGTCGCTGTCCATCGCCGCTCAGTGGCAGAACAGCGCCAACGACTCTCCGAGTCGGAAGGCAACGTACGTCTGCGACATGACCACCTCGATACCGCCCACCGAACGTTGCACGAGGATGAAGCTCGGCTACAGCAGCGCCGTGAAGTCCTCGCAGCAGAACGACAGCGAATCGAGGACGCAGCAAACCACCTCACCGAGGATCAACAACTCGTCGATGCCGACCGCGAGATCGCCGAGACCGAAGCTGAGGCTGTCACCGCTGATGTGCTCACGATTCGCAGCGATCGCGAGTCACTCGTCGAACAAACCGCACGGGTGAAGACCAGGGCGGAATCATTGCGGGCTCGAGCAGCCGAACTCGAGGCTATGCGCACCGAGGTCGACGCAACCACTGAAGAACTACAGTCGGCAGATGTATCGCTCGAGCAGCGGCGGGCATCCCAAGAAGAGGCAGCCCGAGAACTTGTCGCTGAACACGACCGACTGAACGCTGAACGGGAAGCCCTGCTCGAGCGTCGATCGGCCGTACAGACCGAGCGAGAACGACTCGAGGGCCTGTGGCAGCTGATCGAGGAGCACCGCGCCACCAGCACACAACTGGCAAACAAGATCGACGCAACCCAGGCGGTCGTCATCGATCTGAGTGAACCGATCGACCTTGTCGACGGAGTGGATTCTTCGGTGACCGATCAGCCGCGCTGAGCGGTCGTTTTGGGCGATTTGGTGAAGTGGTCGACACATCGCTCAACCTCGATGCTCCAGATGCGTTCGAAACCGATCGATTCACCTATGCTCAACGGCGGGACCCGCACAAGAGAGCACTATGGCTGACGAAACTTCTCACGACGACGAAAGCGGATCAACAGACGATCCAGCGACCGAACTTCGCCGTCTTCGCATCGAGCGATCGACTGCATCGCTCGACGCAGAGGAAGAACTCCTCTTCACACGTCAACAACAGCTCGCGAAGCTTCGCGAGCAGATCGAGCGCACACAGGCCGATCAGCGCTCCGAGCTCACTCGGATCGAGGAGGCCCGTAGCCAGCTGAACCAGCTGGCGGTCGACATCGAGGCACGGCGCACCGAGGTCGACGAGTACCGCTCCAAACTTGCCGTTGCTGAGAAAGAATTGAACGAACGTCGTCGAGCAATGGAACGGCAATCGGTTTCGCTCAGCCGTGGGGAAATCGATCCCGATGAAGTGACCCAACTTGCTCCTTTGAGCGAAGCTGCAGATCTTGCCCAGGCCGAGCTTGATGCAGCGCGCAGTGAACTCGACACAGCCCGATCCGAACTTGATGCAACGCGAGCTGAACTCGATGAGCTGCGCTCGTCGATCGACGGAGAGCAGACCGGGCTAACAGGGAGCCGTGCGGCGCTTGAGACAGATCGCCAGGCGCTCGAGACGCGAGCCGAGCAGATCGCTGCCGATTCGGTCGAGATCCAGGCACTCGAGACCGAGGTCGCTGCAACTCGCACTCGGATCGAGACCGAACAGCAAGAACTTCTCGCCGAGATCGAACAGCAACGGCTGACGCTCGAAGGTGAACTTCAAGCGCAACGTGACGAGATCTCTGCCCGGAGAGACGAGCTGGAGACAGAACGTCAGGAACTCGAAGACATCAGTTCGCTCGAAGCTGCATACACCGAACAAAAGGCAACGTTCGACGCCAAAGAAACGGAAACCGCCGAGGCCCATAAACAAGCGCTCGATGCTCTCGAGGCGGAGTTCGAGCGCGATCGTGAACAGCTCGCCGAATCGAACAAGCAGCGGATTGAGGCACTCGGCGTCATCGACGAACAGTCAACCGAACTCGACGCCCTCGAAGAATCCATCACCACCCGACGCTCTGAGCTCGAAACCCGAGACAGCGACCTCGAAGCCACGCTCACCGAACGCACCGAGGCAACAGCCACCGCCCAAGACGAACTCGACGCCCTCGAAGAATCCATCACCACCCGACGCGGCCAACTCGAAACCGAAACCGTCGACCTCGACTCACGACGTGCCGACCTCGACGCCCAGCGAGCCGACCTCGAATCGCTGCAGACGACTGTCGAGGACGGAAGATCCGAAGTCGACGCGGTGCAGCAGCGCCTCATTGCGCTCGAAGAGGAGCGTCAACAGCTCGACATCGACGCCGCGCTCCTTTCCCGTCAGCGGGCCCAGATCGACCTCGAACGAAGTTCCCTTGCTGGATCGGGCGCAGAGCTTGACGATCAGCGGGCCATGGTGGCCGATCAACGAGAGCACCTCGATGCAGAGAAGGAACTACTCGACGAGCAGCGCACATCTCTCGCCGAACAGCGCACACAACTCAATGAGCAGGGCGAGTTCATCAGCCGCCAGCAGACGCAACTGATCGAACGTCGACGTCAGCTCGACGAAGAGGGTGATGTCCTCGACGACCGGGCCAAACAATACGAACGCGAACGCTCGATTCTCGATGACAAGATGGAATCGATGACGATGCAGCAGACCGATTTCGAGCGTGCCGAAAGCCGTGCCGAAACTGATGCTGCACAACTGAACGAATTCCGCGCCGAGATCAACGTGCGACGAGAGTCCTTGAAGGGCGAGGAAGCCGAACTTCGCAAACTCGCTGCGATCATTAACGAGCGCCGAGAGACGGCCACCGAGCGACATCTTGAGTTTGATCGCAAGCAAACAGAACTCGCGTCCGAGAACGGTCGACTGGATGCGCTCCGATCAGAGAACAGTGAAGAGAAGAAGCGCCTCGACTCCGAGCGAATTCATCTCGACGAAGTGCGCAAGCGCCTGGCTGCCGAAGAACGTTCACTCGAGGACGAGCGTGCTCGAATTGCCGAGATGTGGGCGCTGGTCGGACGTCACCGGGACCAAGCTCGAGAAGTTATCTCTGCTCTCTCACCGGAGACCGTCATCGATGCACCGAACCTGGGTGCCGTCGACGGCTGAGCGGTCGACGTGCGCTGCAAAGAACCCGCGCTACCCAAACTACGGGCGAATGCAGCAGGAAAATGACTAGCTGTTGTTTCGATCCGCTGAGCTGAATGCACACGGAAGGCTGACGCCTTCCAGCAATTGACGATCCTCGAGCGTGAGCGCAGCCGGGTCGTCCTTCAGCCGGTCATCGAGCTCAAGAAACTCGGTGTACGACAACTCGGCGGCGACCGTGTCGAACGCACACTGGCAGAATTCGGGACCGTTGTCGTCGTCTTCCTCGACCAGAGCTGCATCGCAGGCAGCGACGAACTGCTTCTGGGCACGCTCGTCTTGATCGTCGTAGGTAGCCGGAAGACCCTCGCTGGTACAAGCGGCACCGAAGAGTGCGAGGCCAAGAATCACGAAAAGAAGGCGTCGAGACATAGGCGGTTAATCTATCGGGGTGTCAGCAAGCTGGCGCGCACGCGTGAAGATCGAATCGAGCATCGATTCGGTCAGTCTGCCGGTGAACGTGTTCTGCTGTGACACGTGGTAGCTGCACAACAGCGTGACGCCGTTGCCGATTTCAACCTCCACTCCATGCCCGAACTTGGGACGCGGGCGGATGTCGAAATGTCGGGCAATCGCTGTGGCGCCGATTCCCCCAAGAGCGACGAGAACTCGAAGATTGCTGAGTGCTGCCAGCTCGTCGGTCAAGAAGGATCGACACGTGTTCTGCTCGATCGCCGATGGTTTGTTATCCGGCGGCGCACACTTCACGGCCGACGTGACCCACACGTCGTTGAGCTCGAGGCCATCACCGGTCGCCGAAGACTCGGCCTGATTGGCTAGACCAGCTCGATACAAACCGGCGTACAACCAGTCACCAGACCTATCGCCTGTGAACATCCGGCCGGTTCGATTTGCGCCGTGTGCTGCCGGAGCGAGGCCGATGACGGCGATTCTCGCCGATGGATCTCCGAATCCTGATACAGGGCGTCCCCAGTAGGTCTGATCGGCGTACGAGGCACGTTTCACTTCAGCGATGTGTTCGCGCCAATCGACCAGTCGCGGGCAACGATTGCACGACTCGATACGTACCTGAAGTTCGTCGAGGGCCATTGGTCGCAAGCTAGTGGCGGTAGCGTGAAATCCAATGGCCGCACCGACCTCCACTCCCCCAACGATTGTACTTTTCGTCCGACATGGGCAAACTCCGACGACCGGCAAGAAACTGCCCGGTCGCGCCGCAGGTCTACACCTCGCACCAACGGGCGTGACACAAGCCGAGACCGCAGCCGCACGTATCGCTGCGCTGAACAAAGTGAAGGCAATCTACGCCTCGCCAATGGAGCGCACGCAAGAGACGGCAGCGCCGATCGCTAAGGCCTGCGGTCTACGAGTGCGAACACACAAAGGGTTGATCGAAGCCGATTTCGGTTCATGGACCGGCAAAAATTTGTCCGCACTTCGCAAACTTCCTGAATGGAAGACCGTGCAGAGTTATCCAAGTGGCTTCCGCTTCCCCAAGGGCGAGTCGTTCTCGGAGATGCAGACCCGGATGACTGGAGCAGTTGCTGAGCTCGTCGCGAAACATCCGGGTGAAACCATCGTGGCCGTGTCTCACGCAGACACGATCAAGGCAGCCATGGCCGATGCCGCAGGAACGCCGCTCGATCTGTTCCAAAGGATCGTCATCTCGCCCTGCTCGGTCAGTGCAGTCATGTACACACCGACTGGACCAATCGTGCTCAGCGTGAACTCGACAGGCGATGACCTCTCCACGTTGGTGCCGAGCTGACATGGATAGCTTCGAGATCGCCAACGTCGACGCCTTCACCACCGGAACTGTGGGACCCAAGGGCGAACGAGTCTTCTACCTCCAAGCAATCGCCGGAGGTGAGACCGTTTCGTTGAGACTCGAGAAGCAGCAGGTCTTGGCGATGGCCGAGCACCTGTCCGAACTGCTCGAGGATCTGCCCGAGATCAGTGCTCACGAATGGACCTCAGCTCCCAACCTGATCGAGCCAGTCGAACCCAAGTGGATCGTCGGAGCAATGGGCGCAATGTACGACGCCTCCTCGGACAACGTCGTCATCATGGCCGAGGAGGCCAGCGAGGACCCCGATGTGGACGATGCCTCAGTTGCCACGTTCCGTCTCGGTCGGGGCCAGACGCTGGCGTTCATCGAACGTGCACGCGAGGTTCTCGACGCTGGTCGTCCTCCCTGCCAGTGGTGTGCACGACCGCTGAACCATGGCGAAGACGGTTTCTGCCCCTGCTGGAACTGATCGGGTATGTCCGACAGCAAGCCCGAAGAGACAGATTCGTCGTCGCCAACCAATGTCGAGAGCCCATTCCGCTCTCGACCGCCGCTCTCGACCGCAGATGCTCTCGAGCTCCTTTCATCGGCCGAGATCGACGTGCTCGGTCAGATGCCATACAGCTCCAACGCCACCTTCCTCGTCGACCTAGTGGTTGACGGCGAGCGACCAGCGCAAGCTATCTACAAACCAGAGCGGGGTGAGAAGCCGCTGTGGGACTTCCCTGGGTCTCTCTACAAACGCGAAGCAGCAGCGTTCTTGCTGTCCGAACAACTCGGATGGGGCCATGTGCCGCCTACGGTCATCGTCGACGGACCGGCCGGCATTGGATCCCTCCAGCTGTTCATTCCGGCGATCTTCGAGGAGCACTATTTCACACTGCTCGAAGAGGAACGGTTTCACGAGGACTTTCGCGAGATCTGCGCCTTCGACCTTTTGTCGAACAACACTGATCGCAAGGGTGGCCACATCCTGCTGGGGGAAGACGGCGAACTCTGGGCCATCGACCACGGACTCAGCTTTCACCAGGAGTTCAAGGTTCGGACCGTCATCTGGGACTTCGCTGGTGACCCGCTGAGTCAGAAGGTCTCCGACGGCCTCGAGCAGCTGCTCGACGTCGGTCTGACGAACGACTTGGCCGAGTTGCTCGATCCGTTCGAGAGGGACGCCATCAAAGCTCGCGCCCGTGCTCTCCGGCTGGAGCGCGAGTATCCGCACGACCCGACAGGTCGTCGGTACCCGTGGCCAATGGTCTGACCACGGGTCCTGCGGCCAGCTAACGGTTCTTCAGTGCTTCGATCAACTTGGGAACGACCTTGTGGACGTCGCCAACGATTCCAAGGTCGGCGACACCAAAGATCGGCGCCTCCTCATCCTTGTTGATCGCAATGATGTGCTTGGAACCCTTCATACCAACGAGGTGCTGCGTGGCGCCGGAGATCCCAAAGGCTAGGTAAACGTCTGGCTTGACCACTTTGCCGGTCTGGCCGACCTGGGAGCTGTACGGCACCCAACCGGCATCAACAATCGCTCGTGAGGCACCCGCAGCGCCGCCCATGAGACCAGCGACCTCTTCGACCATTGCGTACTTCTCGGCGTCGCCGAGGCCACGTCCGCCTGACACGACCACTTTGGCCTCGTCGAGCTTCGGCCCGTCCGATTCTTCGACGAAACGATCGATGACCTGCGCCGCACCAGCGTTCCCGACGTCGGGAACGCTGAGCGAAGAAATCGAGGCGGCAGCGCCGCCAGTTTCCTCTGCGACAAATGATTTCGGCCGGACGAGCACAATCTGCGCTGCCCCGCCGGTGAACTTGGTTCGCACGTTCGTGATTCCGCCGAAGACGGGCTCGGTGCCGACAAGTGCGTCGCCGTCAACCGCCAGGTCGACAACATTGGTGATGACTGGCGCATCGAGAGCTACCGAGAGACGGGCCGCAACGTCACGACCGTCGTACGTCGTGCCTGCAAGTAATGCTGCCGGGCCGGACCCAGAGGCAACCGCACCAGCGACCGCCGCTGCAACGTGCACACCCTGAAAGCCGGCTCCAAGATCTCCCGTTGCTTGCACCGTGCTTGCGCCATGTGCGCCAGCCTCAGCTGCGACTGCATCGGAGGCTTCCCCGCCGATGACGACATGCACGTCGTCGGCCAAAGTGCGGGCCTTGGCCAGCATCTCGGTTGTCATCGTGGACAACGAGCCCTCGACCAATTCTCCGTACACCCAAATAGATGAAATTCCCATGATTCAGAGCACCTTCAGTTCTTCGAGGAACGCAATGATGCGCTCGTGGGCGTCGCCCTCATCAACAATCTTTTCGCCAGCTTCACGAGCTTCGGCTTGTTCGATTTCGACGATCTCTTGACCGCTGCCTGCCCATCCGACCGATCCGGCATCGATACCGAGATCAGCAAGGGTCACTTCGTCGACGGGCTTCGACTTCGCTGCCATGATGCCCTTGAATGATGGGTAACGAGGCTCGACTACGCCAGCGGTCACCGACACGACACACGGCGTCGGGCACGTCACCGATTGGTAACCAGTCTCGGTTTGACGCTTCACCGAAACGGTGCCGTCGCCTACTTCGATGGACTTTGCGAACGTGACGGACGGGAGACCCATGACCGCAGCGATCTGCTCGGGCACGGTGCCGGTGTACCCATCGCTCGATTCGGTTGCCGCGATCACCAGGTCGGGCCCGACACGACCAATCGCTGCTGCCAGCACCTTCGCTGTCGACAAGGCATCAGATCCAGCCAGCGCCTCATCAGACACGAGAACGGCACTCTCGGCTCCCATAGCGAGTGCCGTGCGAAGCCCGGACACCTCGTTGTTCGGAGCCATCGACACCAACGAGACCGTGCCACCACCGGCGGCTTCAGCCAGCTGCAGGGCCATCTCGACGCCATACGAGTCCGACTCATCGAGGATGAGCTTGGAACTGCGGTCAAGCGTCTTGGTGTCGGGATTCAGCGATCCGATCTCCGCCGGATCAGGAATTTGTTTCACACATACAACAACGTTCATTGGCCTAGTGTGCCCCTTACTCTTGGAACGATTGTGGTTACGACGATAAGAAACTTCATCGAATTTTGTCTGACGATAAACCGTCGGACAAGGTCCGAATTCGAATCGTAGACGTACCGACATCTTACCGAGCGGTAACTTCAACTATCGGATCGAATTAGAGCGCCATGAAAATTGTGCTTATCGCCAACGCATCAGCATCCTCGGTGACTGCTCGCACGCGAGTCGTCATCCAAAAGGCATTGTCTGCCGACCATGACGTCGAACTCGCCGAGACAGCACGGCGTGGACACGCAACCCGAATTGCAAAGGGCGCTGCTGCCGAGGGCGCCGATGTGATCTGCGTGCTGGGCGGTGATGGCACACTCAACGAAGCAGCCAACGGCATTGTCGGTACCAACACCGCACTTGCACCTTTGCCCGGCGGATCGACCAACGTCTTTGCGAGGACGCTCGGCCTACCTGAGGATCCGGTCCACGCAACCGCCGTCACTCTCGAGGCGTTGGAGTCCGACTCGATCCGTTCGATTGGTCTTGGATCCGCGAACTCGAGGTATTTCTTGTTTCACACCGGCGTTGGGTACGACGCTGCGGTGGTCGAGCAGGTCGAAAAGCGCGGTCAACTCAAGCGTTGGGCAGGTCACTCGCTGTTCGCCTTCGCTGCGGTCGATACCTGGCTTCGCCACTATGACCGGAAGAGCCCACATTTCACCGTCGATTTCGGCGATGGCAAACCAATCACCGATGGGTACTTCACGATCTGTCTGAACACCGATCCGTATACATATCTCGGCACCAGACCATTTCATATCGCTCCAGAAGCGACCCTCGATCGCCCGATGACCGTGGTCACTGTTCGTTCGCTCTCTGCGCTGCGGTTGTCACAGTTGGCAGCGTCGACGTTACGCGGCGCCGGCGGCGTCTCTACGGGCCGCTCCGTCGACGTCCGAGCCGATGTGCGGTCATTTACCGTGACCTCAGAGACACCGTTCCCGTATCAACTCGACGGTGACTACCTCGGCGATGTCACGTCGATCGACTTTGCATGGGAAGAAGACGCACTTCGTCTCGTCGTTCCCGATGGCCGCGTTGTTCCGCGCCCGAGCGACATTCTCTAGCGGAGGGTCTTTACGGCGACGTCGGGGACGTTGGTGATGATCCCGTCAACGCCAAGGGCGGCGAGTTCGATCATTCGTTTTGGGTCATCGACGGTCCACACATATACCGCAAGATCCGCTGCGTGAGCTTCGTTGACCCAGCGCGGTGTCACGATCTCGTCCCACGGATTCACCGCAGAGTGGTCGTGAGCCTTCGCCCGACCGATCGAGACCTCGGGACCCACGGCATCCATCGTCAGAAGGCCGGTCGGCATCGACTTGTCGATGTCGTGCACGGCGTTGATCGCGCCCATGTCGAACGAGGTGATGAGGACCTTGTCTCGCAGAAGTGTCGCCCGGGCGATTCGGACGATCTCGGGGACCATGTGGTGTTCAGGGTCGAAGTCGTCGTCATCGGGGTCGTTCTTGATCTCGATGTTCACTCCCATATCGCCACAGGCCTCGATAACGGCCTCCAGCGTCGAGACATGATCAGGGAGGTCTGCCACCGAGAGTTCTCGAATCAGTCGACCGTCGGCCACGTGTGCGTCATGGTGCACGACGATCGAACCGCAGCCCGTGCGATGGACGTCGAGCTCAACCCAGTCGGCCCCCATGTCAGCGGCGCCGCGGAAGGCCTCGAGCGTGTTTTCCGTGAAGGCTTTTGAAGCTCCTCGGTGGGCAATGATGAGTGTCATTCGTTCGAGGGTAGCTGACAATGGCTCATGGCCCAGCCCGCGAAGGTGGTCCGTTCACCATAGAAGCAAATTACATCGATGTGACTCTTTGTGGCGACAAGATCACGTAAAGCGCGAAAATGCTTGCCTTGTTCGTGGCCGGGCACTACATTCGGCGTAGCCAACCTCGAAATCCGGGCGTGCTGGGCGGCACGGGCACGGAGCAGAGGGATGGATTGCGTGGAGGAAACGTGTCAGTGACAATGCAAGACAATGCCGTACCTTTCCCGACTCGGGAATCGATCGAGCCGAGGGTGTGGCGCAACAGCGCTGCCTGTCGCGACACCGATCCGGATCTATTCTTTCCGGTCGGCCAGACGGGCCCAGCAATCGCTCACATCGCAAATGCGAAACGTGTGTGTACCAGCTGTGCCGTGAATCGTGAGTGCCTCGAGTACGCACTCATGACCAACCAGGACGCAGGAGTTTGGGGTGGCCTCACCGAAGACGAGCGTCGCCAGATCCGTCGTGAGCGCCGTCGGGCGAATCGCGCCTAATCACAACTGCAACGAACTCGGCGGCTCTTCGGAGCCGCCTCAAGTACTAGTCAGTGAGTCGAAGCGCCAGGTCGTAGACCTGGCGCTTCTTCGCGCCGGTCAGTTCGACCACAGCACTCACTGCGTCTCGGTGCGAGGCACCACGTGCGAACTCGCGACTGAGGGCCTCAGATATCTCCTCGTCGGTGAGGGCACGCTCAGCGGCTCCATCAACGATGATCACGTACTCACCCCTCGGCTCGACGGCCGCGACATGAGCTCGTGCCTCGGTGAGGTTGCCCCGCCACACGTCCTCATACCGTTTCGTCAGCTCACGAGCCAGGACGATCTGGCGGACCCCACCAAGCACACGTTCGAGGTCATCGATCGTCCGCACTAGTCGGTGTGGGGCTTCAAACAAGACCGACGTACGTCGCTCAGTCGCGAGGGATGACAGTCGGTGCGAACGTTCAGCGCCCTTCCGAGGCAAGAAGCCGTCGAAACAAAACCGGTCGGTCACCAATCCACTGACCGTCAATCCCACGAGAACCGCGCTCGGTCCAGGAATACTTCGGACGACATAGCCACTCTCGATCACCGCCTCGGTCACTCGACGCCCAGGGTCCGACACTGCCGGGGTGCCTGCATCGGACACCAGCGCCACCGTCTGGCCACGGCCAAGTCGCCGAACGATCTCGGCAGACGCCGCCCGTTCGGTGTGTTCATTGCACACGATGAACGGTGCATGGGAAATCCCGAAGTGAGCAAACAATGCACCAGTACGACGGGTGTCTTCACACGCAACCGATTCAGCGTGGGTGAGCTCGTCGATTGCGCGAGGCGAGAGGTCGCCGAAATTTCCAATAGGTGTTGCGATCAGCACGAGGGCAGGACCCACTGGACGGCCGTCGGGATCGTTCACGTCGAGTCGCCATCAAGCTCGCCGCGAATCTCGAGCTGATCGCCGACGCTGATCTGCCAATGACGGAATCGTCCCGCCTCAGTTTCGATCGCGCAGGAAGCGCCGAACGTCATCTTCGAGACCCGATGCCGCGGCATCGTCACGATCCGCAGCACGCGCATGTCCTGGTCACAAAAGGCCACGTCGATCGGAAACTTCATCCCGAGGGTGTGCACACTCTTCGTTCTTTCGAGCAGCAAGGCCCCATCGAAGTCTGCGCGTCCAATCAGACCGACCGTGCGGCGCATGAACGAATCCGCACGCTCTACCGATGCCAAAACCGTCCCCTCGTACACCAGCCAAGCCATCCCGAGATTCTATGCGCTCTGTCTCCCGGGCTTCGCCCTCCAGGGCTCAAATCCGTCGCTGCGCTCCTCGATTTCGCGCCTGCTGCGCCAGAGGCGGTGCCTGGTCGCCCGTCCCTCGCTCCCGCTCGCGCTCGCGCTCGCGTCTCGCCATGCGTACAGGCACACCAGTGGGTCTTCAGAACGCGGGAAGTAAGGCGGAACCCTGGATATTTCACTGTGACGTCCGACACAGGGGTCTGACCCCTTTTTGGAAAAAGGGGTCAGACCCCTTGTTTCGCTCGACACTTCCGGTCGAGATCCGCGGAACCCGACATGTTCGCTACGCGAGCTTCGCTCCCCTCTCGCCCGAGGCGTTTCCTCGGAGCGAGACGCCAGCTCTCTAGGAGTGTGGGACGAACGACGGAAGGGCGCCTCGGGCGCAGCAGCCGAGCATCGAGGAGCACAGCGACGGATTGCGACCGCTGGAGCGAGGAACGAGCGGGAAATACTCAACGTGTAGAGCGATGCCTACGGCATCACCTACACGTTGAAGCGGAACTCCATGACATCGCCGTCCTGCACGATGTAGTCCTTGCCTTCGCTGCGTACCAGGCCCTTGTCGCGTGCACCCGACCATGAGCCTGCATCGACGAGCTCTTTCCATCCACACGTCTCGGCTCGGATGAACCCTCGCTCGAAGTCGGTGTGGATCACGCCAGCAGCCTGTGGTGCAGTTGATCCAGCTCGGAACGTCCACGCTCGCGTTTCCTTCTCGCCTGTCGTGAGGTACGTTCGCAGGCCCATAATCTCGTAGGCGGCTCGGATGAACCGTGGCATGGCGCCTTCGCCCAGACCGAGACCCTCCAGCATCTCCTCACGCTCATCATCGTCGAGTTGCGCTGCCTCGGCCTCCAGTTGCACACAAGTGGCGATCACTTCGGCTCCACCGAGGGCCGCGCGTACCGGTGCTGCAAGTTCCTCGGCGTCCTCGAGCTGGTCTTCGCCAATGTTCAGCACGGCAAGAACTGGCTTGTTCGTCAGAAAGAAGAAGGGCCTGAGCTCCTCGCGTTCGGCTTCCGTTAGGTCGGACTTGTACAGCGGCGTACCTTCGCTGAGGAGGTCGACCACCTTCTGCAACAGCTTCTCTTCTTCGGCCTTCGATCTGTCGGTCCGTGCAACGCGGGCCACCTTGTCTCGTTGTTTCTCGGCGGCATCGAGGTCTGCGAGCGATAGTTCAGTCTCGACGATCGCCAAGTGTTCCAACGGGTCAGTCGGACCTGGGACATCATCATCAGGAAACGCGCGTAGAACGAAGACGATCGCATCAACTTCGCGGATACCGGCGAGAAACTTGTTGCCCAGGCCCTCTCCCTGGCTTGCACCCTCAACAAGTCCACCGATGTCGTTGAATTGCACACTTGCGTGGATCAGATTTTGAGACTTCGACATTGCCGAAAGCTGCTCGAGCCGATTGTCGAAGACCTTCGCGACACCAACATTTGGGTCGGTGGTTGCAAACGCGTACGGAGCTGCGAGGGCCCCACCTCCGGCGAGAGCATTGAACAGCGATGACTTTCCTGCATTCGGCAGGCCAACGAACCCAAAACGTTCCATAAGTGCGGGAGCCTATCCTTGTCTCATGGAGCCGACTGACGCACTCGACCGAGCGATGTACCTCCTCGACCGTGAACTCGCGCCCAACAACAAGATTCGCGCCTTCCAACGCGCGAAAGAAATCGTTGAGGAGATGACGCCTGACGAGCTACGCAGGCGGGCAGAGACCGGCACCCTGACCGAGCTCGAGGGCATCGGGAAGAGCACCGGCACGGTCATTCTTGAAGCGCTGCACGACATCGAAGATGGTTATCTCGCTGCGTTGGACGAAAAGAGCCAGATCCCACTCGGCGTAGGCCGCGATCTCCGAGCAGCGATCCGCGGTGATTGCCACATGCACAGCAACTGGTCCGACGGCGGCGCACCACTTGAAACGATGGCACGCACGGCGCGGGCGATCGGGCACGACTATGTCGTCGCGACCGATCACTCAGCTCGGCTCACCGTTGCCCATGGGCTCAGCGAGGAACGCCTCGTCTGGCAACTAGATGAGGTCGCCACCCTCAATGAAGATCTTGCGCCATTCCGGGTGCTCTCGGGGATGGAGGTCGACATCTTCGAAGACGGCTCGCTCGATCTCGCCAACGACATGCTCGCTCGCCTCGATGTCGTCGTTGCCTCGGTGCACTCAAAGCTGAAAATGCCAGCACCAGACATGACTCGCCGGCTTGTCACCGCAGTTGCCAACCCGCACGTCGACATTCTTGGACATATGACCAATCGCAAGGTGTCGGGCACCGGAAGGGCGCCCTCCGAGTTCGATGCCGAGGTCGTGTTCGCCGCATGTTCCAAGTTTGATACAGCCGTCGAAATCAACTGCAGGCCAGAGCGTCAGGATCCGCCCGAGGAGCTCCTCGAGCTAGCGGTCGAATGGGACTGCTTCATTGCCATCGACACCGACGCACATGCCCCAGGGCAGCTCGAGTGGCAGGCATTCGGTTGCGACAAGGCCGTTCGGTGTGGTGTCGATCCAACCAAGATCATCAACACGTGGACGGCAGACGAGCTCCTTGCCTGGACCGCCACTACGTAACGCACACGAGCGGAACCAGCCGAGCGCTTGCGCGAGGGAAGGCCGAGCGGCCCGTGCCGAAGGCACACGAGCGGAATCCGACGCCGCCAGCGTTACGATTGATCTCTATGTCGAAGCGAACTGATAAGAAGCGAACCAAGGCCCGCCGCTCGAAGGCGAACCACGGCCGCAAGCCAAACGCTGGCCGTAATAGCTGATTCAGGTTTTCGCGACAACCATGGGCTCCGTGATTGGCATTTTCGCCATCGGCCTCATGATCATCGTGTTGGTAATCGCAGCTGGCTCACTCGTGGTCGTCGCGATCATTCCGGTTGCGCGATTTCTTGAGAGACGCCAGGAAGATCCCCCGAACGAGCGTTGACCAGAACGGTTATTGCTTGATATAGGGCAGCCCATCGGCAGCTGGCGGGCGACTTTTGCCTACGACCCCAGCAACCACGATGATCGTGACGATGTACGGAAGCATCGAGAGAAACTCCGACGGAATGGGCGTCCCGAGAATCCCCAATTTCTGCTGGAGCGCTCGAGCGAAACCAAAGACCAGCCCGGCTCCCAGCGCTCCCAGGGGCTTCCAGCGGCCGAAGATCATCGCTGCAAGGCCGATGAAGCCGATGCCTGCGGTGAGGTTCTCCTCGAATCGCGAGACCTGCGAGAGCGTGAGGAACGCTCCACCGAAGCCGGCGATACATCCCCCCATGATGACGTTGCGGTACCGCGTCTTGTAGACATCGATACCTACGGTGTCGGCGGCCTTGGGGTGCTCACCTACCGATCGTGACCGAAGGCCCCACCGTGTGTAGAACAACCCAAAATGGATGGCGATAACAAGGACGAACGTGGCATAGATGAACATGTTCTGGTCGAAGAACATCGGACCGATCACCGGAATATCGCCGAAAAACGGGATCTTGAACGATGCGAACCGGCCCGGCGAGTTCAGCTGGGGCTCGGCCGTCAGCACTCGTCGCGCAAGGAACGATGTCATCCCGAGGGCGAAGATGTTGATCACGACGCCAGCGATGATCTGATCGATGTGATACCGAATCGCCAGCACTGCAAGAACGGCACCTAGGAGAGCTCCAGTCAGCACAGCTGCAATGAGTCCCACCCAGATATTGGCTGCGGAGCCGACGATCGTGCCGACGAACGCTGAGGTCAACAACTGTCCTTCGATCGAGATGTT
>RCNE010000545.1_pt1 | contig 20361 bp, 16 predicted proteins | sample 2041361 | NCBI WGS metagenome assembly RCNE01 (sample SAMN09708229, study PRJNA481090) | Marine sediment metagenome, whole genome shotgun sequencing project.
GGATTCAACATTTTCCTTCAGGTAGGTTCTTCGTTTGGTTCCGGGAATCGGGAAAATATCATCACCCTGCGCATTGAGCCAGGCCAACGCTATTTGGGCTGTTTTACATTTTTTGGCCTCTGCGATCTTCTCCAGTTCTTTCACGATATTCAAATTGGTCTCAAAGTTCTCCGCCTGGAACAGGGGGATATCTTTTCGGTAATCCCGTTCGCCAAATTGATCAGGCCTGGTTAGTTTTCCGGTTAAAAATCCTCTTCCCAGGGGGCTGTACGGGATCATCGCAACACATAGTTCACGACAGGCAGTCATGATATCTGCCTCAATGTCCCGTACCCAGATGGAATATTCAGATTGAAGAGCCGTGATGGGATGCACCGCGTGCGCTTGTTTAAGACTGGCTGCGGAGACCTCGGAAAGCCCCAAACATCTGACTTTGCCTTCACTGACAAGATCACCCATAGCTCCAACGGTTTCGGTTAATGGAACCTGTGGGTCGATCCGGTGCAGATAGTATAGATCAATGTAATCCGTTCCAAGCCGCTTCAGGCTGGCATCACAGGCTTTCTTCACATACTCCGGACGGCCGTTCAAACCAGCCTCGTTCGGCAAGAAACCGAACTTGCTCGCCACAATAACGTCCTGTCGAATTTTTTTAAGCGCAGTTCCCAGCAGTGTTTCGTTATGCCCATTGCCATACACATCAGCTGTATCAAAAAAATTAAGACCCATATCGAAGGCCGAGTGAATCGTCGCCCGTGATTCTTCATCGTCAGTCGGGCCATACCATTCCGACATTCCCATACAACCCAAACCAATGCTTGAGGCCATCAATGTGCTGTTGCCAATTTTCTGTTTCTTCATGAGCCTATTATGCTTAATCACAACATTGAAGACACACAGGATGAATAACGGGTTTTTTGCAGAAACATCATTTAGAATTGATACCTCATAAATTTACCAAATATTGTTTAGGGGGTTATTATGCGTTTTCAAGTCATCCTGACAGGCCTTATCACCATATTTCTTGCCGGCCCAGCAGGCGCCGCTGGTGTCTCTATCGATCCCGGGATGTGGGAAATGACCTCGACCATGACAATGTCCATGATGCCTGAACCACGCAGCAGCACCGTAAAGGAGTGTATTGAAGAGGATGAACTCAGTCCGGAAAGTTTCAATATGGACGAGGAAAACCCCTGCAATATTACCGAAGTGAGCGTTGAAGGTAACACGGCTCAATGGTCAATCAGTTGCTCAACCGGAGGTGGACCGGTCATGGAAGGACAATGGGAGGTTACATCTGGCGGCGACTCGATCAGCGGAAACGGTTCGATGAGTGCAGAATTCTCCGGTCAGCAAATGAGCTTCAATATGACCTGGACAGGGAAAAGGGTTGGCGACTGCCAATAATCTGGATTGAGCCAAGGCGACCCTGCTTATACTCCGATATCCTCATACCAGAGTTCGGGTCGCCCGGTGATGAAGGATTTCATCATCTGCACACATGAATCGTCCTGTAACACCTCAACATCCACGCCCCGGGAACGCAATAATTCCTCTTCCCCCGTAAAGGTGACATTTTCACCGACAACCACCCTTGGTATCCCATAGAGTAAAATAGCGCCACTGCACATCGCACACGGAGATAAGGTCGTATACAGCGTGCACTCGCGATAAACGCTTGCTGGCTGGCGACCGGCATTTTCAAATGCATCCATTTCGCCATGTAATACTGCACTTCCCTGTTGAACCCTGCGGTTGTGTCCCCTGCCAATAATCTCCCCCTGGTGAACAATGACCGAACCGATCGGAATACCACCTTCGGTCAAACCCTTGTTCGCCTCATCAAATGCCGCTTTGAGAAATTGATCCATCTGGACGCCCTGCGAATTAATTGTCTATCATGGTACCCTGAATCAATCACCCTGGGCAGGAGACATAAACATGAGCTCGTTGTTAATCAGAAACGGTACCGTTGTTACCGCCACCGACCGTTACCAGGCAGATGTCTACATCGAGGGAGAGCAGGTCTCCATGATCGGCGCCTCGCTGGATGTTTCAGCCGACCGCGAGATTGACGCCAGCGGCTGTTACCTTTTTCCAGGAGGCATCGATGCCCATACCCATATGGAACTTCCATTCATGGGCACCCACGCCAGCGACTCTTTTGAAAGCGGTACGCTTGCCGGACTACATGGCGGCACCACGACCATCATCGATTTCGCTATTCAAACCCAGGGCGACAGCCTCGAAGCAGCCATCGAGACATGGCATGAAAAAGCGGACGGGCACGCAGTGGGTGACTACGCCTTTCACTGCGCTGTAACCGATTTTAATGACAACACACGTAAGGAACTTCCAATCGTTATCAATAAGCACGGTATCAATTCGTTTAAGGTCTTCATGGCCTATAAAGGTGCCCTGATGATCGATGACCGGCAAATGTATGAACTGATGCAGGAACTGGTAGAACTGGGCGGCATCGTCACCGCACATACGGAAAACGGTGACATGATCGACAGCAATATCCAGAGAAACCTCGCTGCAGGCAATACGGCACCGAAATACCACGTGCTCTCACGCCCGGCCATTTGTGAAGCCGAAGCTGCCGGACGCGCGATTGATATAGCCTATGAAACCGGTTGTCCGTTTTATATCGTGCATACCACTTGCGAGGAAACCCTGGCGAAGGTCAAGGCCGCTACCTTGCGAAACCAGAAAGTACACGTTGAAACCTGTATCCAGTACCTGTTACTGGATGATTCCTATTATTTCAGGGAAGGTTTCGAAGGCGCCAAGGTGGTTATGAGCCCGCCCTTGCGCAAGAAAAAAGACCAGGAAGCATTATGGGCCGGTATGAATCAGAACCTCGTACATCATGTGGCCACCGATCATTGCCCGTTCTGCCTCGACCAGAAAGCCATGGGCAAGGATAATTTTTCGAAGATTCCCAACGGCGCACCGGGTATCGAGAACCGCTTTGAACTGCTTTATAGTGAAGGTGTTGGAAAAGGCCGGATCGGACTGAACAAGTTCGTTGACATGTCTTCCACCGGCGCCGCCAAAATTTTCGGCTTATTCCCGCGCAAAGGCACCATTGCGATTGGCTCCGATGCTGACATCGTCATTTTTGACCCCGAGGTTGAGCATACGATATCTGCCGACAGCCATCATATGAACGTTGATTACAACGCGTACGAGGGCTGGCAGGTAAAGGGTAAAACCCGTACAACCATCCTGCGCGGCACGGTCGCGATCGATGAAGGGCAAGCGTTTGTTGGTGAAGGATTTGGCAAATATCTGAAACGCCCGCCATTTAATTCCTATACTTAAAGCACTGTCAGGGTAAAAAACGTAGGGTGGGTATTCATACCCACCAAAAATGTTCGATACTAAAACGTGGTGGGAAATGACACCCACTCTAAGAGGGAGTGAAAAATGTCCAGAATTGTAAAAGCCGCCATCGTGCAAATGAGCAATAAACTTCACGGCGATGAAAGCGTCGCGGCACATCGCAAGGCCATGATCGAAGCCCATATCCCCTACATCGAAGAGGCCGGTGAAAAAGGCGTACAGATGCTGTGCTTCCAGGAAATTTTTACCGGGCCGTATTTTTGCCCGTCACAGGACGTCAAATGGTATGACGCTGCAGAGGCCATACCTGATGGCCCGACCACCCAACTGATGTGCGAATACGCACGTAAATACAATATGGTCATCGTCGTCCCGATTTATGAAGAACATATGACCGGTGTTTATTTCAACACCGCTGCGATCATAGACGCAGATGGCACCTACCTTGGTAAATACCGCAAGAACCACATTCCGCAGGTCGCGGGTTTCTGGGAAAAATTCTTTTTTAAACCCGGCAACCTCGGTTACCCGGTATTCGACACGGCCTATGGAAAAGTGGGTGTGTATATCTGTTATGACCGGCATTTTCCGGATGGTGCCCGTTGCCTTGGTTTAAACGGTGCAGAAATCGTTTTTAACCCGTCTGCCACCGTTGCCGGTCTTTCACAATACCTGTGGGAACTTGAACAAACAGCCCATGCTGCAGCCAATGGTTATTATATTGCGGCCATCAACCGGGTAGGTGAGGAAGCACCCTGGAATATCGGGCGCTTTTATGGTTCATCTTACTTTGCCGATCCACGCGGCCAGATCGTCGCCCAGGCCAGTGAGACCGAAAACGAGATGCTCATCGCCGACCTTGATTTCGACCTGATACGGGAAGTCCGTAACACCTGGCAGTTTTACCGTGACCGGCGACCCGAAACCTATGGTGTGCTGACGGAACTATAGACGCATGGCTCAGGAAGACCTGGTCGCCCACCTGGATTCAGACATGGATCTCAGCAATGCGGATATTTCGCCGGTACCGGCCGGTCAGCGCGACTGGAAAGCAATAAGCTTCTTTTCACTGTGGGTGGGTATGGCGGTCAATATTCCGTCATACATGATCGCGGCGTCGTTGATCGATGGTGGTATGAGCTGGCAACAGGCCATGTGGACCGTGCTGCTGGGTAACCTGATCGTATTCGTTCCGATGTCCCTTTCCGGGCATGCAGGAACAAAGTATGGCATTCCATTCCCGGTGTTTGCGCGCGCTTCATTCGGTGTGCGGGGCTCACACATCCCTTCCCTGTTGCGGGCCATTGTTGCCTGTGGCTGGTTTGGTATCCAGACCTGGATCGGCGGGGCCGCCATTTACACCATCGTGTTGATCCTGTTTCCATACATTGCCGACGGTCCGGCGATGATGCCTGAATGGGTCGGTGTCAGCCTGATCCAGTTCATCTGTTTCATGTTGTTCTGGGCGATGAATATCTGGCTGATCTGGAAAGGCATCAATTCAATACGCATACTTGAGCACGTGGCTGCACCTTTTCTGTTGCTCTGCGGCCTGGCACTGCTTGCCTGGGCTTACAAGGGCGCAAATGGTTTCGGCCCGATGTTGCAAGCCGGTTCAAAATTTCAGAATTCCGCTGAGTTCTGGGATTTATTCTGGCCCAGCCTGACAGCCATGGTAGGGTTCTGGGCCACACTGACCCTGAACATTTCCGATTTCACGCGCTATGCCAGCAGTCAGCGCGCACAGGTCGTCGGGCAACTATCCGGTTTGCCGACTACCATGACCCTGTTTGCCTTTATCGGCGTGGCGGTTACCAGTGCAACCATCATTATTTTTGGTGAAGCCATCTGGGATCCGGTTGTCCTGGTAAGACGCTTTGAATCGCACACACTGGTTTTCTTCTCCATGATCGCGGTCATTATTGCCACCATCTCCACCAACGCCGCCGCCAATGTGGTCGGCCCGGCCAATGCGTTTTCCAACCTGATGCCGTCAAAAATCAACTTCAAACGTGGTGGTTATATCACCGGCATTATCGGTATCGTCATCATGCCCTGGAAATTGATCGCCGATCCCAGTGGTTATATCTTTACCTGGCTGATCGGTTACTCCGCCCTGCTCGGGCCTGTCATCGGTATTATCCTGGTCGATTATTTTCTGATCAGGAAAACCGAGCTCAACGTAGAAGACCTGTACCGGAGCAGCGGTATTTATGCCGGGGTCAACCCGGTGGCCATCATTGCACTGGTGGTCGGTGTATTACCCAATATTCCCGGGTTTCTGGCCAATATCGGTCTCTATTCCGGTAGCGGCTTTATTGTTGATCTGTATAACTACGCCTGGTTTATCGGTCTTGGTATTTCAAGCCTGGTCTATTATGTATTAATGAGGAAACGTGTCTGATGATTGCCGATATCCGTTGCGGGCGAATAGACCCTGAAAAAATCAACCGGAATTATGCTGAGCTGCATACACCGCTGACCGAATTGCAGGCCATACAGGAATCTGCTCGCTGTCTGTTCTGTCATGACGCGCCCTGTACCGAGGCATGTCCGACCGATATCGATATTCCGGGCTTTATCCGTAAAATCGCCAGCGGCAATGTGACCGGTGCCGCCGGTACAATTCTCAGCGAAAATATCATGGGTAACACCTGCGGCAATGTCTGCCCGGTTGAGGAATTATGTGAACAGGTTTGCGTAAAAAACACCTCGGAAGAAAAACCGGTGGTGATCGGCCAGTTACAACGCTATGCAACAGACCATTTATTCGAAAACGGGATTCAACCTTTCAAACGTGCACCCCAAACCGGTAAAAAAATCGCGGTCGTGGGTGCCGGCCCCGCCGGTCTGTCCTGTGCGCACCGTCTTGCAATGCTTGGTCACAATATCACCGTATTTGAGTCCCGCGATGAACCCGGAGGGCTGAACGAGTACGGGCTCGCCGCCTACAAGATGCTCGATAACCGGGCCGCGAGGGAAGTTGCATTTATTCTCGATATTGGCGGTATCAATCTGGAGACTGGCAAAACACTTGGCGAGGATTTTGATCTCGCTGAGCTACGCCGGCAATATGACGCCGTGTTTATCGGTCTCGGTCATAACTACGCTAGAGCGTTGGCGATGGACTTTGAGGATGTCGATGGTGTTTACAATGCCGTTGATTTTATCGAACTCATACGCCAGGAAGAACTCTCTACCCTGCCCGTCGGTCGACAGGTGATCGTCATCGGTGGTGGCAATACGGCTATCGATATGGCGGTGCAGATCAAGAAACTGGGTGCGGAATCCGTCACCATGGTTTACCGCCGCGGGTTTGATGAAATGGGTGCCACAGAGTATGAGCAAAAAGTGGCGCAGACCAACGGCGTGCTGATTAGCACACATGCGCAACCTCATCGTATCCTGACCTCAGATGATCAGCTGAGCGCAGTTGAGTTTGAGTACACCCAAACGAAGGCCGGTGGCCGACCGGAAGGTACCGGTGAAACCTTTGTATTACCCGCCGACCAGTTATTCAAGGCGATCGGCCAGGCACTGGACGCCACACCACTTGATGGTGATGAAAAGCCTGAACTGTCGAATGGCCGTATCAAGGTGAATGAGTTTCAACACACCAGTCTGCCGGATGTCTGGGCGGGTGGTGACTGCACCCCGGGTCAAGACCTGACCGTCACGGCGGTACAGGATGGCAAAATCGCCGCCCTTAGCATTAACGAGTACCTTAATCATGGCTGACCTTAGCTGCAAAATTGCCGGTATTTCCTCACCCAACCCCTTCTGGCTGGCATCCGCCCCGCCCACCGATAAGCGCTATAACGTCGAACGTGCCTTCGAGGCCGGCTGGGGTGGGGTGGTCTGGAAAACACTCGGGGAAGAAGGCCCACCGGTGGTCAATGTCAGCTCACGTTACGGATCGGTGGATTTCAACGGCCAGCGCATGATGGGATTCAACAACATCGAACTGATCACCGACCGGCCATTACAGATCAACCTGGATGAGATAACCGAGGTCAAAAAAGCCTGGCCGGACCGGGCCGTTGTCGTTTCTTTGATGGTGCCCTGCACCGAGGAAGCCTGGAAAGATATTTTGAAAAAGGTTGAGCAGACCGGCTGTGACGGTGTTGAGCTTAATTTCGGCTGCCCGCATGGTATGAGTGAACGAGGCATGGGTGCTGCCGTCGGCCAGGTTCCGGAGTACATCCAGGAAGTGACCGAGTGGTGTAAAGTGCACACGAGCCTGCCTGTTTTCGTCAAGCTGACCCCCAACATTTCAGATATCACACGCCCGGCCCGTGCTGCCTTCGATGGTGGTGCCGATGCCGTATCACTGATCAACACCATCAACTCCATCGTTTCAATCGACCTCGATATCATGGCACCCACACCGACGGTGGCGGGTAAAGGTGTTCATGGCGGCTACTGCGGACCGGCGGTGAAACCCATCGCGCTGAGCATGGTTTCCGAAATTGCCCGCGACCCGCATACCAAAAACCTGCCCATCTCAGGCATCGGCGGTATTGGCGACTGGCGCGATGCGGCCGAATACATATCACTGGGTTGCGGCAGCGTACAGGTCTGTACTGCGGCAATGCGCTACGGTTTTCGTATCATTGATGACCTGGTCGATGGTCTCAGCAATTGGATGGATGAAAAAGGCTATGCCACCCTGGAGGATTTCCGTGGTGCGGCGATTCCGAATGTCACCGACTGGCAGTATCTCGACCTGAACTACAAAACCATTGCCGCGATCGACCAGGATACATGTATCGATTGTGGCCTGTGCCATATCACCTGTGAAGACACCTCACACCAGGCAATCAAGGCCGAAAAAGACGAAAACGGCAAACGCACATACACGGTCATCGACGAGGAATGCGTGGGCTGCAATCTCTGCTACCTGGTTTGCCCGGTACCCAAATGCATCACGATGAACGAGGTGGATAATGGCCTGCCTTACATGAACTGGACTGAACATCCGAATAATCCGATGAAATAAAATCTCGATTTCGCCGGCCCGGGTATTCAATATTATTTTCGACTTCCAACATCTTCTGAATCGGATTTTTCATAGGCAGGTTTGCTATGATGGCGGTATGAAAAATCTCTTACCGTTATTAGCAATGCTTTGGGCTTTCAGTACGCCGCTTGCGGCACAGAATACGCCTCCCAACATCACCCTGGAGGCAGCATTTCTTGAAATGGCCTTCAAAGGAAACCTGGCGGCAGTGCAAGAATTCGTTTCGAAGGGCACGCCTGTAGACTCAATTGTTGATGACAAGTCTACGGCACTAATGTGGGCTGCATTCAACGGTCACACGGCGGTTGCCGCCTACCTGCTTGAAAAGGGTGCCACTGTTAATTTGAAAGACATCAATGGCCGAACCGCCTTGTTGTATTCGTCCAGTGGACCCTATCCTGAAACAGTCGGATTGCTGCTGCGCAACGGCGCAGATGTTAATGTCCAGGGAAAAACCGAGGGCTTCACGGCCTTGATGATGGCTGCTGCCGAAGGTCATATGGAAGTGGCTCGTGTGCTGCTCCTTAACGGTGCAACAGTCGACATCATTGACAGGGACGGCGATACAGCAAAAAAATTCGCACGGGAAAAAGGCCATACCTCGATGCTCGAATTATTGGAGAGTCAACCGGTGAAGGACTCCATACCCTGACCCAAAGCTGATTGTACGTACGATTCAAGAAGGGACGGGAATCACTGCTGTCCCGCTTACTCTGAGATCCATATCCTGAACATTACACCCTCGGCTCTGTGCGTAATCATAGGGTGATGGTTTGATAGATACACGGTTAGTGGGTAACAAGCGAGCGTAGGGTGCGTAACTCGTTACGCACCGGACCATCGTCGGATGTTAAAACCAATGGTGGGTAACAAGTTACCCACCCTACGTCAAGTGGAACAGCAGTGGCGGGGATCCATTGCAGAGGTTGCTTTCGGTCCTCTATTTGTTTAGCCAGTGGTTAACCGCTTGAGCTACACCACCATTGTTATTTGAAGCAACCTGCTGAAATTTTCCTTTCATATCATCCGGCGCATTTTCAACCACAAAACTTTGGGCAGCCCATTCAAGCAAATCCAGATCGTTGTAGTCATTACCAATTGCCATTGTATCCGCGGGATGCACACCGAGTTCTGTAGCCAGCCAGTCTGCGGTTTTGCCTTTCGAAACATCGGGGTGGAAAAACTCGATCCAGGCGGATTTATGATCCAACGGTGAAGTGGCACGAATGATACTCAGGCCGGGCAATCCCTTTCTTACCTGTCTGAGCACATCATGGGTCTCGTTATGGGGAACAACGGCAAGAAACTGAGAGGCCTCGCCAAAACTACCCGGGGGTATGGAATCCAATGGTTGCCCGAATTCGGAATATCGTTCGATACGAGACTCAAAATCGGAATTATCAGGGCTTACACGATGATAGACATGATTGTGATTTTCCGGAACGGGGTGGTGCAACATAAAATCAAGCTCCGACTTCTTCAGGAAATCGACAGTCTGTGCGACCAGTTCAGCAGACAAGCTGACCTGAAACAACAGTTCATGCCCGGATTGCGTAATCACACCGGCACCCGTCGTGAAGATGATGTAGTCAACGGGAAGATCCACACCCGGGGAGTTAACAAAAGAATAGAGAGAACGGCCGGTTGCAATGGCCGTCTTGATGCCCCGCCGTGTAAGGGATTCAATAGCATCAAGGTCCCTTTGCGCAAACGTACCGTCAGAACACAGCAGTGTTCCATCAAAATCGGTGACGAATAGGCCTTTACACGAGTTTCCCTGCTTCTTGTTCAATGGATTTTTTCCACACCGTTGGCCCTGCCCTTTTGGAGATTGAAGATATCCATTAATGACCAAGAAAGAAAGTGCGAGCAGCACAAGCGGATAACCGGAACCCGTGGGTTCCGGTTGATTAAAGACCCGCCATTTTTGCTACTTACCTGAAATAAACCTCTGAATGGTGTCCAACTGGGCCTCGGCATGCATACCAGCCTGCTCCAGGCAGACATCTCCCTGGCCACTGCCAAGGAAATTACCCGACTTCCACGGATACATGGTGAATTCCCTGCCCCGTTCGGACATGATCCACCGGTAGGTTGTTGCAACCGTGAAACCTGAGAACATCATTGCCGATTGAGCTGATGAGTAGGGATAGATCTCCTTCCTTTCCTCCTCATCCAGACGGCCAAAAAGTTCTGCACTCGATACGTAATAGACATCGAGGTTAATACCCTTTTCCTTCAGACGTGGCAGCACATCGGCGGCAAAGGCATATGCCACTTCGCTGCCCTGGTAGACGATGGTGGCATCGGGCTTGCCATTGGCTGCGAGGAGCTTGTACATGCCTTTCACTGAATCCTCAGCTGGGGCCAGACCCAAGGCTTGTCGATCCAGCATAACTTCCGAAGGACGGGTCACGTAAGCTGCCAGCACTGCCGGGCGCTGCACAAGCGACTCGGCGGTCAATGGCCAAAGGTCATTTGGATCCCAGGGTGTAAGGCTAATCATGACATCACCCGGGAAGTTTTCCTGCAATACCTGCAAGGCCTGTGGCTCTGCGTGGGTTGGGCCATCTTCTCCGGTTTTCACACCAGCATGGCCGCAGACGATTACAAATGTCTTGTTAGGCTCGCCAGGTACACGGTGTCTTAGTGTTTGCTGGCCGATTCCGTGGGTCTTGGCACAAATGGTATTGAGCGGCGCGATGAAGGCACCATATGACGAACCAACGCCAATCTGGTAACCCATCGTGGAGATACCGGAGCAAATTCCGCCCATGGCATCTTCAGCGATGCCACCTGCCGAGAATAACCGGGATTCAGGGTTGTTGGTCGGATGCCAGAAACCTGAACCGAAACCCTTGCTAATATTAGAAATATTGGTTGAACCATACAGATCAGCGGCGGCCGCAAATATCGCTCCGTTGGTCAGCTGATTAACATGGTTCAGACCATCGGACAGGGAACCCCGCAGGGTTTGCGATGAGCCAACGGCATAGGTACACGATTCGGGACGATCGTTAGGTGAAATGGCACCTGGTTCGTACAATTTGCCAAGTTCTGGTGCATTGCTTCGTAATTTTTTGGGTGATGTCTCATGCCGTTGTTTACACTCGGCAATCCAGTCGCCCAGGTGTGTTGTCAACTCCTTGTTGGACTCAAACACCTCGCGAATGGTCATCAGTGAGTCGTAATAGGCCTGCTCAACCGCCTCGGCAGTCTTCTCGCCTTCAAAACGCGGGAAGCTCACATCAAACACATCTTCGAAAGGCTTCAGAGCCAGCAGGTATTCATCGCTGTAAAACTTATGACCGCCACCGTGGGATTTTTTACCCTCGATACCGTATTTCCAGCCCTTGACCGTACGATAAACGATACCGGTGGGCCGTCCGTTTTTCAGTGCCAGGGCCTGTTTTTGTGCCTCGCGAATCTGGGCAAAATCAAAACCATTGGGTACGTAAATAACGTTAAAGCCGTGAACAAGTAGAAATTCACAGGGATCCCACTGAACGTAATCACCGGCGTTGCCGCCTTCGCGTGTCACCCGGTCGGAATCAATGGCTGACTGGTTCCAGTCCACGTGGAAAAACAGATTGTCCAGACCTGAGCTTGCGGCAGCAGCCAGGGCTTCGGCCACACGACCGGGTGTCATGCCGCCCTCACCTTCAATGATATGTACCTTTGGTGCGTCTTCACCATGCATATCTTTCAGGGTCAATGCCAGACCGGTTGTGGTGGCTACACCAACCCCGCTTGGGCCTGTTGATAACCAGACAAATGGAGTTTCAGGTGTCGGATGCCCATCCAGTGGTTTAACACCAAACTCTAAAAACAGAGGTGTTTTGGTAATCGGGTTTTTTCTGAAACCCAGCAAATCTTCGAGTCTTTGCTGTTGTTTAACTTCCGGCAACAGATCAGGGTGTGTCTGCCTGACGACTTCATTTCGCAATGCCCACATCGCATAGAGGCCAAGGGCCTTGTGACCCGCCGAGTAGGAAATAATATCGGCCGTGCGATCCATCGGGTTGGAAAAGTCATAATTCATTTGATTGAAGATGAGCCCTTCCACGATCCTGCCACTGGAGACACTGCCGCCAGGGTGCCCCGAGGAGGCATGGTTGAACATGACCGCACACAGGGTTCTGTAAATCAGGTCGTAAAATTCAAAACTGTCGCTGTCGTCATCCGGTAGTGCATAACTGGCGTTGGGGTCAAGTGATATGAACTCGGTTCCCCGTTCTTTCAAATTGAGTGAGTATGACATGTGCTTGTCCTTTCAGGAGAAATGTTCTTGTTTTTCAACAAACTGTGCAAAACCGGCTTTGTCGACGGCAGCTTTTGCCATGCGCTCCATACCGATTTTCAGATCTTCAAGACCCGTTGCAATTGAAAGCCGCAGATAGTGCATGTTTTCGGTGCCCAACTGGCCGAATGACTTCCGATCCATCATTGCCACGTGATATTCCCAGAGCAGGAACATCTGGAACAAGGTGGATGGACTGGTTGCCTTCTGCATATCTTTCGGCAGCGCTGCATAAGCTTCGTCGATCCCCAGGTTCTTAACGATGCCCGCAATATTCGGGAATACGTAAAATGCACCCTTGGGTAATTGGCACTCAACACCGGGCATATTATTCAGGGCATCTACCACAAAATCACGACGCTCCTGAAACGCGGTATTCATCTCAGCAATGGATCCCTTGCTCAAAGGCGACTCGATGGCCACCCTTGCGCCTTCCTGGTTGTAAGGCGGGATACAGGAGAAGTAATTGATATTCAGATTCTTGAACAACAGCGCTTCTTCCACCGACGGAAAAACCACCCAGCCGATTCGGCCACCGGTCCATGAATAGGATTTCGAAGCGCCCGTCGCTATGAGGGTTTTTTCCTGCATACCTTCAACCGAGGCGATGCTGTAGTTTTCGGCACCGTCAAAGAGAATGTTTTCATAGATTTCATCGGAGTAAATGCGGATATTCGGATCGCATTTCCGCAGGATTACCTCGGCAATCTCCTCCAGTTGCTCACGTGAGGCTACACCACCGGTCGGGTTCGACGGGAAGTTCATAAAAATGAGCTTGGTTTTTGGTGTGATCAGTTTTTCGAGATCTGCACCGGTAAAGCTGAAGCCAAGGTCTTCACGCAAATGCAACGGTACCGGAACCGCGCCAACGTAATTGATAAACGACTCATAAATGGGAAAACCGGGGCTTGGATAGATGATCTCGTCACCCGGGTTGCAGTAGGTTTGCTGGCACAGACCAATCGGCGGTTTTCCACCTGGAAAAACCACGACCTGTTCAGCCGTGACTTTGATACCCCGCGCCTCACCAATGTACTTGGCCACCGCTTTTCTGAGCGGAAGAATACCCTGTGGATCACAGTAGTGAACATTGTCTTTATCCAGTTGGGCTTTGACCTCGTCCCGTACATGTGCGGGCAAAGGAAAGTCGGGTTCGCCAAGGTTACACTTGATGACCTTATGGCCTGCATTTTCTAAAGCAACGATATAGGGCCCCACCTTAAACGCGTTTTCGGTGGCGATGAGAGACGTACGATCCGAGATGAGATTCATGAGATTATCCTGAGTCTTATAGGCGAAATTTCCAAAAATCATTTACCCGAATGTACTGCTATACCTGCCCATTCGGACCACATACAGACGATATACCCAGTTGTTTATAAAGCAAATGATTTAGATCATTCCAGAGCTTGGCTATATGCCCTTTAATGTATCTGACCAATGAAACCCGGCAATTTCTGGATGATCCTGATTTGATCGTCCCGGGTTTCCAACTTTTCAGTTTCAATGACGATGAACGTACGGAGGAGTGACAGGCGAAAACCTGTAAATAACTCAATAGGTGAACACGATGCGTAGAGGAAGGAAATCCCGCCACGAAAAACCCGCGGTCGCTTCCGCTGTCAGACCGGGTATGTCCGGTGGCCGTTACCGGCCTTTGACCGGGTCGGATGAGAAGCAGATACATCACACCGTTCTTGATGTACTCGAAAACATCGGCATGGGTGATCCGATGCCGTTGGTGAAAGAGCAAGCACTTAAGCGCGGTTGCTTTATGAATGAACACGGTCGTTTGTGCTTTCCAAAGGCACTTGTGGAAGACGTCATTGCCGGGGCACCCAAAAACGTACAGTTGCTGGGGCGCGACCCGAAACATGACCTGGAAATCGGTGCTCAGCGCGTGCACACGTACGGCGGTGGCGAAGCGGTCAATATGCTGGACGTGGGAACATCCACCTACCGCCCTTCAACCCTGCTTGATATTTATGATGCGGCCCGCTTGACGGATCAGATGGCGAATATCCACGCCTTTTCCCGGTTGGTGGTCGCGACCGAAATAGAAGACCAGCTCAGTTGCGACATCAACTCTGCCTATGTCAGTGCGGCGGGCACCAACAAACACCTGCAACTGACCTTTGCCGATGCCACCCATGTGCAACCGACACTGGAAATGCTGTACATGATTGCCGGTGGCAAAGAGAAATACCATCAGCGGCCATTCACCAACGGTGGTGGCTGCCCGGTTATATCACCGCTGCGTTACGGCAGGGACAATAGTAAAGTCTGCGTGGAATCGATCAAGCTAGGGGCACCCGTCTGGGTGATCGTGGCACCGCAGGCAGGTGCGACAGCACCGGCGGCGCTGGCCGGCGCGGTGGTTCAATCCGTAGCCGAAGCACTAGCCGGTTTGCTGATGATCGACGTGGTGGAACCCGGTTTCCCGGTGGTTCTGGGCCCCTGGCCATTTGTTTCCGATCTTCGCAGCGGTTCATTCACCGGTGGTAGCGGTGAAGAGGCGGTGGTTTCTGCTGCAGCAGCCCAAATGATAAATTTCTACGGCCTGCCCAGTTCTGTTGGCGCAGGTATGACAGATTCCAAACTGCCCGATTACCAGGCCGGCTACGAAAAAGCATTGGCAATAGCATTGGCGGCGCAGAGCGGATGCAACAATGTATCCGAATCCAGCGGTATGCTCGGCAGCCTGATGGCTCTGTCACTGGAGTCCCTGGTCATTGACAATGACCTGCTGGGTGCCGTTTTACGTACCGTGCGCGGTATTGAAGTTACTGAAGAAACACTGTCATACAAAGTGATTGAACAGGTCGTACACGGTGAAGGACATTTCCTGCGAAACCGGCAAACCCTGGACCTGATGCGTGGTGGTTACGAATACCCTGCCCTGGCAGACCGCAGCACAGTGGAGGAATGGCAGGCAGCGGGTTCACCGGATATACGCCAGCAGGCAGGCATACGGGTGAAATCGATTTTGTCCAGCCACTACCCCCAATATATCGATTCTGTTACAGATGCAAGAATTAGAGAAATGTTTCCGATTCGCCTGGCGCCTGAAGATATGCGCGCCGACAGCGGCCGTTGGTGACAACAAATTGTGGGCACATTACTAAAACTGGAAATCCGATGACTGACCAATACGAAAACGACGAAGAAATCATCCTTTCTGAACTGCCGGATGATGAGCTAATCTTACAGATGCACGATGACATCTATGACGGTTTGGCGGAGGAAATCGCCGAAGGCACCCGGATACTCCTGGAGCGGGGTTGGGACGCATCCAAAGTACTGGAAAAGGCACTGGTCGGCGGGATGGCTGCCGTTGGTGTCGATTTTCGTGACGGTATCCTGTTTGTACCCGAAGTACTGATGTCGACCAATTCGATGAAGGCCGGGATGACTCTTCTGAAGCCCATACTATCGGCCAGCGGCACCAAACCTATTGGCAAAGTGGTAGTTGGCACCGTCAAGGGTGATATCCACGATATTGGAAAGAACCTGGTCGGCATGATGCTCGAAGGAGCCGGTTTCGAGGTCACTGACCTTGGGGTAAACATTGATGCGGATACCTACATTGATGCTGCTTTGGAAAGCGGTGCGACCATTCTCGGTATGTCAGCACTTCTAACTACCACGATGCCCTATATGAAAGTCGTGATTGACCGGATGAAAGAACGTGGCATAAGGGATGACTATATTGTGTTGGTAGGAGGCGCACCGCTGAACGAGGAGTTCAGTCAATCCATCGGTGCAGATGCTTATTGCCGCGACGCAGCCATCGCGGTTGAAGTCGCCAAAGAACTGGTTGCGGCCGCCTGAACCGGGATGTTGATCTGACATGCGGGACAAAATTCTTGTCATTGCCTGTGGCGCAATTGCCCCGGAACTTGTGCGCATCAGGAAACTAAACCAATGGGATCACATTGAGTTTCAGTGCCTGCCCCCCGAATTGCATAACCAGCCAGGTCAAATTCCGTTTGCGGTAAAAGCCAAAATCAAGTCCCAGGCAAGCCTCTACAGGAAAACCTTTGTCGCTTATGCCGACTGTGGTACCGGTGGCGCATTGGACAAGGTTCTGAATGAATACGGGATTGAACGTATTCCCGGCGCCCATTGTTATGAGTTTTTTACCGGTAGCAAAACATTCCAAACCCTGGCGGAGTCAGAACCCGGCAGTTTCTACCTGACTGATTTCCTGACACGTCATTTTGAGCGGCTTGTTATTAAAGGGCTGGGGATAGACCGCCTGCCGCAGTTGAAATCCGTGTATTTCAACAATTACAAACGTCTCGTCTATCTCGCGCAAAGTGATTCGGAAGAATTACGCGCAATGGCCCGGCAACATGCGGCCACCCTTGAACTGAATTATGAATATCACAATTGCGGCAGCAGCCCGTTATCGCGAGTTCTGAAACCTGCTTTGGAACACTGACACAGACTTTTTTCATGACAAGCCATTCAAGCGAATTGACAAGGTGAAAACACAATGACCGATACCATCATCAGCTCTGCCAGCAAGGAAGTCGTGATTGGCTTTGACAGGCCCTTTGCCATCATTGGCGAACGCATCAATCCGACCGGGCGCAGATTACTGGCCGAGGAAATGAAAGCGGGAAATTTCAGCCGTGTGGAAACGGACACCATCGCCCAGGTAGCGGCGGGTGCGCACATCCTGGACGTCAATGCCGGTGTGCCGATGGCAGACGAACCCGCGCTCCTGGTCCGGGCCATTCGCCTGGTACAGTCACTGACCGATTTACCCCTGTCTATTGATTCATCCATGGTCGATGCACTTGAGGCAGGCCTGCAGGCCTACAAAGGCAAGGCACTGCTTAATTCTGTCACCGGCGAAGAGGAACGCCTGGAGCGGGTATTGCCTTTGGTCAAAAAACACGGGGCTGCCATGGTGGCGATATGCAACGATGACACCGGCATATCAAACGATATCGATGTGCGCTTCGAGGTGGCCAGGAAAATCATCAACCGGGCGGCAGACCACGGTATCCCCGCCTCTGATGTGGTGGTCGATCCACTACTCATGCCCATTGGCGCTGTAGCAGATGCCGGTAAGCAGGTATTGCAACTGATTCGGCGTTTACGTACGGAACTCAAAGTGAATACAACCTGCGGTGCATCCAATGTCAGCTTCGGATTGCCCAACCGGGCCGGACTGAACTCCGCTTTCATCAGCATGGCCATTGGCGCTGGCTTGACCTCCGCCATTACTAACCCGATGGTGCCAGGGTTGATGCAAGCCGTCCGTGGGGCCGATGTCATGATGAACCACGACCCGCAATGCACGAACTGGATCGCCGCTTACCGTGAGCCACCGAAAGAAGGCGCCACTGGTGGCCGCAGACGCCGTAGGTCTGTAAAAACCTGATCACAGCGACAGGACAAGTAACCAGTGCCAACCGGAACACCAGACGCAAAGAAAGCATTGATTCTATTCAATCCTTCGGGCAAAAGAGGACGATTCCCCCTGGGAACGACAGTGCTTCAGGCGGCCAGGGAACTGGGGGTTGATATCGACTCCATGTGCGGTGGCCGCGCCTGCTGTGGACGCTGCCAGGTGGAACCCCTGGAGGGTACATTCGCCAGGGAGGGCATGATTTCCAGCCCGGCCCACCTGGGTGACCTGTCTGAAACCGAACATTCTGGTTTAAGCATCGGAATACTCAGGGACGGTAACCGCTTCAGTTGCCAGGCAAAGATTATGGGCGACGTGAGAATCGACGTCCCGCCGGACAGCCAGATACACCAGCAGGTCGTGCGGAAGGAATACGAGGCCCACCCGATCGAACTGGACCCGGTGATCCGTCTGTATTTCACCCGGGTGTCTGAGCCGGACCTGGAGCACCCGGATGGCGACCTGCAGCGTTTAAAACAGGCATTGGAACGGGACTGGGGACTGTCAGGACTCGATATTGATCTGAGCCTCTTGCAAACCCTGCAATCCACACTGAGAGAAAGCGATTGGCAGGTCACTGTAGCCGTCAGGGACGAAACCCGGATTGTAGCTGTCTGGGCTGGCCTCAAAGACCAGATTTATGGTGCAGCAGTAGATGTCGGCTCCACCACGATCGCCGTTCACCTGTGTGACCTTTCAAGCGGTGAAGTGATGGCCAGCGCCGGTGCCATGAATCCCCAGATACGTTATGGAGAAGACCTGATGAGCCGCGTGTCCTATACGATGCTCAACCCCGAAGGCGCAGGCCAGCTGACCACGCTAGTCAGGTCAGCTATTAACAAATTGCTCATGTCTGTTATTGAACAGGCCAACATAGATACCAGTCATGTTCTGGAGCTGACCCTGGTCGGTAACCCGGTCATGCACCACCTGCTGTTGGGACTTGATCCGACACCACTGGGTTCGTCACCTTTCACCCTGGCCACCGATCAAGCGATTGAGATCACAGCGCGCACACTGGATTTTGATCTTGCTGCCGGTGCCCGAGCCTATATCCTGCCCTGCATCGCCGGCCATATCGGTGCCGATACCGCGGCTGTGCTTCTGGCTGAAACACCCTGGGATCTGGATGAGATAAGCCTGATCATCGATGTAGGCACCAATGCAGAAATCATTTTGGGCAACCATGAGAGATTGCTGGTCGCCTCCAGCCCGACGGGCCCGGCCTTTGAGGGTGCCCAGATAAGCAACGGGCAACGGGCAGCACCCGGAGCTATCGAGCGGGTCAGGATCAACCCTGAAACACTGGAACCGCGATTCAAGGTCATAGGCGGAGAATTGTGGTCGGACGATCCCGGTTTTGAAGGTGAGCTGGATGCCCAGGGTGTCACTGGAATCTGCGGTTCCGGCATCATCGAGGCTATAGCATGCATGTATCTTGCAGGCATTATCCGGTCCGATGGTGTGATAAACGGTGCGATGACGAATCGCAGTCCACGAATCGAGGCTTCCGGACGCACCTTCTTCTATCTGTTACATTCTGGTAAGCCGGAAATACGTATAGATCAATCAGATGTACGTGCGATTCAACTGGCCAAAGCAGCTCTTTATGCAGGCGCGCGCTTATTGATGGACCGTTTGGGTGTGGATAAGGTAGACCGGATCAGACTGGCCGGCGCATTTGGAAGTCATATCGACGTCAAATATGCGATGGTCTTGGGCATGATTCCCGATTGTGCCCTTGAGCAGGTTTCCTCGGCCAACAATGCTGCCGGAACAGGCGCCCGGATTGCTTTACTGAGCAAGTCATCACGTCGTGAAATCGAAAACCGCGTGAGAAATGTCGAGAGGGTGGAAACGGCTATAGATGAGAGTTTCCAGAAACTATTCGTTGACGCCCTGGCTATTCCACATGCTACGCAGGCCTTTCCGATGCTCTCGAGAGTCATTACGCTGCCACCAGTTTCAGGGAATCATACTAAACGCAAACGGCGTTCGAACGACTGAAAGAATCGCTTTGGCCTATCACGCTGTCCCACAGTGGAGGGGCGCCGGGGTGGGGGTATTGTCTTACCAGGACACGCTTATGTTCAGGATGAACGGTATGCCGCGGGCGCACGACTGCAGGGATGCAGGAGCAATTGCCGAGGGATGCGCATGAGCGGCCAAGCACATCCATGTGTCGCTCGATACTCGGCTTCCTGCCTCGTACGGTCCTGGTAAGACAATACCCCCACCCCAGCTTCAACCTGACCGCACCCGTAGGGT
>RCNE010000547.1_pt1 | contig 20345 bp, 15 predicted proteins | sample 2041361 | NCBI WGS metagenome assembly RCNE01 (sample SAMN09708229, study PRJNA481090) | Marine sediment metagenome, whole genome shotgun sequencing project.
GGCGGGAATCGAACCCGCACTCCGAAGAACTGGATTTTGAATCCAGCGCGTCTACCAGTTCCGCCACTCGAGCTTTTAAAAGTAGGACTGCAAAATTAAAAAAATATTTCGTTACAGCTACAAAATTATTGACATTTATAGGTTAGCAACCCAATTTAATTTTTAAATTTGCACCTCCTTAGAAATCAGGGGTATTAAGACTACTTTCTTACATTCTAACGTCACAACATTCGAAGCTATGCCATACCAAGTTCCAGAACCGAAGATTTTTGCATGTACACAAAGTATGGAGTTGGGCAAAAAAATTGCCAAAGCATACGGAGCTGAACTTGGAAAAGTTCTTTTCTCGCGCTATAGCGATGGTGAATTTCAGCCTTCATTTGAGGAATCCATTAGAGGCACACGCATCTTTATTATAGGCTCCACACATCCAGGACCTGAAAACCTTATGGAAATGTTGTTGATGATAGATGCTGCAAAAAGGGCATCCGCACGGCACATTACAGCTGTTATGCCTTATTTTGGTTGGGCAAGACAGGACAGAAAAGATAAACCTAGAGTACCCATTGCTGCAAAATTGGTTGCCAAAATGCTAGAAACAGCTGGTGCAACAAGAATCATTACGATGGACTTGCATGCAGACCAGATTCAAGGATTTTTTGAAAAACCTGTAGATCATCTTTTTGCATCTACGCTCTTCCTTCCGTACCTAAAAAACCTAAGTTTGGATAACCTTACAATAGCTTCTCCAGATATGGGAGGCTCCAAAAGAGCTTATGCTTACTCCAAAGCATTGGAAAGTGATGTTGTGGTTTGTTATAAGCAAAGAGCAAAAGCCAACGTAATCAGCCACATGGAGCTTATTGGTGACGTGCAAGGAAAGAACGTGGTCTTGGTTGATGATATGGTAGATACCGCAGGAACTCTTACAAAAGCAGCCGATTTAATGATGGAGCGCGGAGCGATAAGTGTACGAGCTATTACAACGCACGGACTTCTATCTGGTGATGCATACGAAAAAATAGAAAAATCGCAACTAACGGAATTAATTATAACAGATTCTATTCCTATTGAAATAAAAAGCGACAAAGTTCGTGTATTAAGCTGTGCCAATCTTTTTGCAGATGTAATGGATAAGGTCCACAACAACAATTCCATCTCCTCAAAGTTTCTTATGTAACCAAGGAGATTAAATTCAGAATTATTAATTTTTAATATATACAATGAAGTCAATTACAATTAAAGGATCAGAAAGAGAAAGCGTAGGCAAGAAATCAACAAAAGCCTTACGTAATGCTGGAATGGTTCCTTGCGTAGTATACGGAGGGGATAAACCACTACATTTTTCAGCACATGAACTAGCGTTCAGAGATTTAGTGTACACCGCAGCCGCGCATACTGTAGAGGTTGATTTGGGTCATGGTAAATTAAAAGCGATTATGCAAGACATTCAATTTCATCCAGTTACGGATAAGATTATGCATATCGATTTTTATCAATTATTTGATGACAAAGAAGTTACCATGAATATTCCTGTACGTTTAGAAGGTAATTCTCCAGGGGAAAGAGATGGTGGACGCTTGTTGTTCAGAAAGAGAAAATTGGCTATTAAAGCTTTCCCGGATAAATTACCGGATTTCTTTGATATCGATATTTCCAAATTAAAAATTGGTCAGAATATTACTGTCGAATCTTTATTGAACGACGATTTCACTATTCTACATCCAGAAAGCACAACAGTTGTACAAGTTAAGATGGCTCGTGCTGCAGTTGCTGTAGAAGAGGATGAAGAAGGTGAAGAAGGTGAAGAAGGTGCTGCGGAAGGAGCAACTGAAGACGCTGCACAAGAATAGCCTTAGGTTATTTCTGCAGATTGATATAAAGCATCCCGATACCAGTATCGGGATGCTTTTGTATTTTTAAAGCTGAAATAACCTTTACTAACTATGTTCACATTCTTAAAGTCCCTTTTCAAAAAAGAAAGTAGCTTTTTAAACGAAGATGAAATCATGAAGAAATTTTTAATTGTAGGCCTTGGCAACATAGGAGATGAATACAAAGATACACGCCATAATATTGGCTTTAAGATTCTCGATGCATTAGCCACTAAAGAGGAATTTAGCTTTGAAACAGCAAAGTTAGGAGATATAGGCATGTTTAAAGTAAAAGGCCGAAGTGTGCTCTGCCTTAAACCGTCTACCTATATGAACAGAAGCGGCAAAGCATTGAAATATTGGATGGACAAGGAGAAGATTCCGTTAGAAAATGTTCTAGTAATTACAGATGATATTAACCTTCAATTCGGTACCATAAGAATAAAAACAAAAGGTAGCGACGGAGGCCATAACGGACTAAAGGACATCCAACTATTTCTACAAGGGAATGCGTACAATAGATTCCGGTTTGGTGTAGGGGCAGATTTTGGCAAGGGTAGACAAGTAGAATATGTGCTAGGAAAATGGAACGAAGATGAAAACTCAGCAATAGTGGAGCGGCTTAAACAATCAGCAGAGGTGGTAACTTCCTTCGTGCTGGCAGGCATCACTCGTACAATGAATCAATTCAATAATTCTTAAGGGCTACAAGAACTATAATACCTTAAACGTGTATATCCCTGAACTGGTTGCGTTTCCTTCCGTATCTTTTGTAATTATAGTCCAATAGTAAACGGTATTCGGTGCTACAGAAACTTTTTGTTCCAAAACATTGGGAGCTAAGGTTCCAACCAAATCTACCGGTGGGTTTTCTGTTGAAAGATAGACTTCAAAATTAGCAATATTATCATCCAAATCGCTTGCAGACCAAGATAGGGCAATTTCATTATTTATATCCTTAAACACTCTCTGTGACATTCTTGGGCTTAGTATATCCGCAGGAAAAGGTGCGAAAGAAGTATTAGATCCCGAGTTATAAAAATTCCAAACAAGACTGGAAATACTTTGTTCCACTTGGTTGTTTCGTGAACGCACCTGCCATGAAAAAGGAACACCCTTTTCTATGGGAAGGTTTGCAGATGTCGCAGCTGTGCTAATTGTTTGTGTACTTCCTGTATTTATATTGGTCACCCTTAACTCATAGCTATTGACATTTTTCGCCTCTTGCCATCTAAACGTTACACGACTCGTAGTTGCTCCTAAAGACTGTCCTGTAGTACATTCAGAATTTCGCTCTGGAAATACCAATTCTACCTGACCCGGAGGTTTGGGGTCATCCTTTTTACCACATCCAATGAATAAGGACAACATAGCACCAATTAGAAAAATATTCCGTATCATTTCTTAATGATTTTAGCAGTTCCTTTTATTCCATCACCTGTAAATTGGACAAAATACATACCATCAGCCAATGCCCCTAAATCTATTTGTGTTCCGTTAGCGTTTGCCTGTAAGCTCATCCCTTGAACAAACCTACCATCTGAAGCAAAAATGCGCATCGTTACCCTACTACCAGTACCTCCAAAATAAACACCGACAATATCAGTGAATGGATTTGGGTATAATATTGGCTCCTTCGAAAGTATAAACTGCTCGTTATACACGCCCTGGCAAGGAATGTCTGTAAACACCTTTAAAACGTTGATTCCATTCTTTAAATCTAAGATAATACTCGAAGATTGTGTCTGAATCACTGTCCCGTTCAGCTCAAGGTTATAGAAATCGGACCCAGATAGATTCAAAGTAAGTACTGTACCATCCGTAGAGACTTTTGAGCTAACTCCTAAAAGGTCTGGTTCCGAGATGACCACTTGGGTGCAAAACTCTTCGTAAATAATTGTACCATCCGTTGCATTTATACATACGCTGTAAGTTCCTGAGCTTAAATCTGATATCTGAAACATATTGGTAAAACCTTGTGTTTCGTTTACTCCTACTCCACTTACCGTAACCTCGTAACTGAGACCTACCTTTGGTGTAATAGTAATTTTACCATCATTATTAGACCGACATGTTTCACTTTCTAAGCTGATATTAAAATTCTGATTCGTAAACCGATATATGGGGCATCCCGACGCATCTACTTCCTGCCCCTCAGGGGTATCCAAACACAGGTCATCTCCGTCATCAAAAACACCGTCGTTATCCTCGTCCGGTCTAAAATCACCCTCAACGCAAACTTCCATCGAAAACGAATTCAGCCTTCCACCGTCAGCAGGAGCATTATCCTTGATTTCCAAAGTCCATTCCCCAAGAATGGATTCTCCATTAAAAGAACTTAAAGAACCTAAGGGAGCTACAGAACCGCTAATGGCAGGGTTTCCAGCACAAACAAAATCCGGCGCATCATCATCGAATACTGCATTTATGTTTCTAGAGTCGTTACAAGAACTAGAGACCAGTACCACTGTAGTTCCGGCAGGCGAGGTTAGGCTGATTTGTAAATCTGCCAAAAAACTATGTTCAACATTTAAAGCCACATTAATATCCGCAACAGGTAAATCTTCATAAAAGGTTATTTTCGATGTGATAGTGGGCGTTCCTATCGATGTTATCTCCAAAGGCAAATCAAACGCAGCTACCGTATCGCAATTAAAGGGTATTGTACTAAAACCAAACGGCACACCAAAAATACCTTCACCACAACTATTTTTCGGCTTTACGCGCCAAAAGTAGGCAGCATCGTTCTCTAGGGAAGTAGGCGTATAGAAAATATTGGCAACACTAACTGCCTCTATAATGTTAGTGAAGGCACTATCGGTCGCTATTTCTACATCATATCCAGTGTTTCTGGCATTACTTTCCCATTCCAAAACTACATCTGTTGACACATCGATTGCGCCGTTCACAGGTACCGTAGACACTACATCTACAAAATCAGCATCATAAATGGTTAAGTTTAACGTGATTTCTTTGGTTACACTTACCGATGTGGACACTATCTGGACTGGATAGGTTCCAACCGCCAAACTTCCTGTACCTGAAAAGGTAATGCTTACAGGGGTGTCCCCTACTACGGCAGTCGTATCTGAAAACACAGCAGTTAATCCTGTAGGAAGCCCTAAGACATTAAATGTACTTTCCTCCATAAACCCCAAATAGGTTTCATAGGTAAAATCGACCACCAAATCTTGTGGCTGGCATATCTCATAATCCAGTTGCGTAAAGTTGAGGACAACCTCCGATGGTGTGATGCTGAAATCCGCAGCGTTGACGGCAAAAAAGATATTCTCCGAAGCCTTTACCATAAATCTACCATTAGCGGTAGGCAGACCTGGAATTACGAAACTGTGTATGCCATTGTTCGGTATGTTTTCGGCCACGACAGTAGGGAAGGTTTGCCCTCCATCGGTAGATAAGAAAATAGTTACTGTTTCCGCGGAGATAGGAGCCAAATGGGTATCTGCCTCATCCCAACTGAGGTTCTGCACCTCGCCAGCTATGTAGGTCACAAACGTATCTTGGGAGGTTACTACAAACGGACCGGCATTATTCGTTACAAATACGGATACCTCATCAGAAATCAATTGGCCTCCGTTTAAGGCATTATCACGCACGGTTAATGCAAAATTGAGTTCCCGCTCTACCAAGGATAAGGTCTCCCAAGCCTCATTCAACCCAGGAGTTGTTTGTGTTAAATCAGCAGAAAGGACGCGCTCCAATTTTGGAAAATAGCGAAAAGGCAAGGTATCCGGAGGCAGGGACCTAAACATTGCCCCTGTAGGACTGGTTGGCCCAAACGTTGCTTGGGTAACGATACCATTATCTGTTTGTTCCCAAGCGTAGGACAGGACGTCATCCACATCTGTATCCAAAGCGTTCCCGGTAAGCACAAAGGCCGTCCCTTTTGGAATGATAAAATCTGCAACAGAAACCAAACTGGGCGGCGTATTGATTAAGGGTGTGGATTCGCCACAAGAAACGGTTTCCAAGTAGTCCCGTATCTGTGTAATACTTACATAATGGAAATAATCATCACTATTTGGAGCCACATCATTAGTTCCTGTGATACCGGCATATCCCATTATGGTAGTACCACTACCCGGCTCTACCTGCACCTGGGTTCCTTCAGAAATATGGGAGAAAGTATGGTTTGCCCCGAGCTGATGCCCCATTTCGTGAGCCACCAAATCTATGGCGAAAAAATCTCCTTGTGGAGACGAAAGCGTGCTATACGCACTTCCTTTTCTACCAGCACGACAAACAGCACCTACAAACCCAGCATTACCGTCCAAGGCATCATCTTTTTGATTAAAAAGATGCCCTATATCATAGTTTGCATCACCAATAACAGAGTCCAAAGTATTCTGCGTCTGAGCGCTCAAACTACCTGTAAAAGGGTCTGTTTCCGCATCTAAATAGATTACTTCATCCGTAGTGCCTATCAACTCTAAAGTAACAGCCAAATCATTTTCAAACACTTCGTTTATTCTGGTAACGGTAGCGTTTATGGCTGCCAGAGCATCTACTTTAGCACCACCATGAAAAGTAGTGTATTCGCCAGAGGCTGCCACGGCAAGTCTAAACTTTCGTAATACTTGATCGTTTACCAACCGTGCAGATAGGCTATTTCCCATATCTGAGATTTCAGGTGCTGTCTTACAAACAAATGCCTCCTTGGCAGCGCGATCTTTGGCGTGGTATAGTACATATTTGCCTTTAAGTCCTTTTTCCATAAAAACAGAACCTTCATTCCCAACGGTGGACATCATACTATGAATTCCCTTATGCGACACGCTAAAACGAATACGCTTCCCATCGTTCAAAGTACTAGCTCCCTTATAGGATTTAATATTGGGGTACTTTTGAGCAAGTGCCTCAGAAAAGGTATTGGCTTCAATCACATCAAAAGGAATCTGATTTCCATTCTCATCTGGAAAATATACAACTCCACTTCCTTTTACGGCCTTGGACACCGCAACCAGTTGATTTTTAAAACGGGTTTCATCCAAGGTATAGGCAATTGCCTTTTGGATTGTAAAGCGCTCCAAGGTGGCCTGCTCCTCCGCTCGGGTTAAATCCGTATCTTTCCAATACGTAGTTTGGGCAGCTCCATAAAAGGAAGCAAATACCATGGTAATTGAAAAAACTAAGCGTAATTTTGCACTCATTGAGGGGTGTTTATCTCAGTTTCAAATATAGTTCTTTTATTTTCCATCATAGGTGATTACAGTCCATAGCATTTCCAAATACACAGCACAAGAACCAGTTGCCATTACCATAGGCACATTTGACGGGGTGCATATTGGTCACAAGAAAATACTGGAAAAAGTCATAAACCATGCCAAAGACGCTAACTTAAAATCGGCGGTACTTACTTTTTTTCCACATCCTAGAATGGTACTTCAAAAAGATACAGACATTAAACTATTGAATACGATAACCGAAAAGCAGATGATTCTTGCCAAAATGGGATTGGATGTTTTGGTAATTCACCCTTTTACCAAAGCTTTTTCTAGATTAACCGCTACCGAATTCGTTCGTGACCTTTTGGTAAATAAACTCAAATCAAAAAAAATAATCATAGGCTACGACCATAGATTTGGTCGCAACCGAACAGCAAATATCACGGACCTCATCGCTTTTGGCAACATATTGGATTTTTCCGTAGAAGAAATACAGGCACAGGAAATAGAAGCGGTATCCGTTAGCTCAACCAAAATAAGAAAGGCACTAGAAGAAGGTGACGTTGCTACGGCAAACTCCTACTTAGGGTACGAGTACATGCTTACCGGCAGCGTTAAAAAAGGAAAAGGTTTGGGACGAAAACTAAATTTCCCAACCGCTAATCTTTCCATTGATGAAGCGTACAAACTCATTCCAAAAACAGGCGCATACACCGTTAAAAGCATTTTGAACGGAAAAGAAGTGTACGGTATGATGAACATAGGCTACAACCCTACCGTAAACGGCACCCATAAAACCATTGAAATACACTTTTTTGATTTCAAGGAAGACCTGTACGACCTCAATATCCAAATAGACATGTTACATCGCTTACGGGACGAGCGTAAATTTGATTCCTTGGACGCTTTGAAGGAGCAATTGGCAAAGGACAAAGAAGCATCACTTCGATATATATCCCAATAATCATGTTAAATAAGCTGTTATTTCGGAGGATGGACAACAGCCCTTTGATTATCTTTCGCATCTTTTTTGGTTTCCTTATAGCCTGCGAAAGTTTTGGTGCGATTGCAACCGGATGGGTACGTAGAAACCTCGTAGAACCGCGTTTCAACTTTCCTTTTATAGATTTTGATTGGTTACAGCCCCTACCGGGCTATGGGATGTACGCTTACTTTTCTATCATGGGCCTATTGGGTGTTTGTATTTCCTTAGGGTATAAATACAGATTCAGTATTATTTCATTTACCGTGCTTTGGACAGCTGTTTATCTAATGCAGAAGACCGCTTATAACAACCATTATTATTTATTGGTACTACTTTCCCTGTTTATGTGTTTTATTCCTGCCGATAAAAATTATTCGCTAGCCGTAAAACAACATCCAGAACAAAAGTCCGATACCATGTACAGTTATGTGAAATGGTTTATAGTGTTCCAACTTTTAATTGTGTACGTATACGCCTCTATAGCAAAATTATATGGCGATTGGCTAGATTTTGGCATGATTTATATTTTGATGCAGCCAGTTGCAGAATATCCTCTGATTGGCGAGTTACTGCAACAAGACTGGGCACATAAGGTTATAGGAACCACAGGTATTTTATTCGATGTATTAATTATTCCCGCCCTACTTTGGAAACCCACGCGAAAACTGGCTTTCTTTGTTTCTATCTTTTTTCATTTATTTAATTCCATCGTTTTTCAAATCGGTATTTTCCCATATTTATCCTTAGCCTTCAGTGTATTTTTCTTTGAGCCAGAGACCATTCGTCGCATCTTTTTCAAAAAGAAAAAAGGGTATAGTAGCAATGAAGTAAGGGTTCCCAAACACAAAAATATAATCCTCGCCGCACTAAGTAGCTACTTTATCATTCAATTACTGTTACCCTTACGTCATCATTTTATTTCTGATGATGTTCTCTGGACTGAGGAAGGACATAGGCTAAGCTGGCGCATGATGTTACGCAGCAGGTCAGGAAAGGGAGAATTCAAGGTTGTAAACAATCAGACTGGTGAAAAAATAATAATACAACCCAAAGAATTCTTAAGCAGAAATCAACAACGAAAAGTGTTTGCTTACCCAGATTTTGCATGGCAATTTGCTGGTTACCTACAACAAGAATACGCTCAAAATGGTGAAGACATATCTGTATACTTAGAGCAATCCCTCCTCAGCATAAACGGAAGACCATATGCACCATTTATAGACCCAAAAACCGATTTAGCCAATACGCCCTGGTTAAGGTTTAAGCATCATGAATGGATTTTTCCTTCTGCTTTAGAGGATAAATAATTAGGTAGTTTCAGATTTCTGATATTTTCAAGTTTTTGAAGTTGGTGAAGGGATTAACAAAGTACATCATTGTATGGAGGCAGAAAGAAGCAAACTCTTCTATACTAGCTATGGTAGCAATTTAAATCTGAAAAGGTTTCTTGGCGATCTTCAGTAAATTACTTTGGCCAAAAAGGGCCTTGCAAAGAAGTTAAATTACAATTTGTACTTGTATCTGATTTTTGTATTTGTATTTGAACTTGATACTTGCGCTTGATAACGAAATGTATCTCTTTTAAATCGGAAGATTAGTTTAAATTTGCAGACTTAAACAGCAGAACCATGTTACAGTTACAGGCCATCCGAGAGCAGAAAGACGAAATGATTACCGCTTTCAAAAAAAGGAATATCGACGGAAGCGTATTACTTGAAGAAGTATTACAGCTAGACGAAAAAAGACGCGCTACACAAACACGTTTAGATTCCGTTTTAGCAGAATCCAATTCGCTTTCCAAGGAAATAGGTGTCCTGTACAAATCCGGAAAGGCACAAGAAGCCAATGGACTAAAAGAAAAAACAGCAACCTTGAAAGAGGAATCCAAACAACTAAGCGACGAGTTGACCACTACTGCGGATGCGCTTCAAACCTTATTGTACCAAATCCCTAACGTTCCGCACAGCTCCGTTCCGGCAGGCAGTTCAGAAACGGATAATGAGGAAATCTTTAGCGAAGGTGAGATACCAGAATTGATTACTGATGCCCTACCCCACTGGGAACTGGCTAAAAAATATGATATTATAGATTTTGAACTTGGAGTCAAAATCGCTGGTGCAGGATTCCCTGTGTACAAAGGCAAGGGTGCTCGTTTACAACGGGCTTTGATTTCCTATTTTTTAGATAAGAACACGGCAGCGGGCTATACCGAAATACAAGTACCACACCTCGTAAACGAGATTTCTGGTTACGGTACAGGACAGTTACCGGACAAGGAAGGGCAAATGTACCATGTTACCGCAGACGACCTATACCTTATTCCAACGGCAGAGGTTCCCGTAACCAATATTTTTAGGGATGTAATCTTAAACGAGAGCGATTTTCCAGTGACCTATACTGCTTATACTCCTTGTTTTAGAAGAGAGGCCGGAAGCTACGGCGCGCACGTTCGCGGTTTAAACCGTTTGCACCAGTTCGATAAAGTAGAAATTGTACGCGTAGAGCACCCAAACAAATCTTACCAAGCATTGGATGGCATGGTAGACCATGTAAAAGAAATTTTACGCGAACTAAAATTACCTTACCGAGTACTGCGCCTTTGTGGAGGCGACCTGGGCTTTACCGCTGCCCTTACCTATGATTTTGAAGTTTTTTCTACCGCTCAGGACCGTTGGTTAGAGATTAGCTCGGTTTCTAATTTTGAGACCTACCAAGCTAATCGTTTAAAATTGCGCTATAAAGACGAAAACGGAAAAAGTCAATTCGCACATACACTTAATGGAAGCTCTTTGGCGCTTCCCAGAGTCTTGGCCGGTATCCTAGAAAATTACCAGACTGCCGACGGTATTCAAATTCCGGAGGTATTGATACCTTATTGTGGTTTTGATAAGATAGATTGATGTTTATCTAATAAGCTTCCCTAGGTTAAACTATAACATTAAAAGGACTACAGCACTTCACTTAAATCGTATCCTAGATTTTACTTCATATCACATGAAAACTCATGAAACTATTCGTGCCAAAAATCGAAATCAACAATCTTACCAAACAGGAAGGGTCTTTACACTAAAATCTAATTACAACACCGCACGGAACAGCATTATCTAATAAAATAACGGACAAACTGCTAAAAGCTCCAAATGTAAATGGCGTACTCTATTTCTCCCATCGTGATTATTGTGGTTTGGGCTTGTTCTACAAAAATGGCTCATTTACCCTGAACACAGTATATTATAGATGTGGATTTCACTAAATAGATAGCCACAGAAAATGACCAAAGCATGTCGCTTTATGGGAATGAATTTAACAACCATAACAAAGCTACGATTAGATTAGTATTTAGATTAAAATTATTCTCCGGTATGGGATGACTATTGCGCTTATGTGCCTTCACTTCACTAACTCCCATTTCGCCATAGCCACCTAAAGCAAAGCTGATAATTGGCAGATTAATATAACACCCCTCACAAACATTTAAGAAAAAAAGGTGTTATCATGCCCATTTTGGAAAAGAAACTTGCAGTTTCTTTAACAGCTACTTATCCCATTCTCCTTATCTTTGAGTATGCGTTTCTATATATTTATAATTACCTATTTTGCGCTACTGTCAACTGCAATTGCCCAAGAAGATTTTTTGGCCAAACAGTATTTTGAAGACGGAGATTTTGAAAAAGCCGTGGTTTTTTATGAAAAACTGACTAAAAAAAGCCCAAGAAGGACCGACTACCTTCAAGGTCTTGTGGCTTGCTACCAACAATTGGAACGCTACGAGGATGCCAAACGTTTTCTAACGGAGCGCTTAAAAAGTAAAAGCCCCCACCCAACGCTGCTTATTGAACTTGGCTATAATTTTACCCTTCAAGATTCCACAGAACAGGCGACTGTTTATTTTGACCAAGCCTTAGAGATTATAGCGGAAAAACCGAATTATGGCTATGCCTTAGGCTATCAATTTCAAAAATATAGCTTGTTGGACAGAGCAGTTTCCGCCTACCAAAAAGCAATGGAAATAAATCCTGAAATGGATTATAATTTTCAGTTGGCTCGTATTTATGGGGAGCAGGGAAATGTAGATAAAATGTACCGCTCCTACCTCAACTTAATGAGCAACGGGAAAACCTCAAAATCAAATATCCTTAGAAGTATCGACGCCTTTGTTACGTCTGACCCGGAAAGCTATAACAACACTACCCTTAAAGCAATATTACTAGAAAACGTACAAAAAAATCCAGATATCATCTGGAACGAACTATTGAGTTGGTTGTTTGTACAGCAACAGCAATATGGCAGCGCCTTTAGACAGGAAAAAGCTATTTACAAGCGTATGGAAGATGGTAATACCTTGCGATTGGAAAACCTAGGCAAATTGTCCTTGGACGCAAATGAAACCGATGTCGCCCGCGATATCTTCAAATATCTTATAAAGGAGTCTAATAATGTGGTTACCGCTTTAAATGCAGAACTCAGCCTCATTGATATTGATTTGCAGAATACCAATAAAAATCAACTGGAAACCATCCAGAAAAAATATGAAGCGCTCATTGAAACCCATGGTTACAAGACTCAAACCTTGCAGTTACAAGTAGCCTATGCTAATTTCCTGACCTTCAAAAAGGACGAACCAGAACCAGCGATTGAGCTCTTAAAGAACTCATTAGAGCTTCCTTTGAACCAAAGAGGAACTGCCTTTATAAAATTGGCCCTAGGTGATATTTTGGTGTACAATAAAAAATTTAATGAGGCATTGATCTACTTCTCACAGATACAACAAAAACTAAAAAACGATGTATTGGGCCAAAACGCAAGATACAAAGTAGCAGAGACCAGTTTTTATAAGGGCGATTTTGAATGGGCACTTACCCAATTAAAAGTACTCCGAGGTTCTACTTCCCAGCTTATTGCCAACGATGCCATGCAATTAAGTTTGTTGATTTCAGACAACTCCCTAGAAGACTCTACTCAAACCGCACTAAGAAAATATGCCCGAGCAGATTTTCTATCCTACCAAAACAAAACACAAGAGGCTGTGGATGCCTTAGAAGACATCCTGCAAAACCATAAAGGTGAAAAAATAGAGGACGAAGCCCTGTTGAAACAGGCGCAACTGTTCGAATCACAAGAAAAATATGACGCGGCAGAATTGAATTATATAAAGATAATTGAATTCTATACCACTGGTATACTCGCGGACGATGCGTACTTCGCCTTAGGTGAACTCTATAGAAAAAGATTGAACCAACCTGACAAGGCCAAAGCACAATTCGAAAAGATTATTTACAACTATCAAGACAGCTATTATTTCCCTCAAGCCAGAAAGAATTTTAGGATATTGAGAGGGGATGCCATAAACTAGGATATAGTTTACCAAGGGAAGTCGTAAGCTCGGCGTACCAATTTTCAGGTTAAAATATTCAATCCATATGAAAAAGTGTTTTTTATAACGTTTTAGGTAAACTACTTTTGTCTTCGCACCCTATATACTGAGCGTAGTCGAAGGTAAAAATTGTATTTATTCTTTGTATTTGAACTTGAACTTGAACTTGAACTTGAACTTTTAAAATGTACATATATAACGTAACCACCAACATAGAAGAAAGCGTCCAAAAAAAATGGGTGCACTGGATGAAGGAAAAACACATACCGGATGTTTTGAACACCGGTAAGTTCATCAACGCCAAAATGAGTAAAGTACTTGTGGAAGAAGATATGGGCGGAGTTACCTATTCCGTTCAGTTTACAGTGGCAAGTAAGGCGCTTCTAGAAAGCTATTACAAAGAAGATGCGCCGCGTCTGCGAAAAGAAGCCAATACTTTGTTTGCGGGAAAGTTCGTCGCTTTTCGGACGGAGATGCAAGTGGTTGACGAACAGCATGTAATGCGCCCCAGCGCTACACATCAATTATTCACTTACGGGACACTACAGGAAGAGGCTGTGCAGTTAGGCGTTTTTTCAAGACTGCTTCCTGGGGTTCAGGATACCCTAATTAATTATAAAATAGCAGTGCAAAAAGTGGCCAATCGCTACCCTACCTTAGAGCATACCAACAATGGGGAAGACAAAATAATAGGTAAGATATACACCCTAAGTCCAGAAGAATTAGAAAAGGCAGACACATATGAGGGAGAAGCCTATGAGCGAATTAAAATTACGCTAGTCTCCGGTAACAAGGCATGGGCATACCAAGCAAAAACGAGTTAAGAAGAAAGCAACGCAATGGGCAAAAAGAAAAATAAAAAAGGAGAACCCTTTCGTAAAAAATACGAAGAAAAAGGACCCGTAAGGGCAAAGAAACACTTAGGTCAGCATTTCTTAAAAGACGAGGATATTGCAAAACAGATTGCGGAAACCTTGACCTTTAAATACTGTACCAACGTTATAGAAATTGGCCCAGGAACAGGCGTGCTTACTAAATATTTATTATTACAAGAGATAGACTTAGTGGCTATGGATCTGGATGCAGACTCTATCATCTATCTCAACCACAAGTTCCCATTAGAACACCCAAAAGTATTGCAAGGCAAGGGGTCTTTTAAAGTGATAGAAGGGGATTTTCTCAAGTACGATCTACATAGCCTTTTTGGAGAGGAACAATTTGCCATCACAGGTAACTTCCCCTATAACATCTCCACACAAATCGTTTTTAAAATGTTGGAGATGCGTCAACAAATTCCCGAATTCTCAGGCATGTTTCAAAAAGAAGTAGCGCAACGAATCTGCTCGCCACATGGTAGTAAAACTTATGGCATACTCTCAGTTCTAGCACAGGCCTTTTACGATGCTGAATATTTATTTACCGTACATCCGCAAGTGTTCGACCCACCACCAAAGGTGCAGTCTGGCGTGCTTAGGCTTACGAGAAAAACAGGTTTTGAATTACCCTGTGATGAAAAGCTATTTTATACTGTAGTTAAAACGGCTTTTAACCAACGCAGGAAAACACTTAGAAACAGTTTAAAAAGCCTTGCTCTTTCAGATATTCTTAAAGAAGATGCTATATTTGACCAACGCCCAGAACAACTTGCCGTTGCAGATTTTATAGCACTTACCAAGAAGATAGCAGATGACACCCTTTAAACTCACAGAAGAACTTGTAACCGAGATAGAGCAGCTCATTGAATCACAGGGAGATGCAACACTTACTTCCCTTTTGGAAGATGTACATTATGCAGATATTGCAGAAATCATCAATGAACTTGATGAAGATGAGGCCACCTACCTTATAAAATTACTGGAGAGTGATAAAACCTCAGATGTTCTTACTGAACTGGATGAGGATGTACGGGAAGCTATTTTGGGAAATTTATCCTCTAAAGAAATTGCAGAGGAACTAGAGGAACTCGATACCGATGATGCTGCCGATATTATAGGAGAACTTCCTCAGGAAATCGTACAGAAAGTTATTTCGGAGATAGAGGACAGGGAACATGCTAAAGATATTGTAGACCTGTTACGCTACGATGAAAACTCTGCAGGTGGACTCATGGCAAAAGAACTGGTAAAAGTCCTTGATAGTTGGAATGTACTTGCCTGTGTTAAGGAAATGCGCATCCAAGCAGAAAACGTTACCCGCGTGCACTCGATTTATGTGGTAAATGAAGATGATATGCTCATGGGGCGCCTATCTTTAAAGGACCTACTTACAGCAAAGAACACCGCTCAAATAAAAGATGTTTTCATTCCTAAGGTAGATTACGTAAACGTGAACGAAAAACCAGAAGAGGTAGCCAAAATCATGAGTAAATATGATTTGGAAGCTATTCCGGTAATTGATGAAATTGGCAGATTGGTGGGCCGTATCACCATTGACGATATTGTAGACGTTATCCGTGAAGAAGCGGAGAAGGATTACCAAATGGCCGCAGGTATTTCACAAGATGTAGAAGCAGATGACAGCATTTGGGAATTGACACGTGCACGCTTACCTTGGCTCATCTTAGGTCTATTTGGTGGAGCAGGTGCAGCGGTTATTATGGGAGGTTTTGAAGAAATGTTTAAACAATACACCATACTGTTTCTTTTTACCCCTTTAATTGCAGCGATGGCTGGTAATGTAGGCGTACAGTCTAGCGCTATCATCGTACAAGGTTTGGCAAATGATGATATTAAAGGGAGTATTGGTAGCAGACTGATAAAAGAAATGCTATTGGCCCTTCTTAATGGAGTTATTTTGGCTGCACTTCTTTTATTATTTACTTGGGTCTGGAAAGGAGATTTCATGACGGCCTTGGCCATATCACTTTCACTTATAGCGGTTATTGTAGTCGCAGGATTCATAGGTACTTTTACGCCACTTTTCCTGCACAAAAGGGGTATAGATCCGGCTATTGCCACGGGTCCGTTTATCACCACTAGCAATGATATTTTTGGTATTCTTATTTATTTTATGATTGCTAAAACAGTCCTAGGTATTTAGAAAATTTATCAAAAAAGGATATTCGCATGCGCTGAAAACTAAACCGTGATTTACGGCTATTTTAATTAGGTATAAAACAACAAAACACAGGTACATGAAACCCATCAACCTAAAAGAAAAACATGCCCTTTTTACAAAGCAATGGCATCCGCACCAAATTGCCACTGTAGATAACATGCAGGTGTTACTTGCAAAAATTCAAGGAGAATTCGTCTGGCATGCTCACGAAGATGAAGACGAGCTTTTTCAGGTCTTGAAAGGAACTCTATATATGAAGTATCGGGATAGAACAGAAGTAGTAAACGAAGGGGAAATTATTGTAGTACCAAAAGGTGTTGAGCACTGTCCGTTTACAAAAGATGACGAAGAAGTACATCTATTGCTTTTCGAAAAGCAAGATACCGCACATACTGGAGCAGTTAAACATGAATTGACCCAAACAGATTATCCTAAAATATAAGATTGATGAAGGTACTGCATGTAGATACAAACCACCCTTTGATTATTGAACAATTCAATACCCTAGGTTTTCATAATGATGAGGATTATACGTCCACAAAAGCGGAAATTGAAAAAAAAATACATCATTATGATGGACTTATCATCCGCAGTAGGTTTAGTTTAGACGAATCCTTCCTTAAAAAAGCGACCAAGCTAAAGTTTATTGGACGTTTGGGAGCAGGTCTGGAAAATATAGACATCCGTTTTGCCAAGGAACAGGGAATTTTTTTAGCAGCTGCACCGGAAGGCAACCGAAACGCCGTTGGCGAACATACCCTAGGAATGCTCCTATCCCTTTTCAATAAATTGAATAAAGCGGACAATGAAGTAAAAAATGGTATTTGGGATCGTGAAGGCAACAGAGGGCTGGAACTAGATGGCAAAACAGTGGGGATTATTGGGTACGGAAATATGGGAAAAGCCTTTGCAAAAAAGCTTAAAGGCTTTAATGTAGAAATTATTTGTTATGATATTAAAGGCGGTGTTGAAGATGAAAACGCTCGCCAAGTGGGCATTCTAGAACTATTTCAAAAAGCAGAGATACTAAGCCTACATGTTCCTCAAACAAAAGAAACTATAGGAATGATTGATTCGGAGTTTATTGAAAAATTCCACCATCCGTTCTGGATATTAAATACTGCTAGGGGAAAATGTATTCGAACGGAAGACCTAGTAGCCTCCTTAAATAGCGGCAAAATTCTTGGTGCAGGCTTAGATGTTCTAGAGTATGAAAAAGCATCCTTTGAAGATATGTTCAAAACTGACCATGGCAAGGATAATATGCCTATCGCCTTTGAAGAACTTTTAAAAATGGATAACGTACTCCTATCCCCGCATGTGGCCGGCTGGACTATTGAAAGCAAAGAGAAGTTGGCACAGACCATCGTAGATAAAATTTGGGAAGCGTTTTGTTAGCTTACCTTTTTTCTTCATAAACCAACAGCAAAAATAAGTAGACACATAAAACTCCTTAAGCCAAGAAGTTCATGACACCATGTAATTATCATTACTTGAATGGAAGCTAACCCGTCTATATTTTAACTATTTAGAACATTCTAATTAAATCTACAATCGCGTTTCAATCATCCACTGCGGCGAAGACCATTTGTCTAAATTTCCATCCCGTCTCATCATTCACTGGGCCTTGTGTTTGTTTCATTAGTATGCCAATGATATTTTCGGATGGGTCTGCAAAATATTGGGTATTAAAATAACCACCCCAGTCAAACGCACCTTTGCTACCTAAGCCACCCAGAGCAGCTCCTTTTTCATTGATTAATCCAAATGCAAGTCCATAGTGCTTTTCACCTTCCCAAATGGCGCCTATTTGATTACTCATAATGCTACTTATAGTGGTCCGGCTAAGGAGACGCACTCCATTGAGTTCTCCTTGGTTGAGATATAACTGTAAAAAGGTCGCATAATCTTTAGCAGTACTGGATAATCCGGCTCCGCCAGAAAAGAAGGTTTTAGCCCCTTTTATAGGGTAGTCGGTATCATAAAAAGTAACTGGGTATTTCACCCATTTGTTCCCCTCCTTTGTCTGTACGGGTACCAAACGGTCATGTTTTTCTTTGGGCAAGTAGAACCAGGTATCTTCCATGCCCAAAGGCTCAAAAATATGTGTTTTCAAAAAATCATCAAACGCCATGCCTGAAATCACTTCCACAAAATAGGCCAATACATCCAAACCTTCGCTGTAGGTAAAGTTCTCACCAGGTTCATGGTGCAATGGTAGTTTTGCTAATTTCTTAACACTTTCACCAATGGTTATCTGCTCTGTAGTAAACAAATCGGTTATACCTGCCTTAGCATAAATTTTCTTAAACCGCGCATCACCATCAATAACCCCGTAACCAATCCCAGAAGTATGGGTAATCAAATCTCGAATTGTAATCTGATTCTTCGCTGATTTGGTAGTGTAGGTACTATCCGTTTCGCTGAAAATATCTAGCAGTTGCGCTTCGCCAAATTCTGGAATGTATTTAGAAATAGGATCATCCAGTTTAAACTTACCTTCTTCCCATAGCATTAGTACTGCGGTAGATGTAATGGCCTTGGTCTGGGAGGCTATTCTAAAAATAGCGTCTTTATCCATGGCCTTTTTACTTTTGCCATCGGCCATACCATAGGCTTTATGGAATATAATTTTACCGTTCCTAGCTATAAGGACAACTGCACCCGGAAGCTCATTTGCTAGAATAGTCTGCTGTAGCATGGCGTCAATTTTAGTAAGACGTTCTTGAGACATACCCTGTGATTCTGGCATACCATCGACCAATGCTGGTGATTGCTTAGTAGAAGAAGTTTGTCCAGATAGACCTACACAAAGGAACAAGGATAGAAGTGTTAGTATTTTCTGCATTATAATTGCTATTGGTTGATGTTTTAAAAGTAGTTAAAGTTTTTGATTTTATAATATCTACTGGTAGATTAGAGGATTGTATTGTTGCAGTAGGTATCAATATTCGTATGAAAATTGGTCTGCTTATTTTGTATGTCTTATATTCGAATTTCATTGTTTAATTCAAACAGGATATTCCGTAAGATTTAATCAATAGTATATAACCAAACAACCAATTTTTTATGGATTTTCTAGCCATCTTTTCTTTTGTAGGTTTCACCTCTTTAGTAGCTATTATTGCATGGTATGCAACCCGTTCAACCAATGAAGCATCATCGGATGGCTACTTTTTAGGAGGACGAAGCCTTACGGCTGGTGTAATAGCGGGCTCGCTCTTACTTACCAACCTGTCTACAGAACAAATCGTAGGACTAAACGGAGATGCCTACAGAGATGGTATATTGGTAATGGCTTGGGAAACTTTAGCAGCGATTGCCATCGTAATATGTGCTGTATTTTTATTGCCAAGATATTTAAAAGGCGGTATTAGTACCATACCTACGTATTTAGAAAGAAGATTTGATACGACTACTAAAGCAATGACTTCAGGTTTATTTCTCAGTGGTTATGCCATTGTTCTTTTACCTATAGTTTTATACTCAGGTTCTTTAGCTATAAGTGGCATGTTTGATTTGCCCGGTAAATTAGGTATATCAGAATGGGAATCTATCTGGCTTTGTGTATGGAGCATTGGTATCATCGGTGGTATTTATGCTATTTTCGGTGGCCTTAAAGCCGTTGCTGTATCTGATAGTATAAATGCGATAGGTTTGTTATTAGGCGGACTTTTAATCCCTGTTTTTGGATTATTGGCCATTAGCGACGATGGTAGTATTTTAGGTGGAATTGCAAAATTGACTACCGAGCATCCTGAAAAATTTAATGCCATAGGCTCCGATTCTTCAAGTATTCCTTTTCATACCATTTTTACAGGAATGGTTTTAGTTCAGCTCTTCTATTGGGGCACCAACCAGCAAATTAT
>RCNE010001475.1_pt1 | contig 20336 bp, 15 predicted proteins | sample 2041361 | NCBI WGS metagenome assembly RCNE01 (sample SAMN09708229, study PRJNA481090) | Marine sediment metagenome, whole genome shotgun sequencing project.
CATCTCCGGGCGCGGAGGCGTACTTTGCGGTACGTTGAGCACTCGGAGATGAGAAAACACGGCTGAGTGCTGTGCATCGTCGTCCGCAGTAGACAGCCGATGAGATATGCGGGTTAAGGGGCGCACGGCAAAAAGAAACGGGCGGGGTAAACCCCCGCCCGTGTGACCTTTCGTTGAATCGGCTCTTAGCGGGCCGATCTCGAGCGTTGGTTGGACGACCGCCGCCCCGGAGGCGGCGTGCCTCGCCGACCCTTGTCGTTGGACCGGCCTCGTTCGACGGCACGCTGCGCACGGTGTGCGGCGATGCGCTCGCCCACCGGAACCTCGAATCGTTCCTGGGCCTGAGCCCTGTAGTTGAAACTATCCAGGGTCTTGCGCTCCAGCCGGTGACCGACCGCGCGCTCGATGGCGTTCACCTTGGATTGCTCGGTCGGAGACGCGAATGTCAGCGCATCACCGATCTTGCCGGCGCGGGCGGTGCGTCCGACCCGGTGGATGTAATCCTCGGGCTGGACCGGCACATCGAAGTTGATGACATGAGGCAGCGCTTCGATATCGATTCCACGAGCCGCGATATCGGTGGCGACAAGAATCCGTATCCTGCCATGTTTGAAGTCCGCCAGAGCCTTCTCGCGCTGCGGCTGGCTCCGGTTGCCATGGATTCGTTCGACCTTGACGCCCGCCCGTTCCAGCTTCTGCCAGAGACGGTTGGCGCGGTGCTTGGTGCGGGTGAATACCAGTGCGGTCTCGACCTCGCCGCTCTTGATCATCTCCTTGAGAAGATCGGTTTTGAGGTGCTCCGGCACCGGCATGATGGCCTGCGTGATGCCCACCGCGGGCTTGGACTGACGCTCGACATCGATCCGCGCCGGATTGTCGAGGAAATCGCGGCTCAGCTGGACGATGGGTCGCGGCAGGGTGGCGGAGAAGAGCATGGTCTGCCGCTTCTTGGGAAGCTGGGCCAGGATCCGACGGACATCGGGGAGGAAACCCATGTCGAGCATCCGGTCGCCCTCATCGAGGACGAGAAACTCGAGACCGCTGAAATCCGCCCAGGGGTACTGCATGAGGTCGAGGAGGCGCCCCGGCGTGGCCACGACGATGTCGACACCGGCCTTGAGCGCGCGCTCCTGCTTGGCAGGCTTGACACCGCCGAAGACGGTCGCCGACCTGAGAGGGGTGTGGCGAGCGAGGATCTCGATGTGCTCGTGGATCTGGGACGCGAGCTCACGGGTGGGGGTCAGGATCAGCACACGGGTGCGCCGGCCCGGGGTGTCGGCCATGCTCTGGAGCATGGGAAGCACGAAGGCGGCGGTCTTGCCGCTGCCGGTCATGGCGCACGCGAGTACGTCACGACCCTCGAGGGCCGGAGGAATCGAGTCCCTCTGGATAGGGGTGGCTTCGGTGAAACCGAAGTCCTGGATCCCGCGTTGGATGGCGGGGTGGAAGTTCATATCAATAAATTTCAAAACAATGCGTTCTTTCTGCAGACGCACGCCCGCCGAAGCGGTTCGTCCGCGAGGATACTTTCCGGCTGATTGGGGGAAACGAGAGACTTGCCGGGGAGGCTGCCGTCCGGGCCGGGGAGGCCCTGTAATCTGTCTGCTGTCTGCTGAACCGACGGGGGTCGTCGTAGAGAGCAGACGAGACACCATCTCATACTTGGTCAAATTTGGCAAGGTATGCACATGCTCTCCACAAAGCTCATGGAGGATCGGTTCCGCTTGGTCGAGGCCGATGACGGATCCCGATCGGGTAAGATTCTCGCTGAAAAATGGAGGGATGATGAAACACACGATTCTGGTCACGACTACGATCCTGACCGTAGTTCTTGCCGGGTGTTCTCAAGAGGTCGAGATCGACCCGACCCCGGAAGAAACGGTGCTCGTTGCCGTCGGCGACATCGCCCCCGGTTTCGAACTGACGACCCTTGCCGCGAAGAGCTTCCCTATCTCGAAAAGGACATCTGGCAGCACTTTGATCGCGACAAGCTCGCGGTACTGGTCATCGGCCGCGAGGAGGACGACGAGATCATCCAGCAGTTTGTCGACAAGCACGGCTACACCGTTCCCTTCGCTGGGGATCCCAAGATGGTCGCCTATTCGCAGTACGCGACCAGGTTCATCCCGCGGAATTTTGTCATCGGCCCCGACGGCGTGGTTCTCTATCAGTCCCAGGGCTACGCGCCCCATGAGTTCTCCGAAATGGTGACGCTCATCGAGGAGGCGGTCGCCGCCATCGAACCCGAGGAGACTATCGAGGCGCTGAGCCGGATTCAGAAGGCCGAGTAGCTCGATCGCAGAGAAAATGGCGCCGGCGGTGAAACAACTTGTTCGTAAGTCGTGAGTCGAAAGTCGTAAGTAGTTCCTTTGTTTCCGGGTTCGTATAAGCACTTCGTGTCGGCGATCGTTGGGCTCGGCAAATCCATATCCCGATTAGGCAACGATCTCCTGGTTCGACGCGCCCACGACTTACGACTATCGTGCCGCGCCAAGAGCCGTTCAGGGACACTGAAGGTGGGTCAAGACCCACCCTACGCCGGGCCCCGATACGTGCCGGGCGTCACCCGCAACCTGCACCCTCAGAGGTCATCCGGCGCTCCCCGGATGTGCGTCCGGAGAATCTCTCGGTCGTGTTGAGAAGGCCCTGTTATCCTCCTTGCGGAACGGGAGATGTCTGCGAGATCCGGGGGGTTCATGGCAGCAGTTACGAACGGCACGGTCGCCTTCGACAACGAGCGCTATCTTGCAGAGCAGAGCGAAGCGATCCTCGAGCGGATGCAACAGGTTGGCGGCAAACTCCACCTCGAATTCGGCGGCAAACTGCTCTTTGACTACCATGCATCGCGAGTGCTGCCCGGCTTTGATCCCAACGTCAAGATGCGGCTGCTCCAACAGCTCGCCAGCCACACCGAGATCATTCTCTGCGTCTATGCCGGCGACATCGATCGTCGGAAGGTCCGGGCGGATTTCGGCATCACCTACGACGCCGACACCTTCAAACTCATCGACGACCTCCGCGCCCGTGGGCTCGAGGTCCGCGGCGTGGTGATCACCCGCTACGAGGACCAGCCCGCCGCCGAGACCTTCGCCAACAAGCTCGACCGACGCGGGGTCAAGGTCTACCTTCACCGCCCCATCCCCGGCTATCCCGCTGATGTCGCCCGGATCGTCAGCGACGACGGTTTTGGGGCCAATTCATACATCGAGACCGATGCACCGCTGGTCGTGGTCAACGCCCCCGGGCCCAACAGCGGCAAAATGGGCACCTGCCTGTCACAGGTCTACCACGAGCATCTTCGTGGAGTCCGAACCGGTTACGCCAAATTCGAGACCTTTCCGATCTGGAACCTGCCCCTTCGCCACCCGGTGAACGCTGCCTATGAGGCCGCCACCGCCGAGCTGCACGATGTCAATCTCATCGATCCATTCCACCTCGAGGCCCATGACGAGCGAGCGGTGAACTACAACCGCGATGTCGAAGCCTTCCCGCTGCTGCAACGGATCCTCGAGAAGATCACGGGCAAATCCATGTACCAATCCCCCACCGACATGGGGGTCAACCGCGCCGGTTTCGCCATCATCGACGACGCCGCCGCCCAGGAGGCGGGCAAGCGCGAGATCGTTCGCCGCTACTTCCGCTACGCATGCGACGAGGCCCTCGGTCTCGAGGACGGCGACGCCGTTCGCCGGATCGAAGCGTTGATGGAGGAGTTCGACCTCAAGCCAGAACACCGTTCCGTGGTGGTGCCGGCCCGCATGGCCGCCGAAGACGCCGAGGAGGAGGCCGATCAGGGACACCGTGGGGTCTTCTCAGGCGGCGCCATCGAGCTGCCGAACGGCGAGAACGGCGCGGTGGTCACCGGTCACAACAGCCCCCTGATGCACGCATCATCGGCCCTGGTGCTCAACGCCATCAAAGTCATGGCCGGGATTCCCAAACACCTCGATCTCATCAGCCCCGCGGTCATCGAATCCATCGGCACCCTGCGCAAGGACCTTCTCGGCCTCGACTCCATCAGCCTCAACCTCGAGGAGACCTTGATCGCACTGAGCATCAGTTCGACCACGAATCCAACAGCTCAGCAAGCAATGCAGGAGCTACCGAAGCTCTCGGGGTGTGAACTCCACCTGACCCACCTGCCGACACCCGGCGACGAACGCGGGCTGCGACGTCTCGGGGTCAACCTGACCTGCGACCCGAAGTTCGCCACCAACAAGCTCTTTATGTCGTAGTCTCCGCGGTTCGGAACCGCCGGATCCTTCGAACACCCATGGTCCCGAGACCAATGGTCATCAGTGCGATTCCGACCTTCGCAACCATGACAACCGCCGGCCCCCTGAGGCCGAAGAGGTGCTCCGCGAGTCCGGTGGCGACAGCGAAGGCGAGTGCGGCGGCGCCCAGGATCTGGAGGGACCCGATATAGGGGCGATCAGATCCGCGGAAGGCGGCGACCACCACGAGCAGACCGACGATCCAGAGAGCGGTCTTGATCAGTTCCTTGACGCGGTGCCAGCGACGGCTCTCGGTAAAGAGTTGGTCGGCGCCTGCGATGGCATAGATTTCCGACAGGGCGGTGCCGACATCCGACCCGCCGATGACGCCGGCGTAGAACCGTTGCAGCGTCGAAATGCCATGCCGCTGGGCGAGGTAGAAGAACGCCTCCTGGTACTCCTGATAGCCCTGACTGAGGCCCGCATGGGGATCGTTGGCGAGGTAGGTCGCGGTGCCCTCGTGGAACCAGGTCGGATAGGCGGATCTGTTCGAGTATCTGGGTACTCCGAGGGAGCTGTTGGTGTGGACATGGACCAGTTCGTGGCGGAAGGTGTTGACCAGCGAAGCGAAGGACTCGTTCTGCCACTGTCGGATGGTTCCTTCGATGTCGGTCGAGGGGCTGAGCGCACCCGACCGGCGGAGTTCGTCGAGACCCTCCCGACTGACGTAGGACAGGGGCAGCACGACGTAGCGGCAGTAGTAGGTGACACCGCCGACGCGGCTCATTCGGTCGCTCGACGACCGATTGAGATTCGAAAAAGCATCGACGCTCTCCACCAGCCGGAGATAGACCATCCCCGGCAGCTCCGGATAGCCGAAGCGCGCCAAACGCCGGTCGAGCACCTTCGTCTGGCGGGGCATCTCAGCAAGGAATCGTTCCACCGTCCGACGTTGCACATTGTCGCGATCAAAGGCCGACGGGTGGGTCACGAGGATATCTCCCACCACCACACGGGTGATACCGGACGATGGGTGTCCCCCGTCCATATCGCCCTCGGCGAGGCTGAGATCGACAAAAAAACGGTGCGCAGGGGAGCTTTCGGAAGTGATTCGAGGAGCCTCCCGTGTGGCTGCCGCAACGGCCTCGGGCGCGGTGCCGAAGATCGGGTTCTCCCATCTTCGATCGTCCGCAACCGCTCCCGACACGACCACCAGGCACATCAGGCACCCCGCCGGGTGCAGAATCCTCAACGGACGGCCCCGGACGGAGCCTCGATGGTGTGATGCTCGACAGCGAACTGGTCGTGATCCTCCTGTGGTTGCTCGACCACGGCCTGCAAGAGCACGGTCGCCAGGAGTGACGCCCCAAAGACGATCAAGACCGTCTTGAGGCCCATCAGGAGAACATCCCGTTCGCGGGGCTGAGGCCGGTTGATGAAAACCGACCGCCGCTTGACCGCCAGGGCGACGACAAGGACTGTCAGGGTCAACCCGCCCCGCAACCACCAGTTGCCACCGGTCAACAGATCCACCCCGACCACGGCCGATCCCACCACGGCGCAGGCCAGAGCAGTCCGCCACGGCGACCAACCTCGAAGTTGCAACGTGCCGAGGGCAGCTCCGACGAGCGCCGAAGCAAGGATGATCACCATGCCCCGACCAAGCTCGGCCGCGAACCCCGGCGAACCGGCGAGGATCAACAGATCCCGAAGATCGGGCTCGGCTCCGGGAGCAAGAGCGTTTTGGAACGGCGAGGCCGCCATCACCCGCGGCAGGTTGTTGAGGTGGATGGCGCAGGTGGCTCCGCCGGCCAACGCCACGCTGTAGACGATCCCATCGAAACGCTCGTCCATCTCACTCTGCCGGTGAAGCTGAAACGGCAGGTAGACCGCCACGACAACGATTGTGGCCACCGGCCACCAACCCGACCAGAGCATCCCACCGAACGCCGACGACGCGGCGAAGATCAACACCAGCTGACCCGCGAGTCCGGTGAGAAAACTGTCCTGGATCAGCTCGATGGGTTCGGGCTCATATCGATCGGCGAGATAGACCACCGCGAGCAGGAGCGAGCTGAGCAGCCCGGCGAACGAGGCAATGTAGATTTCCACTACCGGTGATGGTAGTGATGCCGCCGCCCGCTGTCACCTCTTGCGAACCCCTCGAACGCCAAACGCGCCTCTGAAATTGATGCTCCCGTCGCGGGTGGCCGAGAGTGCCCCCTCAAACGATGATTGGGCCCGAAGTGCGTTGCATTCTTCGAGGCGCTCCTTCCCAACATCGATTTGAGACGGCACGTCCGTTCGGGGGCAAGACCGCAAACCCTCAACAGAACGCGGGCTCGGTGCCTGGCATCCTCATTTGTTCGCCGCGAACAAATGTGCGTGCCTGCGCACCGCTCCCATCGCGCCTCAACAGGCTCGATTGCGCGTCCCTATCACGAACCGGATCTGCAAGACGAGAGTCAGCCGAGGACGTCTTCGATGGTCACCACGTCGACCATTCCGTCGCAGCCATAGAGCGCCGGCAGGATCACCGCCGGATCGTGCTTCCGGCGCCAATCGGCGACCGCATCGGTTCCCGCGCGATACGACGGCAGGTACATCCGACCGAGGATGGGGTGGTTCGCCCACGGCCCCGAGAGCTTGCCGGCGCGCTCCTCCGAGACCAGAAAGTCCCGTCGCAGGGCCGCCGCCACCTCGGGTTGCGCCAGTCCGTTGTTCCACGTCAGGTACGACGCCTGATTCTTGGCGTCATCCTGGAGCAGCGACAACAAAGTGCCGATCTGGAGATCTCGATCGGGCAGGTCACTGACCTCGGTGACCCCGAAGGCCATGAGCAACGCATTATTGGCGATGCCTTCGGCGAGGGTCGAGTACCGCGAGTTCATGGTCAGCATGGTGCCTTCGAATCCCACCTTGCCGAGCACATAGAGGTGTTGGACATAGGCGAAGGTCATGACGTGGCCCGGCACCACCTCGTGGCTGACGAGATGCATGTACTCGGGGATCGAGATCTCCAGCGAGGCGTTGATCTCGTAGCTCGCGTCGTAGAGAGGCTTTCCATCCGGCGAACGCTTTCGGCCGAGATAGTTCATGGAGCCCGAGAACCAGGCGTCTTTGATGGGCATGAACTCGACGTTGGCCCTCGGCACGCCGTGCATCTCGGTCGGGAGATAGGGCAGGACGTGCGCCGCCGTCCCGGCTTCGAGCTCTGCGATCAGGGCTCGCGCCAGCGCGCCGATGGAAGCAGCCGGGGTCATTCGATCGGCTCTCCACGCGTCGGCCGCGTCGAGGACCGAACCCTCGGGCGAATATCCCGCCTCATCGAGCAGCGAAGTCAGGGCCGCGACCATGGCGGCCGGATTCGAAGGCGTCGGCGCGGCGCCGGTCGAGGCCTCGACCGAACGCGCATACGGCACCGGCTCACCACGATCGAGGGCCTCCATGGCATGACATCAAGACAGGTCGAGAGACCGGAGAGGAAAGGGCCTCGGGCCCCGGGCTGGCTCGATCCCTCAGCAGCGACGAGATCGAGCGCTTCGCGGAGATTCACGGCCTCGAGATAGGCCTCGACCGCAGGACGATCGACTTCACCCGCCGACAGCCCACCCGCGGATCGTACCGCAGCGGCTGTCTTGTCGGTGTAGCTCTTCGGCAGCGCCTCATCGGAGAACCACGAATCGGCGATGAATCGCCCCATGCCCGATGGATTCATCACGTCACCGCCCCACAATGTGTCGATGCCGAGAATGGCTTCAGCCAACGCGCGATCGAGTGTCAGGCTCATGTTTCCTCCGAACGAGCAGTGTAGCGCGGCCGGGACCTCTCGCCCCCGTCTCGCGTCAGTTGGCGCTAGCCGCCCGGATCAAGGCCTCGTTGTCGCTGCACTTCATGATCTCGGCCATCTGCAGGGCCGTGGTTCCACCGCGGGTCGAGGGAGCCGGGTCCGCGCCGGCATCGACCAGCGCCCTCACGAGTTCGGTCGCGTCGCAGCTTCTCGCGGCGTTGAAGAGCGGTGTCGCATTGTTGGAGTCCGCGATGTTGACGTTTGCGCCGGCATCGATCAAGAACAGGGCGATGTCCTCGTGCTGGTACATGACGGCCGAGTTCAGGGCGGTTCTGCCGTCGGCGACCGAAAAGTCAATGGGATAACCGGCAGCAAGAAACAACTTGAGCGCCTCCATGTTTCCCTGTACCGCGCTCATGACCATGTAGTCCCCGCTCGGCTGCGGAAACCTGAGCTCCCGGAGCCGCTGAATCGCCTCGTCCGGGGTCACCCCGAGTTCTCGTGCGATGACCATTCCCGGGGTTTCGACCACCACCTCAACGTCGATCTCGGCGCCCGGGGTCGGCGGGTTTTCGTTCCCGTCCTCGGGTGCGCTACCGGCCCTGCTCTCGGGCAGCTTCTCGACAATCGGCAGCTGGTATTCGACCCGGATCGTGGCCCACTCGTCAATGACGTCCGCCTGCACCTCGGCGACCTCGCCCCAGTAGCTCTTGGTCTCGGTGACGAGGCCGTCGACGACGCTCACCTTTGCCGATGGATAGGTCTCGAGCTGGCTCCCCGACGCATTCAGCGCGCGGAAGGCGTCGATCCCCGTAAACGAAGCCGCCTCCGGGGCCTCGTCACCACCCGCGGTGCGCAGGATGACAAAGGGACCGTCGAAGTCGACATCGAGGCCTTCAACCGGCGGCCCGCCCTTTCGCGCCGTGATCGTCCGAATTCGTAGCGGATAGCGAATCGTCACGGAGCCCAAGGTCCGCGCGTACTCGACAGGATCCTCACCCTCCAACGGTAGAAACCGAATCTCGTCGTCGTGTGTCTCGTGGTCGTAGAGCCCGCGTTCGAGTTCATACGCAACCTCTGCGCCGGCGCTATCCAGCAGCACCGGATTCGGGAAATCCACAACCGCGTAGACGCTGTTGTCAGCGCTCGGCAGGACAAGTTGCACCTCCGGAGTGTTGAAACCGAACCAGGCGTAGTTCCGACCCGAAGTCATGGTGATCTGCTCCACAACCTCCTCGGCCGCGAGTTCGACAAAGATCGGCTGCCTCGCGTCTTCATCGATCTTGGTGGCGGCCATCAATTCGTCCCGCTCCTGTGCCCCAGAGAGTGAAACAACAGCGAGAATCGCAACAACGACAACGAAACGGCGCATCGTTCTCATGACTGACCTCCGCTTGTGTGGTGAAAGGATATCAGTTCGCATGTCGAAATCGCCGGGTGTTGGACACCAAAGAGGCCATCTGTTTGGAGATCATGGTGGAGTTGCTGCGCGTCGCATGGTCGCCTACCAGCGGGGCACCTCCGCGATCGGCGAGGCTTCCAGCCAAGGGGATACGCTCTTCACCAAGCTCTCGTGGGTATTCTAAAATATGAATTATGAATTATGAATTATGAATTATGAATTTCGCTACACGAGATCCCCACTCACGGAACTAGGCGATTGCGATGTCATTCATAATTCATAATTCATAATTCGAAACTGCGTTGGGTCACCCCAACACAACTTCCTTCACCCCGACTTTCGTGAGATCCGCGGTTCCGAGGCCGTGCTTCTCGGCCAGCGCAATCATCGGGATGGCCGCCGGCTCGAGACCCAGATAGCGCACTCCGTAGGCGTCGACTGCCACCATGTCAGCCGAGGCCACAACGGCCTGCGGGTTGGCCAACTTGCCGGGACCGAAGGGACCGTTGGTGGTTAGAATCTCCCCGGCGTCGAGGATGCACAGATCGGGCTGCCGCACCAGATTGAGATCGGCGACGCACTGGGAAAGATGGTTCAAATCCGGGTACCAGTCCTCAGAATCGGGATTGCTCCCGACGTGGAAAAACCGACAGGTGGGATCATGCGGACAGGCGCCCATGGTGTTCTTGAGCGCACCCGTGAATTCACAACCCTTGTGGTGTTTGGCGATGGTGACATCGAGATAATGATCGGCTTCGAGAAGGCGGCGATCCACATGCGCCTGTTTGAGTGCCACTCCACCCGCGATCTCCACCACCTTCATCTCGCGCTCGGAGACCCCGGCGCTATCGACAAGTCCCGGAAAATCCGTCGCACGATCGCACCGCTCCCAGTAGTTGTCCTTGGTGGCCTTGATGAGCCAAATCTCCTTGGCACCCGCATCGGCGCAGAGATTGAGTGTCGCCAGCAACACATCCGGGTCGACAATGCTCCCGCGGTGTTTGAACGCGGTGTTGGCGTTGATGACCACGCTCGATCCCTGAGACACGAACCGAGCCATCCCACCCAACGCGTCCACGGCGGCGACGGTATTTGCGAACCCATCGGGACTCGTCACCGCCGCCAAACCGACCGCACCCGTCTCGTCGGTCGAGGCTTCGGCGCCAAACTCGCCGAACAACCCGCCGCCGATGGACACCGACGCTCCTACCGCCGCGCTGCCCTTGATGAACCGCCGCCGTGTAATTCCGTGTTTCATGACACTCCTCCGAGTTTGGCCGCAACCGCACGGGCCAGCAGCAGGATCCCTTCGCTGGTTTCCGGTTCGCTGTCGAAACCGGTGATGGTGACAAGGAAGCGACCCGACCGGAAGTTGAGGTAGTAGTCTTCACTCGCCGCCTCGTCACCGATCTGAAGCGGCTCACCCGAGCCTCCGGTCTTGTCCGAATAGATGCTCTTGGCTCCCTCGATATCCTTCATCTCGAAGACCTCGAGGGAGATGGACCGCCCGCTGTTGTCGGCATATTGCGCCGCGAGCGCCTGAACAAAGCCGAAACGGTGATAGACCTCGGCACCGCCGTTGATGAGTTCGAAGAGCGAATCGCCGACATAGATCTCCGGTTCATACTCCTGGTGCCACCCGCTGATCTCCACTCCGGCAAAGCCGATCTCAGGCGACTGCGGGTTCACCACCGGTTTGTCGGCACATTGGATGACTGCAAAGAGGATGCAGATTGCAACGGCCGATCTGAGCGCAACTCGGGGAATTCTCATCGTCCTCGCCTCCGCGGTGATTCTACCGCGACGGACGGTGGTTCATCTCGATCTGACCTTGGTTTTCACCGGGATAGAAAGATCCCTGGTCGGACTACAGCTCGAGAAAAACAGCGTTTGGACTCAAAATAGAGCGCTGAACCTGCTTCCAAACACCTCGGAATGTCCGATTCCCGGGTCAATTCACCAAAGAAATCAAGCACTTTCATGCGGGCTGTTGTAGGTTGGAGAAGGTCAATTGCAGATCGTTCGCGTTTTGCTCCTCACCGACATCGTGAACGCGATCCCGATCGAAACGACCCGGAAGCACCATCGGCCACATCGAAAAAGGAGTGCTCGTGACTGATCAGAAAATCGAAGTCGGAACCATTGTTCATCATCCCAAACGACCGGCGTGGGGTCCAGCAAAGACCCTCGCCGTCGGTGGCGGCGGCAATGTAACGCTGTATTTTCGGGATCTCGAAGAAGCGAAACCGAACGACGCGGTCAAGACCATCTCCACCAGGGTCATCAAGCTCGATATCGCCGACGAGCAGACTGATTTCATGCTCGAAAACCTGCCGATCTTCGAAAACGGAAAATTCAAGGGGCTGCGCAAACCGAGGCTGAGTGTCGATCAGGCGGTCCAGGCGTTTATCGACAAACAACCCGCCGCCTTCAACAATCCGAAGTACATCGAGGAACAACGGACGCCCAGACTCAAAGCCCACGAATTGTGGATGAACACTCTGGGAGACGGCCAGGGCACCGAGCTTCTGGATGCGGGCGATATCGCCGAAGTCACAAAGCGGCTCTTGAAGGTCGACGCCAAGGCCGATCTCCTGAGTACTCAGGAAAAGGCAACCCTCAAGCGAGGTCTCAAACACGACGAGGCCGGGCAGGTGCTCCGTGCTCTGATGGCGGTGGCCGCCGACCCCGAAGCCAACCAGTCGACCTATCAGAAATTGATCGACGCAGTGGATCTGGTGATGGAAACGGAACCCGGAAGCCGCAGCACCAATTGGTCTGTTCTTACCCAGTTCCCGTTCATCGCATGCCCCGAAAATCACTTCGAGTTCAAACCTGCCGTGGTGCAGAAGTGCGCGGCACGTCTCAACTTCGACCTGCGCTATTCGGCGGCACTGAACTGGTGGACCTATGAGCGGCTCCTTCAACTGGCAACAAACCTCCGGACGAGGCTGGAGCCCATCGGAGCGAAGGATTTCATCGATGTTCACTGGTTCATGGCTGTGATAGCAACGGTCTGAGGACCTGCCCGGGTGATGAATGCTCGACCCGGACACGGAGGTCGGCGGCATTCCTGATTCGAATCTTCATACCGGCTTACTACTGAGCCTGGGGAGGACTTCGCCGTGAAACCGAACACCCTCATCGAACCGGACCTCGTCGACAATTCCGAATTGTTCACCGACGACTTCTTCCGGCGATTCTCCCCTCGCCCCGCCCCGGCCCCACTGGAACTGGGCGACGGCCTCTCCAAAACCTATCTCTTCCCCACCTTCTACGCGGATGTGACCTGCGCCATCGCCATTTTTCTCTGCGACTACAAACGGGCCGAAGCGATGATGCCTCACCCATCCATGAATCCGGTGAAGATGCCCGGAAGACGGTCGGTGATCCTTTTCTCGTGCTACGAGTACAAGAACGTGATGAACATCGGCCCGTACAACGAGATCGCCATGACCATCCCGATCATGGTCGGTGCTCGTTGGGCGCCCCCACTCCTGCCGCTGATCATGGATTCCAAGAAGAAGGGCTACTACGTCTTCTCCATGCCGGTGACCTCGCTTGAGAATCAGATCCGCGGCACGAGGATCTGGGGTCTGCCGAAGATCGTGGAAGAGATCGATCTCGCTACCGACGGGAACCAATGCACGACCACGGCAAGGGATGACAACGGTGAGGTCTACTTCAAACTCTCGGTGCCGCAGACGGGTTCAGCCAAACACTTCGACGAGACGGGCCACCTCTACAGCATGCTTGAGGGGAAGCTTCTCAAGAGCCGGACCAATTTCAAGGGGAACTTCGCGGTCAACACCAACCCGGGTTCACTGTGGAGAAAGGGGCAGAAGTCCGAAGCTCCTGCGCTCGAACTCGGGACCTCCGGGCGAGCAGACAGTCTCCGAGCACTGAAGATCGAGGAGACCGCGTTCCAGTTCCGCTTCTCGGCGAGCATGAACAGCTGCTTCGATCTGCCGGCGGAATCCAGTTAGCCCGCATATCTCACCGGGTTTCGTCACGAGGGCGGAAGACGATTTAGCTGTCGGGAACGACTTCAGGATTCTCAGCAAGGAATCGGTACAGGGTTGCCCGCGACACGTCGAGTCTTCTGGCGGCATCCGACCGGTTGCCCTCGGTTTTCTTGAGGGTCGCGGCAACGGCCTCCTTGGTCAACGACTTCCTCTCCCGTTTGACTGGAATCACCTTGGCCGTCACCTCATGAAAGCTCGGAGGAAGGTGCTCCGGCAGGATCTCCTCACCCGCCGTACACTTGATAAACGCGTACCGAATCGCATTCTGGAGTTCTCGAATATTTCCGGGCCACGGGTAGGCCATGAAGATCTTGAGAACATTCAGCGAAAGCGAGACCAGCCTCCCTCCACTGATCGCCGTCTCCTTCTCGACAATGAACTCGGAGATGAGCGGTAGGTCCTGGATCCGGTCCCGCAACGGCGGCAACGTAATCGGCACAACGCAGAGCCGGTAGTAGAGATCCTCCCTGAAGGCGCCAACCTCAACCTCATGCATGAGGTCCTTGTTGGTCGCACAGACGACTCGCACGTCGACGGAAATGGTCTTTTCGCCGCCCACCTTTTCGAATGTCCCATCCTGTAGGACTCTGAGAAGTTTGACCTGCATCGCCTGACTCAGGTCTCCAATCTCGTCGAGGAAAATGGTGCCGCCGTTGGCGAGTTGAAACCTCCCCTTGCGCTCCCGAACCGCGCCGGTGAATGCACCCCTTTCATGACCAAAAAGTTCGCTTTCGAGGAGACCGTCGGGGATCGCACCACAGTTCACGGGGATGAACGCTTTTCTCGATCGCGTCCCCTGGGAGTGGATCGCCGCGGCGACAAGTTCCTTGCCGGTGCCACTCTCACCAAGCACCATGGCAGGGACATTGAGGTCGGCGATCTCTCTGATGGTATTGAAGATCTCGATCATTGCGGGCGCCGCTCCCACGATTCCGGCAAAGGACTTTTCGGCGGTCAGGAGCCGGCGAAGACCGGTGAGCTCGGTGATGTCTTCAAGAATGAGGATCGCCAGGTTTTCTCCCCGATGATGGAGGGCGGCCGAGCTGAGCTGGAGCGTCAGTTGTCGCGAAAATCTGGTGTCCCGAGACTCGATTCGGCAATGGGTCTTTCTGGTTGTTTGGCCTTCAATTGCGGTCTTGGTGGCGACGTGGACCTTGCATCCTTCACATCCCTCCAGGGTGCCGCAACGCCCGGGACTCTCCAATGCCGTCGAACACCCCAACACATCCCCAATACAGGCATCGAAGCTCTCAGTCTCGGTCACGCCGAACGCCTCCACGAACTCACGGTTGACCATCCTGATGCGATGATCGTCGCCGACAATCACGATCGAACAGGGAACCCCCTCGAAAACGGCGCTCAGGAAAGCCTGTTGATCCCTCAGCGAGCGGTCGAGATCATGCTTGTACAGAGCGATCTCGATGGTGGAGTGGAGATCGCGCTCCGAAAACGGTTTGAGGATGAATCCAAAGGGATCCGCCACCTTGGCTCGGTCCAGGGTGTCGTCATCGGCATGGGCGGTGACGAAGACCACCGGGATATCGTTCTCTTCCCGGATCTGTTCCGCAGCCTCGATTCCATCGATCGAACCTTTGAGGTGAATATCCATCAATACGAGATCGGGAGAAGATATTTTGGCCTCGGCGATCGCATCTTCACCGGAAACGGCCCAACCGGCGATGACGTAGCCTTGAGAAACCAGACGATTCTGAACGTCCTTGGCGACAAGGGCCTCGTCCTCGACGATGAGAATCGATTTTTGGGGCACTCTCGCCTCCGCACGCTTGAAATTTCGAAGCCCAGTGAGAACTACTCTATCAGACGGTGCTATTGATCCTCGGGCGAAAAACGCACCCTGACATCGGCCCCGTGATCCCAGCTCATTTCGAGATCGGCGCCGAGCTGCTTCGCCAGCAATTCGACCAGTTGCAGCCCGAAGCCACCTGCTCGATCAGCGTCGGCGTCCCCCTGGGATCCAACTCCGTTGTCCGTCACCGCCAGTTCGAACCGGCCGTCTTCGCACATCTCAAGAGCGACAACGATTTCACCCCTCGCCCCATCCGGGAATGCGTGTTCGAGAGAGTTGCCGATCAGCTCGTTCAGGATCAGACCGCATGGGATGGCGACATCGATGGTCACGGCCACATCAGTGATCCGGGTCTGAAGGTCCACCTTGCCGATCCGTTCGGGATGGGTCTGGAACAAGGCGTCGGTCAGACTCTGAGCGTAACTGCCCAGATCGACTCTCCGAAAATCCTCTGAGCGGTAGAGTTGATCGTGGGCCAAGGCCATCGCCCGGATGCGACCCCTGATCTTGTTCATCCCATCCACGGTCTCTTGGTGGACAGAGTCCTCGCCCTGGAGACTGATCATGCTCAAGATGACAGCCATATTGTTCTTGACCCTGTGATGGATCTCCCTCAAGAGAGCATCCTTTTCGCCAATCGCGCGCTTCAGAGAGTCTTCGGCACGCAAACGCTCCTTTTCCTCGGCATCCCTGGCCAACCGCGCGTGCAGGATCGGGCCGATGCGGCGAGCGATGGACTCCATCAAGTCCCGATCCGCTTCAAGGTAGTCGGTGTCGCGATTCGCCACCGCAAGCAGGCCTATGAGCTCCTCTCTGTCGACAATCGGGACAAACAGGCACCTGGTGATCGCTATGTGGCCATCAGGAACACTACCTGGCGAGTTCGACAGAATCGATTTCATCGTCGTCAGGCTCGCGCCCCAGATTCCCTCCCAGGAGTCCGAAGGGAAAACGATCGCCGTGTCGGACATCCGGCACTGCTCGAAGATCTCCCGTGTCATCGAGGGACATACCAAACTGCCCTCCTGGTCGATGTAGCCGAAAACACCGTGCCTGCTGTCGAGCACCTCGAGCACCACTTCCAGCACCCGTTCGTACATCTCCTCATCCGGGACGGTCAGAAAAACATCGGCGATCCTATTGTGGATCGCCAGCTCCCGCTCCGATTCGGCCAGAGCCTGTAGGGTCTGATGGGGCTCTCTATTCACAGCCACCTGGCAATCCAGTTCGAGCTCTTCAGAGCAACTCCCTTTGTGGCGTGGTGCCGCAAGCATGCATTCTCAGTTGAAATCCGCCCCGCGAGAGAGAAAAAGATCACCGAGGGTCATTTCCAACTTCTCGTACTCCAACGGTTTCACAAAGAAACCGATGGGCTGTACATCGGCGGCCCTCCTCATCATTTCCTCGGCGGGATAGCCCGACAGGAACGCGATCCGGGTCCCGAATCGAGTACGGATGTGACGAGCGGCTTCGATCCCGTCCATCTCTCCCTTGAGACTCACGTCCATCAAGACGCAGTCCGGTTGTTCCCGTTCAGCGAGGTCGATCGCCTCCTCGCCCGAACTCACCATACCGCACACTGCATAGCCCATCCCTTCCAGCGCCACCTTCAGCTCGAAAGCAACGATGAACTCGTCCTCGACGACCAAGATTTTCGGTTGACCCATTGTCAGAACGCCAAGCCGGGATTGGATGGGGTGAAAGTCACGGTGAAGCAGGTCCCGTGGCTGCGGTCGAGGGTGACATCTCCTCCGAGCTGGCTCTCGACCAGACCGATCACCAAGCGCATCCCCATCGTGTCGGTGTTTCTGATGTCGAGTTCGGCCGGGATCCCGACACCGTCATCCCTCACAACGAGCTTGATTTTTTGGTCCTTCACGGGTGCTGCTTCGATCCTGATCTCGCCGGTATCACCGTCTCGGAATGCGTACTTCAGCGAATTGGAGAGCAACTCGTTGATCACCAACCCACACGGCACGGTGTCATCGATCCCGAGATAGACGTTTTCGGCACCTACACTGAGGTTGATCTTGTCGGGTTCGGCTCCGTACATCTCGACCAGACTCGTCGCAAGCTTGGTCACATATTCCCCGAGATCGATTCGACCCAGGTGTCCCGACTGGTAGAGAATCTCGTGGATCAGCGCCATCGCACGGACCCGGCTCTGACTCTCCTGGAAGATCTTCCTCAGGCGCTCGTCCTCGATGCCCCTCGCCTGCAGGTTGAGCAGACTGGAAATGACCTGCATGTTGTTTTTGACTCGGTGGTGGATCTCCCTCAGCAGCACTTCCTTCTCGTCGAGCGAACTCTGCACCGCAACCTCAGCGCGCTTGCGCTCGGTGGTGTCCTCGATCACGGCGATGAAGTAGGACGGCTCCCCCGACTCGTCCCTGACCAGAGAAACGGTGACGCTGACCCACACAACCGACGAGTCCTTTCGCACATACCGCTTCTCGATCGAGAAGATGCCGATCTCTCCATCGACGATCCGGTGGACGTATGCCAGATCTTCTTCGAGATCATCCGGGTGGGTGATGTCCTGAAATCCGAGTTCGAGCATCTCGCCCTCGGCGTAGCCGACGATCTCGCAGAACCGCTGATTGACTCGTGTAAAACGCCCTTTCAGAGAGACCTGGACAATCCCGGCGCCGGCGAGTTCGAAGGTTTTGCGGAAACGTTGTTCGCTTTCCTGGAGAGCGGTGAGGGTCACCTCGAGGTCTCGAGTCCGGCGTTCGATCCCGACGACCAACGGCAGGCTGACGCGGACAAACAACAAAGCCCCGGCAAACACCACGAGGACCGTAAATCCCGCGGCCGCCAAACCGGCTTTCTTGAACGGCGCCTGCACCTCGGCCAGGTCGATCTTGGCGACGATGCCAAGGTCGAGTTCAGCGACCGGCTCGTGGGCGGCGAGCACCGTCTCACCCCGATAATCGAGCCCAACCACCGTTCCCGACTTGCCGAGCAACGCACGCCGCATCGGCTCGGCGAGATTGGAATCAAATCGGACAGGCTCCGGATGCTCCACGATCTCGTGTCGATGCCCGAGCACAAACACGATGAGTCCGCCCTCCCGCCTGGCAAGGGTGAACTCACCGGTTTTCCCAAAACCTTCGTACGCTCGGTGAGCCTCGTCGACCTGGCTCAACGTCGCCTCTGCCCACCCCCCGGGATGGTCGGTGTTGTGGAATCGATCGTAGCGGGCAACCGCCTCGATCAGACGCGCCTGGCTCTGAGCGGTTTCGATCAGACGCGACCGCTCTTCGTCGAATGCGGCACTGTACAAGATCCAGATCGTCATCGCTGCGACCAGCAGTGAGCCGACCGCCATGATCAGAATCAAAATCAGAACACGAAGTCGTTCGGTCAACTTCTCCCCTTCTGTCATCCCCTAGATTTCAACAAAATGTTAGGCCATCCTGCCTCGAAACGCAACGACAGCCGCAGTCTCAAACCCATCTTTCAGCAAATCCGGTTGCGAGGGCGGGTGGCCGAGAACACCTGCATTGTCAAGAAATACTACAAGTGCAGGCGAGCGCGGAGTCCGAAAGGCGCCGCTGATTCTCGCCCCCTCAGTCGCCCAGGCTCAAGGACAACCCGAGGTTGCCGAACTCCACCCGCATGTATCGCTCGTATTGAATCCATCGGTAAAGAGAACGCCATCCACCGTGATGGGCCCTCCAATGTCGTCGATGATGCCGTTTGCGGCGAGATCATCGTCGCCCCGCAATCCATCGCAGAGATGGAGCACGATGCGGGTCTGGGCGGATTCGTGGAAGATCTCCGCACCTGTTGTGCCGTCATACATGAATTCATACCAATGATCGGCCACGTTCCCCTGCTCGGGGCCGTATTTGTAGTAGCCGGTGATGGCCGGATCGAGGGGCAGGTAGAGCGTGACCGTCGTGCATCCACCGGCTGAAACGCTCCCCACCGTGAAATCGAAGAAACCAAATGGGAAGACGCCCGCAGGTTGATCACCCGGTGAGGGACTGGGCGAGGCTTCGACAGCGCCCAAAGTGGTCCCGGCACCGGAGGCCACGGTGACGTAACCGCCACCGGCGGAGGTCTGAGTCGACGCGACGTTGTCCTGCATGATGTCCGGGATTCCATCCCCGTTGCCGTCGAATGTCGGATCGTCACCGTTGGGACCCATCTCATCCTGGTCGGGGATTCCGTCGCCGTCGTCATCCGAGATCGTCGAGATGAAGTGACCGGCCCGAACCGGCCAGACGTTCATCGCCTGGGTTCTGAGGTAGTGGGACACGCCTCCATCGTTAAAGCCCACCCACCACGACACGTAGATGCTGCTGCCCGGGGTGGATGACCAGTACCACAGGCGGTCATCCGACACATTGGCGAACGGATGCCCGGCGGGGAGACGGATCGGGTGACCGGAGAAGTCGATCAAACTCATGATCTCCCTCAAGTTCGGGAGCCTCCAGTCCGAGTGTCCGCCAAGAGTGACGGCAGGGTACGCACCGCTGTTGAGATCATCGACAAAGGCCAGAGCTTCATCCCAGGTTCGGGGACCAACTCCCGCGGTGGTCGGTGAGTCCGCATCCTCGAGCCACACCAGCCCGGTCAAACTGTCCGAGATGGTGCCGTCACCGTTGTCGGCGAAGCGCGGTGACGGCCACTCGGCTCCGGCTTCGACATCTCCATCATCGCCCGGGCTGTAGCTGACAGTCTGACCGGATCGCCACACCGCCGCCGGACCGTTCCCTCCACGGACCTGCAGCAACGGAAGCGCCCACGGCTGACTCCCGTACTTCTGATTCGTTGAGATGTATCCGACGATCATCGAGACGGAGTGCGCGAGATTGGTCTCCGCCGGGTTGCTGAAATTGAGCTTGGTGGTGGAGGTCCAGTAGGCCGTTTGGCTGAGATTTAAAAATCCCTGGGCCGTCAGCCAATCCGACTGCACCTCCTCCAATGGATGGACCATGCTGTGGAGCTCGACGGTGTTCGGCATCCGCCAGTCGTTGTAGCCGGAGGCGCAGTTCGGGTAGGCGCCGCCGTTGACCTGGGATACGAAATACAGCGCGGTCGACCAGAAAAGCTTGCCGTCGGCAACGGTCCCCGGCGGGTCGAAGTA
>RCNE010000548.1_pt1 | contig 20319 bp, 15 predicted proteins | sample 2041361 | NCBI WGS metagenome assembly RCNE01 (sample SAMN09708229, study PRJNA481090) | Marine sediment metagenome, whole genome shotgun sequencing project.
AAAATAAACGGTAATTTTTTGAATTGTTTCATGTTAAATTACCAAATACTAAAAACGACTTACTGCACACTTTCTTTTTTCGGTTTGAACCATTTAAACACCTTAAATAGTAACCAAAGTACTAGTATCAACATAATAATAGCCAACACCGGTGCGACAAATGCCAACACAGCCATTACAATTGAAGAACCCGTTTCTACCGTTGATACCACAGGATTCGCAATACCACCTGTCGTAACAGTTGATGCCAATCGCGTAGTACTTGTAGATGCTTTAATAGCTGTTGCTGTTCCGCCGCCAGCTATAATTGCCAATGACCATGTAACCAACGGTTCTAAATCGGCAGCGGTAGATAACACCACTGCAGTTCCGGCAACTGCCGCTAATGGTACAGCAATCGTATCTAGTATATTATCGAGCCAAGGTATCAAATAGGCGACGATTTCTATAATAGTAGCAATGCCCAACGTAATTAAAGCTGGCAACCCACTAATCCATTCCCAATTGTCGTTTAACGGTATCACATTGTAATATGATGCAATGCTCAATGCAAAAAGTGGAACGAAAATGCGAAAACCTACTGAAGCTGCCAATCCTATTCCGAGAAGGATACTAAATATTGTTGTCGATTCCATGATTCTGCTAAAATAAAAATATTAACTAACTATTTGATACAAAAATTAAACGGAATATACAACAGGGAAAAACCCCTTTTTATAAAAGGGATTTTACCTGTATTTGCGAAAACGCCTTTTAAATGATGGTTGTTACCTATATATTTGACTTGTTAAATTTAAAAAGCTATTTGTTAACTGTTAAATTAAAGTTTATGTTTCAATATGATGATCCTGAAAAGGAAAAAAAACATTTTTTTGATAAATCTCCTAAATTTTGGGATAAAGTGGTAACAAGCTTATTCATATGTGGACTATCAATTGTGTTTTTTACTTTAGTTTTTAAATGGTTAGGTTATTTTGGTTAACAAAATTTTTTAAATTAAATGCAATTAGTTTACTTCTACATGGTAAACTAGTATTTCAACCCTTTAAATTTTAAAGGGTTGTTTTTTGTTTTAAAGTATACGCATCATGTTTAAATTAAAGACTAACAAATAATTTGGTTTTGAAGATTCTTCTATCAATTGTTCACAATATGAATATCATTAAAATTAAACCAGGAATTATAGCCTAAAATAAACAGATGAACGTTTTAATGATATAAATCATTTTAATTGAAAAAAAAGTACTTTTATTTTGTCGAGGTTTTATTAAAATATTATTCCATGAAATAAAAATTAAGATTACCTATCAATTTAACGGTGTAAAAAATTCTCACCAAAAAAAAACCAGATAAACTATATTTGTAAAATGAGTAAAGCCATTTATATTGCAACTACCGGACCGCATAGCGGTAAATCTATTGTTTCATTAGGGCTAATGCACCTATTAATAGACAAAACGGCCAAAGTAGGCTACTTTAGGCCAATAATTGATGATTTCGAATCGGGTAAAACTGATAATCATATCAATACTATTATTAGCCATTTTAATTTAAAATTAAAATTTGAAGATGCCTATGCTTTTACCCGTAGTGAGCTAATTCATAAAAAAAATCAAAACAAAGATGATGAGATTATAACTACGATAATTGACAAATTTAAAAACCTAGAAGAGCAATTTGATTTTGTATTGGTAGAGGGAACCGATTTTTCAGGAGAAGGTTCAATTATTGAATTTGATATTAATGTTTTAATAGCTAAAAATCTTAATATTCCAACAGTTATCATTGCAAGTGGGGTAGGAAAAACTTCGGATGAACTCGTAGGAGATTTGCTCATAGCCTATGATTCCTTTAAAGATAAAGGTGTTAAAATATTATCAGTTATTGCTAATAAGGTTCAACCTGAACATGTATCTCTTGTTAAATTAGAATTGCAAAAAGAACTACCTTCTAGTATTATTGTAGATATCATTCCGTTCAATTCAATGCTCGCAAACCCTACAATAAAGGAAATTGTGCAAGAGCTGGATGGAGTTATACTGTTTGGTGAATCTTACCTAAATAAGCAAGCAGGACATTTTAGTGTTGGAGCCATGCAGTTGCGTAACTTTCTTACACATTTAAAAAAAGATAGTTTGGTAATCACTCCCGGAGATAGAGCTGATATTATATTAGGCGCATTACAAGCAAATTTATCTACCAACTATCCTACGGTTTCGGGTCTAATACTTACAGGTGAATTAATACCCGAACCTCCAATTATGAAACTCATAAATGGATTATCGTCTGTTGTTCCAATAATTTCTGTAAAAGGAGGAACATATTCTATTACCAATAAAATTGGAGCTATTAAACCTCGAATTTATGCAGAAAACAAGCAAAAGATAATCGCGTCAATTCATGATTTTGAAAAGTATATATCAGTAAATGAACTAGCAAACAACTTTATTACATTCGAGTCAAAAGGAATGACTCCTAGAATGTTTCAATACAAGCTACTTAAAAAAGCACAGCTAAATAAAAAACACATTGTTCTACCAGAAGGAACAGATGAACGTATTTTAATGGCTACCAAGAAGTTGATAGATTTAAATATTGTAACAATTACATTACTTGGAGACTATAATCAAATTAATGATAAAATTTCAAAATTAAATATTGCTCTCGATTTAGATAAGATTACCATATTAAATCCTAAAGATTCATTAAATTTTGAAGACTATGCCTCTACGTTGTTTGAGTTAAGAAAGCATAAGAATGTAAATTTGGCAATGGCGCATGATTTAATGGAAGACGTTTCCTACTATGGTACTATGATGGTTCATAAGGGTCATGCTGACGGCATGGTTTCGGGAGCTGCACATACTACACAACATACCATACGACCAGCACTACAGTTTATTAAAACAAAACCGGGAGTTTCTACAGTCTCATCCGTATTTTTTATGTGTCTTGAAGATCGCGTAACCGTCTATGGAGATTGTGCAATTAATCCAAATCCGACAGCAGAACAACTGGCAGAAATCGCCATCTCTTCTGCAGCTACCAGTCTGGCTTTTGGTATTGAACCAAGAATAGCAATGTTATCTTATTCATCTGGCACATCGGGGAAAGGAGATGATGTTGAAAATGTAAGGACTGCAACCGAAATTGTTAAAAAACTTCGTCCCGATTTAAAAATTGAAGGTCCTATACAATATGATGCCGCTGTTGATGCAAAAGTTGGGAAGAGTAAATTACCCAATTCTGAGGTTGCCGGTCAAGCCAGTGTATTTATTTTCCCTGACTTGAATACTGGTAATAACACCTATAAAGCTGTACAGCGTGAAACAAATGCATTAGCCATTGGACCTGTTTTACAGGGACTCAACAAGCCTATAAATGATCTAAGTAGAGGATGTACAGTAGATGATATTGTGAACACTGTAATTATAACCGCAATTCAAGCTCAAGAAATTTAAATATATGAATGAGGATATTAACATACTAATTATAAATTGCGGCAGTTCTTCGGTAAAATATCAACTAATTACGATGCCCACTCAACGGGTAATTTGTAAAGGCATTGTAGAACGCATTGGCGAAAAAAATGCCGTTTTAACATACGAAACCGATACGATTTCTTTGGAGCAAGTACATAAAATTAAAAACCATAAAATTGGCTTACAAAAAATAGTAGAAGCATTATTAGATTCCGAAAACGGCGTTATTAAAGATACTAATGATATTGAAGCAATTGGGCATCGTGTGGTTCATGGGGGCAATTCATTTTCTAATACCACTCTTATTAATCAAAAAGTAAAAGAAGAAATTAAAAAAAATACCGACCTCGCACCTTTACACAATCCGCATAATTTAGAAGGTATTCTGTTAGCTGAAGAGTTATTTCCATTGGCAAAGCAAATAGCTGTTTTTGATACTGCTTTTCATCAAACTATTCCCGTAAAGGCAAAAAAATACGCTATTCCAAATGAGTTTTATGAAAAGCAAGGCGTTCAAGTCTATGGTTTTCACGGTACAAGTCATAAGTATGTTTCGAAAAAGGCAATCGATTATCTACAATTAAAAGAATCTAAAATTATTTCTATACATCTTGGAAATGGTTGTAGTATGACCGCAATAGTGAATGGAAAAAGTATAGACCACAGTCTCGGTTTTAGCCCTTCTAATGGACTCATTATGGGATCTCGAAGTGGTGATATAGATCATTCAATTATTTTTTATTTAGTAAATACATTAAATTACACGTTAGATGCGGTAAATAATTTGCTAACCAAACAAAGTGGCATGTTGGGCCTTACCGGATATAGCGATCTTCGTGATATACAAAAAGAAGCTGAAAATGGAAATTCTGATTGCATCTTGGCTTTAGATATGAATGCTTATCGCATTAAAAAATATATTGGAGCTTATACTGCTGCCATGAATGGACTAGATGCTATTATTTTTACGGCTGGCATTGGTGAAAATTCTGCAGTATTACGAAAAATGGTCTGTGATGATATGGATGCTTTAGGGATAGCATTAGACGTTTACAAAAACAATGTAAAATCGAATGACATTCGTGAAATTAATGCTCCTTCCTCAAAGGTTAAAGTATTGGTTGTTCCAACAAATGAGGAACTCGAAATCGCAAAACAGGTGTTGCAATTATTAAACGAATAAATTAAAGTGCTTCTTCGATTATTTTTGAATACATCATTACAATTTTTAAAATATGAGATAGACTGACATTAGTCATTGCAGTCTATAAAACCACACCATAAATTTGCTCTTATTAATAATATTTAACAGCAAAGAATATGGAAACATTACAAGAACAAGAGCAAGTAACTACAATGCCAAGAATTGGGGATGATGCTCCGGCTTTTACAGCAGTAACAACACAGGGAAACATTAATTTTCCAGAAGATTACGCAGGGAAATGGGTAATTTTATTTAGTCATCCGGCAGATTTTACACCTGTTTGTACTTCAGAGTTTATGACTTTCGCTAAGCTTGAGAATAAGTTTGCAAATGCTAATTGTGATTTGGTTGGTCTATCTATTGATGGTCTTTACAGTCATATTGCATGGCTTCGAACTATCAAAGATAAAATTGAATTTAATGATATGAAAAATATGGAAGTTAAATTTCCATTGATTGAAGATATTACCATGGAAGTGGCTAAAAAATATGGAATGATACAGCCAGGCGAGAGTAAAACACAAGCCGTTAGAGCTGTTTTTTTCATTGACCCAAATGCTATTGTAAGAGCTATTATTTATTATCCTTTAAGTTTAGGTAGAAATTTTGATGAAATTTACAGAGCTTTAATTGCTATGCAAACCTCCGATGCATTTAATGTAGCCACTCCTGCTGATTGGAATCCTGGTGATGATGTTATCGTTTCACCTGCAGGATCATGTGGTGTAGCGGAAGAAAGAATGACTTCTACAGACGAGTTAGAATGTAAAGACTGGTTTTTCTGTACTAAAAAACTCGATAAAGATGAAGTATTAAAGAAAATTCTTAAACATTAAGTCATTTACTTTTTATGTTTAATCGCTATAAATTTAAATTAAAATTAAGAGATTTTTAATCGCTGGAATGCTCAAAAAGGTGAACTCTTAAAAATATGAGAATTCTGTAATTTCCTTTTCAGATGAAAACATATTTTATTAGTAGAGGATATCTGTGAAAAACAAACTATAAGAACTAAGGCTCGAGAATCCTATGAATTAAGTATGCTAATTGGTGATAATTTGTCTGTTTTTTGGTCGCATTTCATAATCACATACACTATACGGAGTAAAAGTGCCATAGTTTGATTTCAACTGTAACAAAAGTGGCTAACTAAAATTCATATTATGTCTATTTTTAACAAAAAAATGAGAACAATTATCCTATTGTTTATAATCGCACTTCTAGGAAGTTGCCAGAACACTAAAAAAGATATTTATACAGCTAAAATTGGGTCAAGTGACACCGCTCTACTCAGTCAAGAGGAACATCCTGGCAAGAAACTATTGGAGAACAATTGTTATGTATGCCATAGCCCTACTACAACTCAAAAAGATAGGATTGCTCCTCCAATGATTGCTATTAAAAAACATTATATCTCAAGTTCTACTACGAAGGCAGCATTTAAAAAAGAATTACAGGAGTGGATTAAAGATCCAAATGAAAAGGATGCAAAAATGTTTGGAGCGGTCAGACGTTTTGGTGTGATGCCAAAAACGCCATTTCCCGAAGAGACTATAAATCAAATTGCAGATTATATGTTTGATTATACTATTGAGCAACCCGAATGGTTTGAAGATCATTATAAAGAAGAACGTGGTCGTGGTATGGGTAAAGGCAAAAGAATGGGTAAAGGTAAAGGCAAAAGAATGGGTATGCAAAAACAACCAACTTATGAAGAACGAGGTTTAAAATATGCACTGGCAACTAAAAGCGAACTTGGTAAAAATTTAATCGGAACCATTCAGAAAAAAGGAACACTCGCAGCTTTAGAATTTTGTAATGAAAAAGCGTATCCCCTTACTGATAGTATGTCTGTTGTTTATAATGCGACTATCAAACGAGTTTCTGATAAACCTCGAAATATAAAAAATAAGGCATCCGCAAAGGAACTTCAATATATTAAAGCTTTTAAAACTACTATAGCAAACAAAGAAGAACCGCAACCAATTATTGAGGAAACAGAAAGTTTGGTCAATTTTTATTATCCTATTACCACAAATACGCTTTGTTTGCAATGTCATGGTAAACCGAAAAAAGAGATAAAACGTGAAACATTAAAATCATTAAAAGCATTGTATCCAAATGACAAAGCCATTGGGTATGACGTTAACGAAGTAAGAGGCATCTGGAGTATTACATTTGATAAATAATATAAGTACAATCATTTGTAGAAAGTACACCTATGCTATAGGTTAAAATTCTAAATATTGAAATTTGAAACTAAAATCTAACATATATTAATGAATAGCAGATAGTAAAAGTCTAAAAAAACCCTTAATCCCCTTAACGGAAGCCTTTCAAAAGAAGTAAAATTTTCATCATAATTAACATTATTATACGCTACACACCAATGACGTAAGTCATTGCAAGTACCCCACCCTAAATCTAACTTTACTCAAAACTTTTTTTTGAAACGGTCAGTAACCTAGGTTACTTATAAAAGTCATTTCATAGCCTACTTTTACATAAAATTAGAATACCAAAATAATGAAAAATATATTACTGCTACTATCAGTACTACTACTATCTCCTGTTCTAAAAGCGCAAGAAGTAGTTTTAATTACCAAAAATGAGGTCCTTAATAAAGTAAAAGACCATAATAGTGCTATTAAAGTGTCTCAACAAGATATTTTAATGGCAAAAGGTGATTATAATCAAACTAATGCTGTGTTATTGCCAAACATTAATGTTTCACATACTGGAATCGCCACGAATAATCCTTTAATGGCTTTTGGTTCAAAGTTAAATCAAGAGATTTTAACTCAAAATGATTTCAATCCTGATGTATTAAATGACCCATCACAAATTCAAAATTACAGTACAAGATTCGAAATAAAGCAGCCTTTAATAAATCTTGACGGAATCTATCAAAGAAAAGCAGCTAAGGCAAAATTGAATGCCACAACACTACAGTCTGAGCGAACCGAAGATTATATTGTTTTAGAAGTTGAAAAGGCCTATATGCAATTACAACTAGCTTATAAATCGCTAGAAGTTCTCGAAGCGGTTAAAAAATCTACATTAGAAAATAAACGTATAGCAACCAGTAGTTATAAGCAAGGTTATTTACAAAAAGCAGACGTACTAGCTATTGAGGTACGTGTAACAGAAATAGAAAATCAACTGCAAACTGCAAAAAGTAATATTGAGAATGTTTCCAATTATGTATCTGTATTAATGAACGATACAACTTATAACATTCTAAAACCTACAGACGAATTATTAATTGCTCCAGAGGGAACTTCATACGAAAAACTATCAGAAAACAGGGCTGATATTCAAGCAATGCAATATGCTACTGAGGCTTATGAACAAATAAATAAAGCCGATAAAATGAGTTTTTTACCTCGCTTAAATGCTTTTGGGAGTTATGAATTGTATGATAACAGCATATTTCGAGGTGATGCAAATGGTTACTTATTTGGTGCTCAATTAAGTTGGGATATTCTGCAAGGCACAAAACGTTTTGGAAAATCTCAAAAAAGTAAAGCAGAATTTGAGAAATCAAAAATTGAGTACAAACAATATGTAGCTCAAAGTCAACTAGAACTTAACAAAGCGCAACGTATGTTACAAGATGCTAAAAACAAGCTTCAGCTAACAAAACTGGCTATGCAACAATCAAAAGAATCATTACGTATTCGTACCAATAGATTTAAACAAGGCTTAGAGAAAACAAGTGATTTATTAACCACCGAAATACAATATGCACAAAAGCAATTAGAATACTATGCAACAATTTTTCAGCATAATTATGCATTAGCGTATGTGCAATTCCTAACTATTAAATAAAACATAAATAGATAAAAAAATGAGAACATATATATATATAGTAGCACTTTTTTCGATCGTATTTTCATTGGTAAGTTGTAACGATACTGCACCAAAATCTACTGAGGATAATTCACTTCCTGTTCAGGTGAAAATAAATACTATCGCTTTAGAGAACAATGATTCATTTTTAAGCGCTAGCGGAAAAATTGAAGCAGTAAAGAGCACTGATTTAAGTACAAGAATGATGGGTTATGTAGACAGAATATATGTAAAAGTTGGTGATAAGGTTCAAAAAGGGCAACTTTTACTTCGAATCAATAGTGCAGATATTTCAGCGAAATTAGCACAGGTAAATGCAGGTATTACCGAGGCTACCGCCGCCTATAATAATGCTGAAAAGGATTATAATCGATTTTTAGCTTTATTTAATGATACTAGTGCGTCTCAAAAAGAGTTAGATGATATGACAGCAAGTTACACTATGTCAAAAGCCCGATTGGAAGCTTCTAAACAACTAAAAAGTGAAGTAATTGCACAACTGGCATATACAAACATTAGAGCTCCTTTTAGTGGTGTTATTACCAATAAACTCATAAATGCCGGTGATATGGCAAATCCGGGAATGCCTCTACTAGAATTAGAAGCTCCTGGAAGTTTTCAAGTGATTGCCATGTTACCAGAATCTGAAATCTCACAAATTAAAAAAGACACTAAAGTAAATGTACTTGTCAAATCTCTAAACAAAACTGTAAAAGGTAAAGTGGTTGAAATAAGCACTTCTGCAAAAAACACTGGTGGACAATATTTAGTGAAAATTTCTTTGGATAAAACGCCTGTAAAATTGCTATCTGGTATGTTTGCAACTACACATTTTCCTATCGAAAAAAGCAGTATTTCAACTACCCTTTTAGTTCCTACAAAAGCCATTATAAACAAAGGACAACTTACAGGAATCTACACGGTAAGTCAAAGCAACACAGCTTTACTTCGTTGGTTGAGATTAGGAAGAGCCTATGGAGACCAAATAGAAGTGTTATCCGGTTTAAATTCAGATGAATCATATATTATTTCAGCCGAAGGGAAATTATACAATGGTGCAAAAATTTCAATTCAATAATCATAAATAGTACGAAATGAAAGAAGGATTAGCAGGAAAGATTGCCAAAGGCTTTATGAATTCAAAGCTTACTGTGCTACTAATGATTGTGTTTATGGTTGTTGGAATATACAGTTCGTTTTTAATACCACGTGAAGAAGAACCACAAATAGATGTGCCTATTGCCGACATTTTTGTAGGATATCCTGGTGCAAGCCCTACTGAAGTAGAGTCACGTGTGATCAAACCATTAGAAAAATTAATCTCTAACATTAAAGGTATTGAATACGTGTATTCCACCTCAATGAAGGAACAAGGAATGGTAGTCGTACAGTTTTATGTAGGTGAAGATATTGAACGTTCATTTGTAAAATTATACAATGAAATCAATAAGCACATGGATCAAATGCCACAAGGAGTAACATTTCCTTTGGTGAAAACACGAGCCATTGATGATGTACCTATGTTAGGATTAACACTTTGGAGTGAAACGTACGATGACTACCGATTAAAACAAATTGCGCAAGAACTAACCAGTGAAATTGAAAAAGTAACTGATGTTGCAGCTACGCATAAAATTGGAGGCAGAAATCGTCAATTACGTGTCGTTATTGATAAAGATAAATTAGCTGAAAACGGCTTAGACTTTTTATTGGTTGCTGAAATGATTAAAGCTAATAATCAGCAATTAAGTTCAGGCAGTTTTACTAAAAATGACACAGAATTTCTTGTTAATACCGGTAATTTTTTAAAAACTGCTGAAGATGTAGAAAATTTAGTAGTAGGTATACATAAAAACCAACCCGTATATTTAAAACAAATTGCGAGTATTATTGATGGCCCTGAGTTACCAAAAAAATATGTGTCTTTAGGTTTTGGTAAAGCCAATGTAAAAGCATCAACTTATAAATCTGAATATCCAGCAGTTACGATTTCAATTGCGAAGCGAAAAGGTGCTGATGCCATGAAAACTTCTGATATCATTCTAGCTAAAGTTGAACACTTAAAAAAGAACCTGATACCAGATGATGTTCATGTAGAAGTAACCAGAAATTATGGTGAAACAGCATCTCATAAAGTATCAGAATTATTAATGCACCTTATCGGAGCTATTATTGCTGTAACCTTAGTTGTAATGCTGGCGATGGGTTGGCGCGGTGGCTTAGTCGTATTTTTATCTGTACCCATCACCTTTGCCCTAACCCTATTAAGCTATTATATGTTAGATTATACGCTCAATAGAATTACATTATTTGCTTTAGTATTCGTAACAGGAATTGTGGTTGATGACTCCATTATTATTGCGGAAAATATGCACCGTCATTTTAAAATGAAACGTTTGCCATTCAAGCAAGCAGCGATGTATGCAATTAACGAAGTTGGTAACCCTACTATTCTCGCGACTTTTACAGTAATAGCCTCGGTATTACCTATGGCATTCGTATCTGGATTAATGGGCCCATACATGTCTCCAATGCCAATAGGAGCTTCTATTGCCATGTTATTATCATTATTTGTGGCATTAACTATTACACCCTATCTAGGTTATATTTTCCTTCGCGAAAAAGACAAAAAAGGAGAAAAAGAGAAAGTTGAAAAGCCTATGCAAGATACTTTCATCTATAAAATGTATGAGAAATATGAAATGCCTTTACTAGAAAATAAAACAAAACGGTGGTTGTTTTTAGGAATCACATTTTTGCTTTTATTAGGCTCTGTGGCCATGTTCTTCACAAAATCGGTAGCTGTGAAAATGCTCCCTTTTGATAATAAGAATGAATTTCAAGTAGTAATTGATATGCCAGAAGGTACCACCTTAGAACGTACAGCGGTTGTAACTCAAGAAATTACTCAGTATCTTTCTTTAAGACCAGAAGTAGTGAATTATCAAAGTTATGTAGGTACTTCTGCACCAATTACCTTTAATGGTTTAATTCGCCATTATGACTTACGTGGAGGAAGTAATATGGCCGACATACAGGTAAATCTTATCGATAAAAAAGATAGAAGTGCGCAAAGTCATGACATCGCAAGTGCATTCAGACCAGATATACAAGGTATAGCCAAAAAATATAATGCGAACGTAAAAATTGTAGAGGTTCCGCCAGGACCACCGGTATTATCTACAATAGTAGCAGAAGTTTATGGTCCCAATTATAATACGCAAATAGATATTGCAAATCAATTACAAAATATTTTAGTGAATACCGATGATGTTGTTGATGTAGATTGGATGGTCGAAGCAGATCAAATTGAATATGAATTTGTAATAGATAAAGAAAAAGCAATGTTGTATGGTATAGCTCCTCAGCAAATAGTTTATACAATGAATCTGGCATTATCTGATAGAGTTATTACTAATTTATATGATGAAGATGCTTCAACTCAAGTTGGGTTAATTCTTACTTTAGATGAGAAAGAGAAATCTACTATAACTGATATCGCTCAATTAAAAGTAAAATCGAAGCAAGGCATTATGATACCTGTTGGAGATTTGGTGGAAATTGAAGAAAAAATAAAAGCAAAAAGCATTTATAGAAAAAATCAAAAACGTGTGATTTATGTAATGGCCGATATGGCAGGTGAGTTAGAGAGTCCTGCTTATGCTATTTTGGGCATGGAGGATAAATTAAAAAATATCAAACTTCCTAAAGGCTATAAATTGAATGAATTATATATGGAGCAACCTGAATTTGAAGATGATTATACTATAAAATGGGATGGAGAGTGGCAAATTACTTTAGAGGTATTTAAAGATTTAGGAATTGCTTTTCTAGGTGTTATTATTATTATTTATATCCTTATTGTAGGTTGGTTCCAGAATTTTAAAGCACCTATTGTAATGATGGTTGCTATTCCGCTTTCATTAGTTGGTATTGTAGTCGGTCACTGGTTACTTGGTGCATTTTTTACGGCTACATCATTTATAGGTATGATTGCTTTAGCAGGAATTATGGTACGAAACTCGGTCTTGTTAATTGATTTTATCAATTTACGCTTAGCAGATGGTATTCCTATAAAACAAGCAGTCATAGAAGCCGGAGCAGTAAGAACAACACCTATTTTATTAACAGCAGGTACAGTTGTTATTGGAGCATTTGTAATACTTTTTGATCCGATATTTCAAGGTTTAGCAATTTCATTAATGGGTGGAACAATCGTGTCTACCATACTAACATTATTGGTAGTGCCTTTAGTTTATTATTTAATAGAACGTAAAAATCATAAATAAAATGAAATTAGTACTTGTTACAGTCGTTGAAGAATTTCAAAGTGACGTTTTGAAATTATTTAAAAAAGCAGAAATAAAGAGTTTTAGTAGTTCAGAAATCGATGGTTATAAAAATTCAACATCCTTGTTAAGAACGGCTAGCTGGTTTCCTAGCTTAAAAGGAGGTGCAGAATCAAGCTTGTTTTTTTCGTTTACCGATGATAAACATATAGACACACTTTTTGAACTAATAAAAGAATTTAATGAAAATTTAGAAACTAACAACCCTATGAAAGCGATTGTAGTTCCAATAGAAAAATTTATTTAACTAATAAAATTTAAATTATGAAAAATAGAATATTTAGAGCAATTGTAGGAAGTTTTATACTGATAAGTTTAATACTTGCTATTTATGTACATATAAATTGGTTGTGGTTCACTGCTTTTGTAGGAGTCAATTTACTCCAGTCGTCTTTAACTAAATGGTGTTTATTAGATACTATTTTAGGAAAATTAGGTCTTAAAGATTAGTTTAGTTGAATTCTTAATTCAAGTATTAATGGCACAAAATTTTAATTTTATGTTCTTATTAAATTTTTATTAAATTTGTTATTGTGATTAAACTCTTTTCCATAGCAACATCTTGTTTGATTTTAATTCAAAGTCTCAATATCGATATTAATGATATTGTTCAGCTAGATGAATTGATAGAACATTCTAACTTTCATTCAGAGGCTTATGGAGATAGCTTCTTTTCGTTTATAGGAAAGCATTATGGGGAATTAAAACAAGAACATAGTAAACAGCATCAGGAAGAAAAAAAGGAGCATGAACAATTGCCATTTAGCCATAAATCGTGTGCACATGCTTCTATTGATTCTGTATTAATTCAGACGACTTTTCAATTATTAAAGTCTGAACCTATAACAACAAATCGTTCCAATTTTTATTATGAGGAACTCAATTCTTTATTTGAAAAATCTTCTCTTTTTCAACCTCCTCAATTAGCATAATCCATCGCTGACTTAGATCATTTTTTTACAGGCTACTTCTTAATAGCTTGCAACGTTTTTATATATGGATTATGTTATCAAATATTATAAAATTTAGTATACAAAATAAGTTCATCATTCTTTTATTTACTGTTTTTGTTATAGGCTTTGGAGTCTATTCACTAACACAAATACCCATTGGAGCTGTTCCTGACGTCACCAATAATCAAGTGCAAGTAATCACTACTTCACAAAACCTCTCTACGCAAGATATGGAGCAGTTTATTACCTATCCTGTAGAGTTAGAAATGGCAAATTTACCGGGAGTTATAGAAATACGCTCTATATCAAAATTCGGACTTTCAGTAGTAACCATTGTTTTTGAGGAAAGTCTCGGCACCTATTTGCCCAGACAACTCATTGCCGAGAAAATCAAATCGGCTTCAGAAAAGATTCCAGAAGGTTTTGGGACACCTGAAATGGGTCCTATCACCACCGGATTAGGTGAAATTTATCAATACGTACTCGATACAAAACCCGGTTATAAAGACAGATACTCTGCCATGGATTTGCGGACTATTCAGGATTGGATTGTAAAAAGACAATTGTCAGGAATTCCCGGTGTAGTTGAAGTAAATACTTGGGGAGGCTACCTAAAACAATATGAAGTTGCCATCAATACTGAAAAACTGAATGCCATGAACATCACTGCAAGTGGTGTATTTACAGCATTAGAAAAAAATAATAGTGTTACTGGAGGAGGCTATATTGAAAAGGTAAATCAAGCCTATTTTATACGTGGTGAAGGTTTGGTATCCTCTCTTGAGGATATTGAAAATATCGTAGTACAAAATAAAAATGGGAGCCCCATCTATATAAAGGATGTTGCTAAAGTCGGTTTTGGAAGCGCCACACGTTTTGGAGCAATCACTGGAAACGGTGAAGGTGAAAAAGTACTCGGACAAGTAATGATGCTTAAAAATGGCAACTCAAAAAAAGTAATTGAAGCTGTTAAAGAACGCGTAACATCTATTTCGAAATCATTGCCTGAAGGTGTCTATATCAATGCATTCTTAGACAGAAGTGTACTGATTGATAAAACAACATTTACCGTAGCAGAAAATTTGATCCTGGGCTGTTTGATTGTAATTTTTGTGGTTATTCTATTATTAGGAAACCTACGATCTGGTTTGGTGATAGCTTCTGTAATTCCCATGAGTTTATTATTTGCATTGTCTTTTATGTATCTGTTCGGTGTAGATGCCAATCTAATGAGTTTGGGTGCCATTGACTTCGGAATTATTATTGATGGTGCTGTTATTATTGTAGAATTTATTGCCTTTCAAATTACTGCTAAAAGTGCTCAACTATCGACATTAAATAAAACTGAAAAACAAGAAGTCACGGATGAAATTACCTATAATAGTGCTTCAAAAATGATGACTTCAGCTATTTTTGGACAACTGATTATTCTAATAGTTTTTATTCCTATTCTTTCTTTAAGTGGTGTTGAAGGTAAAATGTTCAAACCAATGGCACTTACTTTTAGTTTCGCACTTATTGGAGCCATGATTTTCTGTTTCACCTATGTGCCTGTAGTTGCATCCTTATTCTTGAAGCCCTCAAAACTTTCAGAAAAAAATATTTCTGTTCGTTTAATGAATTTCTTAAATAAGTTGTATGAACCTACCATTAGATGGGCATTAGCGAGTAAAAAATTAGTTTTAGGTATTGCCGTAGCACTATTAGCTTTTTCTATCTATCTTTTTACAACCATGGGAGGTGAATTCGTTCCAACACTCGATGAAGGCGATTTTGTGATACAACCTATTCTTAAAACAGGAACATCCTTAAGTAAAACCATAGAAACCACCACCAAAATTGAACAAATCCTTATTGATAAGTTCCCTGAGATCGATCAAATTGTAAGTCGTATTGGTGCTGCCGAAGTACCTACAGATCCCATGTCAATGGAAGAGAGTGACGTCATCATTACATTAAAACCTAAAAAGGAATGGGTCTCAGCAAAAAGCAAAGATGAACTGGCAGATCAGTTTAAAGAAGCATTAGCCATTATCCCAGGCATGGAAGTAGAATTTACCCAACCTATAGAGATGCGTTTTAATGAGTTGATTACTGGGGTTCGGGCCGATATTGCTATTAAAATATTTGGCGAAGATTTGGACGTTCTAAACAAAAAAGGCAATGAAATAAAAAAATTAATTGCAAACGTGGAGGGTGCTGCAGATATTACTGTTGAAAAAATTGCCGGTCTTCCACAAATGAATGTGAAATTTGATCGTTCAAAAATTGCACGCTACGGTCTTAATATTGCTGATCTTAATATGCTAATTTCTACTGGTTTTGCCGGTACTTCACTAGGAAGTGTATTTGAAGGGGAAAAACGTTTTGATTTGGTTGTCCGTTTAGATAAAGATAAACGTAAAGACATCTCAAATTTAGAGAACTTATATGTAGATATTCCTGCCGGAGGTAAAATACCGTTGAGTGAACTTGCGGTAATTAGCTATACAAAAGGTGCTGCCAAAATATCGAGAGATGATACAAAACGTAGAATAGTTGTAGGTATTAATGTCCGTAATCGCGATTTACAATCGGTTGTTGATGATGTGCAAAATCTAATTGATACAAAGATCATATTGCCAGTAGGTTATTCTATTACATATGGTGGTCAATTTGAAAATTTACAGAGTGCAAAAGATAGATTGAAAGTAGCTGTACCAATAGCACTTGTTTTAATTTTTATATTACTGTATTTCGCTTTTAGTTCGGTTAAAGAGGCTTTGATAATTTATACTGCTATCCCCCTATCTGCGGTTGGTGGTGTACTTTTATTGTGGATACGCGATTTACCTTTTAGCATTTCGGCAGGTGTTGGATTTATAGCCTTATTTGGTATTGCTGTCCTTAATGGGATTGTTCTAATCGAACATTTTAAAGAATTAAAAATGGAAGATGATAATGACAATAAAGACGAACTTATTATTAAAGGTGCAAAAAGCCGATTAAGAGCCGTTTTATTAACAGCATCGGCAGCAGCATTAGGATTTTTACCAATGGCTGTTTCTACCAATGCAGGAGCAGAAGTACAACGCCCATTAGCAACTGTAGTTATTGGTGGATTGGTTACTTCAACATTACTAACATTAATAGTGCTACCAGTTTTATATTCAATTTTTCACAGCTTAAAATCGAAAAAAAGACGAAAAGGAAATAGAAAAAGTATTACTGCAATTAGTATACTATTATTGCTGATTTCTATTCAGATGGAGGCACAAGAGCAGCCTTTAAATTTTAAAGAAATACGTACTTTGGCTATAGAAAATAATGCCGGTTTAAAAGCAGCATCCTTTAAAGTAAAAGAATCAGATGCTCTCATTGGCAGTGCTTTTAGTTTTGATAAAACAGAGATCTATTATAATTATGATGAAAGCAATCTTGCCCTTAGTGACCCCTTACATGTTTTTGGTATACAACAAAACTTCTTATTTCCAAGTGTTTACTTTGCGGATAAACGTGTACAAAAGGCAAATTCAAAAATAGTAGCGAGCGCATATGAGATAAAAAAACAAGCTTTAATGAAGGAAGTTACCTCTGCCTATTATCGACTACAGTTTGAACAAGAAAAAGGAAACGTATACAAATATTTAGATAGTTTATATGCTAAATTTTCATATGCAGCACAACGAAGGTTTGAGTTGGGAGAATCTAATTATTTAGAGAAAATTACGGCACAGGCTAAACAAAAACAGTTACAAATACAATACATACAAGCGCAAGAAGATATCATTACTGCGCATGCACAACTCAATAAATTTGTACAAAGTGATACGCCTTTTACTGTAATAGAAATTCCACTTGAGAAATTAACATTAAAAAAATTAGATACTGCGAATTCTGTTGGTACAGAATTTTATGAAAATAGAAAATTATTATTCAGGGCAAAAAGAGCCTTAGAAAAGCAACAACTCTTGCCGGATATAAGTTTAGAATATTTTCAAGGTAGTAATCCTGCATTGAATGATAATTTATATGGTTATCAAATAGGTTTAAAAATACCGTTGCTATTTGGTGGAAAATCTTCTAAAATAAAAGCTTCAAAAATGGCAACGATGGTTGCTCAAGCAGAAGCAAAAGAATATAAGGTACAACTCAATACTAACTATCTCCAATTAAGAACACAATTGAAAAAATATACAGCGGCACTCGCCTATTATGAAACAGATGGAAAATCACTTTCTGATGAAATTTTAAAAACAGCATCCTTGAGTTATCAAAATGGGGAAATTGATTTCTTTCAATATATTCAAAGTATAGAAAACGGCTATGAAATACGGTTATCATATCTCAATAGCCTCAATGCTTACAACCAAACTATTATTGCAATTAATTACTTAAACTAATAAAATCACGTTATGAAACGCATATTATATACAATATCAATTACGATACTCATAGCATCTTTTTCTGGATGTGGAAATTCTGAGAAAGAAAATAAAAAAGTCGATGAAAGTGGTACAACAGCAGTCATAGATTCCACCGGAATTGTTATTAGCAAAGCACAATTTGAACAAAGTGACATGCAGTTAGGAAGGCTTGTAGATCATTCTTTTTCAACTATAGTGAAAACAACAGGAATGGTAGATGTGCCTCCTCAAAATAAAGCTATTGTGAGTGCTTTTTCTGGTGGATATATCAAAACAACTCCCCTGCTTATCGGAGATAGTGTAAAAAAAGGTCAGGCTTTGTTAACTATAGAGAATCCTGATTTTATAACAATGCAGCAAGATTATCTCGAAACAGCAGAACAGCTAAACTATCTAAAATCTGAATATGAGCGTCAAAAAACACTGGTTGCTGAAAAAATCACTTCACAAAAGAACTTTTTAAAAGCGGAAAGTGAGTACAAAAAAGCATTGGCACAATACAATGCAACACGTAAAAAATTGACAATGCTTAATATTAGCCCAAGAGCTGCCGAAAGAGGTACTATTACTTCAGTGGTAACAATTTATGCACCAATAAGCGGTAGTATTACGAAAGTAAATGTTACCAAAGGAATGTATGTGTCGCCTGCCGATGAAATCATGGAAATTATTGATGCCGACCATATACATTTAGAACTTAATATTTTTGAGAAAGACGTAATGAAGATCAAGAAAGAACAACAAATATTATTTAAAATTCCTGAAGCGTCTCTAGAAACTTTCAAGGCCAAAGTTTATTTGGTAGGAACTTCTATCGATCAAACGAGCAGAACAGTAAAAGTTCATGGTCACCTAGAAAATGATAGCAAGCATCATTTTGCTATCGGAATGTTTGTTGAAGCTAATATCATTACAGATAATACTTCCGCAAAAGCCTTACCCGTAGAAGCAGTGGTAGGAATTGAAGGCAAGAATTATGTATTGGTCTCAACTTTAAATAACACCTCTCGTTTTGAATTAAAGGAAGTTACCATAGGAAAAACGTATGAAGGTTTTATAGAAATTCTCAATACTGAAGAATTTGAAACAGATGCTGAATTCTTGACCAAAGGAGCCTTCAATTTAATTGCTGAATAAGTATAAAACTTATTTTACAAAAACGAAAGGGTATTCTAATTAAAGAATACCCTTTCTAATTAACCAAACCAAATTAACCTAAAAACTTAATCATGAGTTTTTATATATTTCTATACCTGTGCTTTTAATTACATTGTTCAATTGTACCGTCTATGATTAGATCATATTCCGCTTTTGTAATGTATTGCGGAGTATAAGAAACCTCTTGAATATCCAATGAATTGGTAAACGCTCTTAAATGGTTTCTAGAGCCACACTGCAATTTTTCAAATACAGCGTTTATCTCAGAATTATCAATTTTAAGCATCCAATCCTCAAGATCTTTAATATCTAGATCTTCTATAGTTGCACCCACAACTAGTGCGTCAATAAGACTTGTTTCCCCTTTTGCGACTAAACTATTATAAATGTTTTGAAGCTCAGTATTTTCAAATATTCCTACTTCACTAATCGTATACTCCATTTCGTAAAACTTTAATAAGTTTTCTACAGCATCCATATGACTCTGTTCACTCTGTTTTATATTTTGAAATTGAAGCACGTTCCATATTTCATACAAGTATGCATAAGCGTCTCTAGCCAATTTTTCTTCTTCAATCATAAATATTAAAGCATCTTTTTCTGTTTGTGTTAAAACAGATATTGCTTGTATATCATTATTCTCTTCATCATTACACGATGTCATAAAGATGACACTGAGAATAACAAACCCTAAACTCCAAAATCGAAATATTCTATATTTTTTCATGATCCCTTTTTTAAATTATAATGTAAAGTTAAGGCATGATCTATAGACTATTTGTAACCTTCGTTACACTATATTCTAAAATTATGTTAAAATATTTTACCTGCTTTTTTATTTAGAAAAAACTTGACTGTGTATTATGAAACTTACAATTAGCATCTAAATAGAAATCTCAGACTAATAACATCAAG
>RCNE010000550.1_pt1 | contig 20290 bp, 19 predicted proteins | sample 2041361 | NCBI WGS metagenome assembly RCNE01 (sample SAMN09708229, study PRJNA481090) | Marine sediment metagenome, whole genome shotgun sequencing project.
ATGAGGCGAAAGCCTTTTGTAAAGAACACGACATGGAGCTTCGCGAGTCTTTCGAGGACATCATTGCCGATCCTGATATCGATGCAGTTGTCCTGGTAACACCGAATTCCCAGCATGCCGCACAAACCATTGCCGCGGCGCAAAACGGCAAACACGTATTTTGTGAGAAACCATTTGCGTTGACTGAAGCCGATGCCCAAGCGGCAGCCGCAGCCTGTGAAAAAGCCGGCGTGACTTTGGCGGTCGGTTACAACCGTCGCTTCCATCCTGAAATCGTCAAGCTACGCGAGATGATCAATTCCGGCGACCTCGGAACGATCCTGCACTGCGAAGCCACCATGACCTTTCCGAATGGCTTGTATCTGGAACCCGGTGCGTGGCGTGCCAGCAAAGACGAGACACCGTGTGGTGGCCTCACCCCGATGGGTGTACATGCTATCGACGGTTTCATCGATCTCTGCGGCGAGATCGACGAAGTCTATGCACAAAGTTTCCAGCGCGTGGTCAAAGTCGATTCGGACGACACAACCTCCATTTTGTTTCGCATGAAAGAGGGTATGTCCGGCTACCTGGCGACGATGACCGCGACAGGCGGCGGCTTTAACTTCCAGATATACGGCTCGAAGGGCTTCGTAAAACTTGAAGGCATGACTCACGTAAAGGGCGCACCGTCTGAAGAACGACGTTTTCAGTTATTCAATAATTGCACCTTCAAGCCCGTCAAAGGTCCCGCAGAGACTTGGCAGGCCGCTAAATTCGATGTAGCACGTGCGGCATTGGACAACTTCGCCCAAGCAGCAGCATCTGGCGAGCAGTTTGCAATTTCTCCAGCAGAAATCGTGCACGGCGTGGCCGTTACAGAAGCCGTCGTAAATTCTGCAGCAAGCGGCAAACCAGAAAAAGTCTAAGTGACGCTCTTCATCCTTAGGCACGGGGCAACCGCCGAATCAGAGGCGGATGCCCTGCGTGAATTGAGCGCTCAGGGCGTCAAGGAAGTCGAAGATGTGGTGAATCTGCGTCGCGACGACCTGCTTGGCGTTACGCAGATATTCTCCAGCCCAATGAAGCGCGTCAAACAAACGCTTGAGATAGCGGCAAAGTTTCTCGGGCTACAAGCGCCTGTCGTCGAGTCGCCATTGCTGACGACGGGTTCTCGCCTCAATGAAATCACCACGTTTCTCAGCGAGCTCGATTTCGCTAACGGCGATATCCTTGTCAGCAGTCACCAATCCTGCACCAGCATATTGGTTCTGTGGTTAACCGGCGAAGACGTGCTGATATCAAACGGCAGTTTGCTCGCTATTGAGGTAAACAAATCGGAACAAGGTGCGGGCACGATCCTATGGCAGGAAAGCCACAATAGTCGTGAAGTGAAGCGCGCGACTAATTTTGTAGATCAGTTTTAAACAGAGCCCGCTTTCGCCAGCGAGAGCGTACGCGTCTCCCCTGCTTCATTCGCTTGCCAAACAGTTTCCGACGCTACATCCAGGCAGCTTAGCCAGCCGTCGCCGAAGGCCCAGGTGTCGATACATATCGCATCACCATTATTCGCAGGCTCTCCGGATTCCTGAATTGCGTGGCCGCACACCATGATCTTATCGGAGCAGTGCCTCTCAGGATTCCTGTATCGCCGCCAATAGAGCGACGAATCCGGTTGCTCGTCCAAAGGCTTATCCGCATCAGCATTTGCGTGTACGAAAAAGTGAGTGTCACACTCGTAATATGGGAGCAGTCCATTCTCCAGAAAATCCATATGCGCTTGCGGAACAACCGTAAACGGCTCCTCAGGATTTACCGTATCAGAGTACGAAGCAAGCGTTTCGGTGCCGCCGTACTGCAGCCAGGCATGCAGCCAACTTTTTTTCTCGCGTGAATCCAACATCATGAGCTCGTGATTACCACGCAGCGGAATCACGTTGTGCGTCTTCATTAGATCAATGACGAAGTCCAGGACCGCGGCGCTGCCCGGGCCACGATCAACGTAGTCACCCAGGAAGACAATGGTGTCGTCGGAACGTAGCCCGACAAAATCAATCAGCGTTTCCAGAGCCGTATTACAGCCGTGGATATCGCCAATGGCGAGATGTCGCGACATTAGATGCTCAGTTTAGATTGTGTACGGCTTGCAGCGATTTGCGGAGAAATCGTTGAGTCGTTCGATGCTATCGAGAGATACGCCAATGACGCTGGCGCCCGCAGATTTGAATTTAGCCATATTCACCGCAAACTCATGTGCCTGAATGTTGCAGCCTTTCGTGTAAACCGATGGGTAGAAATAAACAACGACCGGGCCGCATTGCTAGCCTCGAGGGCTGCAAATGCCGGAAAGGTGGCCAAAGCCATGGCCAACAAGCCAATTTTCGTCTTCTGCATGGTTTTATCTCTCTGGACGTATATATAGGTGTCGGACGCAATTTTTGCGATTATAGAATAAATTATCGAAAATTATCCCAAAACAGATGAATTGACGATATAATCATCACCAGCTTGGGGCTTACGACGGCCCGTGGCGAATAATAGCAAAATTAGACTCGATCCAAAAAACCGAATACTTAGGAGAAGGATAGTGGCGTTTCGTAAAGGCACGCAGGGCATGATGCAAGTGGACTACGAGCAGCGAATCAATTTTGATCGCATGCGTGAGTACCGTGTAGACCGTATCAAGCAATACATGGACAAGTTCGATATCGATTGTTTGCTTCTGTTTGATACAGGCAACAAACGTTATTCAACATCGACCGCGGTCTGCTCGCCCGAGATCGACAACATGGGTCGTTACGCAATCATTCCGCGCAATGGTCCGCCGCATATTTTCGGTTTTGGTTCCGAAGTCGCTAGTGAAAAACTCAATTGCCCCTGGATCGCGGATTACACCTTCCCCGCGCACGGCACGATGTTTGGTGCTTTACCGGAGGCTTGGGGTTGCTCAGCCGGATTCTTGAAAGATCTCGATATGGTGCTCGGCAATTTCAAGCTCGATAAGAGCAAGATCCGTATTGGTGTAGACGTCATCGAATCGCAGATTTTATTGGCGATGCAGGCCAACGGTTACACGATCGCCGACGGTCAGGGCGTCATGCAATACGCTCGCTCTATCAAGAATGAAGACGAAATCGCTCTTCTGAAACATGGCGCGGCTATTGTAGATGCAGCTTTCCATCGCATCGCTATGGAGATACGCCCAGGCGCGAAGGAGAACGATCTGCAGGCAGTCGCAGCGCACGAAATGCATCGACTCGGCGCGCAATGGATTCATAACATCCAGGTTACTTCTGGCAATCGCACGAATCCGCACCCGCATTTGAGTTCGGATCGTCTGCTACAGCCCGGCGACATCATCTTCATGGATATCGTTTGTCTGTATAACGGTTATCACACGTGTGTGTATCGTTGCTTCACTGTTGGTGACCCGTCACAGAAACAGATCGACACGCATGCGCGCTGTCTTGAGATCCAGCTCGGTGGTATCGACGCCGTTAAGCCGGGTTGCACGACCGCGGATGTTGTTACGCGCTGGCCTGATTACCGTCAGATGGGCGCACTCAACGAGCACGAAATCTTTGGCTTGCAATACGGCCATGGTATCGGCGTAGGCTTGTGGGAATTCCCGATTATTTCTCGCGCTTACAGCATCGAGCATCCGGTAGAAATTCAACCGGGCATGGTGTTCGCTCTGGAAACTTATGCAGGTAACGAAGACGGTTCTGACGGCGTACGACTCGAAGACGAAGTCGTCGTCACCGACACCGGCATCGAAATTATCACGAAATTCCCGACCGATCGAATCATCGGTTGTGGAATGAATTACTAGTCAGATTGGGCTAATTGGCCCGATCGAATAAGGGCCCTTTCGAGGGCCCTTTTTTATGCATAGAGTTTATGAATCGAGAAATGAGATGAGCACAATCAAAGTAGCGGTAATCCCCGGCGACGGAATCGGTATGGAAGTGATGCCTGAGGGCATGCGCTGCCTGGAGGCAGCTGGCGCGAAGCATGGCATCAACTTCGAATGGAAGGAATTCGACTGGTCTTGCGAGATGTATTTAAAGACGGGTCGTATGATGCCGGAAGATGGCATCGAGCAACTACGCGGTTTTGACGCCGTCTACCTGGGCGCGGCAGGATTTCCGACCGTGCCGGATCACATCTCGCTTTGGGGCCTGCTCATACCGATTCGTCGCGAGTTTGACCAGTACATCAATCTACGCCCGGTACGGCTTTTCGAGGGCGTACCCTGCCCGCTCGTAGGTCGTGAGCCTGGCGATATCGACTTTTACGTCGTTCGAGAAAATGTCGAAGGCGAGTACTCCTCTATCGGTGGCATTCAGAACGAAGGCACAGAGCACGAGATCGTTGTGCAGCAAAGTTTGTTCACCCGCCGTGGCACGGACCGAGTCCTCAGGTACGCTTTCGAGCTGGCCCAAACACGCGACGCAAAACATTTGACGTCAGCAACCAAGTCGAACGGCATCATTCACTCGATGCCCTATTGGGATTCGCGCGTCGCTGAAATGGCGAAGGACTATCCCGGCATTGAGGTCGATCAGTATCACATCGATATCCTTACGGCGAACTTCGTACGCATGCCCGACCACTTCGATGTTGTTGTCGGCAGTAACCTCTTCGGCGACATTCTGTCGGACCTGGGCCCTGCCTGCACCGGTACCATTGCGATCGCACCGTCAGCGAATCTTAATCCGGAGAAGGAGCATCCGTCGATGTTCGAGCCTGTGCACGGTTCGGCACCGGATATATACGGCCAGAATATCGCTAACCCGATCGGCACAATTTGGGCTGGCGCCATGATGCTGCAGCACCTCGGTCATGCCGATGCGCATGATACGATCATGGCGGCTATCGAAAATACACTCCGTGAAGGTGGCGAGTTGACACCTGACATGGGTGGTAAAGGCAGCACCCAAAGTCTTGGCAAGGCGATCGCTACTGCAATGTAAACTGAGGACGAAATCATGTGTGATGAACTAACCGCAAAAGACAACGAGGACTTTCTTCGCCTGCACGGTGTGACACGACGCGACTTCAGCAAAGGCGCCGTAGGTGTCGCGTTCACGATGATGCTTCCTGCTGTAGCCAACGCAAAGGGTGTAATCGAAGAAGAAGTTCAGATCGAAACGCCTGACGGGACGGCGGACTGCTACTTTGTTCGCCCGGCAGAAGGCGCACACGCAGCAGTCATAGTCTGGCCCGATATCATGGGTATTCGCACGTCCTTTCGCATGATGGGCAAGCGCCTTGCAGAGTCCGGTTACTCAACGCTGGTAGTCAACCCTTACTACAGAACAGCTAAGGGCCCTGTCATAGAAGATGGTGAATCCTTCGGCACTCCTGCAGTACGCGAACGATTGATGCCGCATGCACGATCCTTGTCGCCAGAAACCTGCGTCAGTGATGGTCGAGCATTCGTCGACTACCTTGACGCGCAAGCGTCGGTAGACACCAGCCGTAAAATCGGCACGACCGGTTACTGTATGACCGGTTCCTACACAATTCGACTAGCCGCTGCGATGCCCGAGCGGATCGGTGCAGGAGGATCGTTCCATGGTGGTGGCCTGGTCACCGAGAGCGACGACAGCCCACACCTGCTGGCAGCGCAAACGAAAGCGGGCTTTCTGATCGCAATTGCCGCCAATGACGACGAAAAAGAACCGGACGCCAAAGGGATGTTACGCGAAGCCTTCGACGACGCTGGAGTCAGCGCAGAGATCGAAGTTTACGAAGACACTCTGCACGGCTGGTGCCCACCCGACTCTGCGGTCTACAACGAAGCACAGGCCGAACGCGCATGGAGTCGATTATTGTCCTTGTTTGAACGCGAACTGGCGGCAACGTAAAACATTTTATCTATAGTGAGAGCACATGTTCCCGCATGCGTTTGCGAGTCGCCGCATCCGGAAGTCGTCCGTAACCGCCGCGCATATTGTCGATGACATGTTTGACCTTGCTGGTCTCGGTCGCCACGCAGTGTACGGCGGGATTGGAAATGACATATTTCAATGCAAACTGAGCCCACGACTCGCAGTCAAATTCAGCAGTCCAATCCGGCAACTCCTTGCCCGCAACCACGGTAAAAAAACTGCCGTCATCACTCGCCTTGAATGCCTCAGCGACTAAGACAGAAACTCCAAGGTCTGCCGCTAATGGCAAAGCAGTTTCTTCGGCCATTGGGTTAAAAATCGAGTATCCCGTCATGATGAAGTCCGGCTTTTCGGCCTGCATAAATTTGTTTAACTCTACATAGTCGTCATTTCTGGTAAGGCTCACGCCAATGTAACGAGTCCTGCCTGCTTCTTTCATATCCTTGAGCGTTGCCCAGTGCGTATCCAGGTCGCGCATGTTGTGGACCATTAGAAGATCCATCGGTTGCTTGTTCAGCGCTGCCATCAGCTTCTCGATGTGCGCAATACCCTCTTGCTTGCCGCTTACCGTGATCTTGCTGGTCAGGAACAAGTCGTCCGTAACCTGCATTTCATTAATAATCTCACCAATAATCGGGATGTCGGGCCGGATAAATGGCGGCGTATCCATGAGCTTGCCACCCATATCCAACATCGTCTGAACAAGAGATATCGGCAGATCTTTGCCTTCGTCAGTCAGCCTCCAGAACGGCTCGGGTGACCCCAGCCCGACGACAGGAAGTGCCTCGTCTGTGCCCGGAATCAGTCTGGTACGCATTTTATCTTGCGCCATTCCAAGCAATGGCAGTGAGGTCGCAGCAGCAAGCACCGCACTTTGTGCAAGGAATTTACGGCGGCTTATTTCGGACACATCAGACATGGCTTGCTCCGGTATTATTTGCATCAGCTAAGTTGCTAAGTGAGTCGACCTTAGCATTGGTATCCAACAGCATCCGTAAGCCTTTTGAATTCGTTCCGTCGCTAAAGACTCTAAACGAATGAGTCGAAAATATCGATTATAGTGCTATAGTCGGTCAATAAATCGAGAATAACGCAGATCTGAGAAATCATGCCTAAGACTGATACAGATTCCTCAGCCGGCAACGGCCGAGTTTCAACACAAGCGTCGACCGTATATGACCGGCTGCGCTCCGACATTCTGACCGGCAAGCTCCAGCCCGGCATCAAGCTACGACTCAAAGACCTGATCGAAGTCTACAATACGGGCAATAGCCCCCTGCGTGAGGCACTGAACCGCTTGTCTGCAAACGGCATGGTCGTTCGCGAGGAGAACCGCGGTTTTCGTGTACCGTCGGCGAGCAACAAGGAATTGGCGGAAATTACGCGTACTCGGTGTTGGCTCGAAGAAATTGCATTGCGTGAATCGATCGCCAATGGCGATGCTGGCTGGGAAGAACGCATCGTATTGTCCTATCACTGGCTAGCCAGCGCTGATCGCAGCACGGACGAAGCTGCCAAGTACACGTCTCCCGAATGGGAAGAACATCATCGTGAATTTCATCTGGCACTGATCTCCGCCTGCGACTCAGAAATCCTGCTCGGCTTTTGCTCAGAATTGCACCAGCGGTCCTTTCGCTATCGCAATCTCGCAGAAGTGGTGGAATATCGTGACCGGCACGAGCTGGAAGAACATCGCGAATTACAAGACGCGGTCCTGGCCCGGGATGCTGAAACGGCGGTCGAGCTGCTTCGAAAACACTACACCATTACCTCAGAAATTTTGCTCGCCAGCGGTCGCTTCGAGTAACAACAAAAGGAAGTTGCATGAAGGTTGGATTCATTGGCCTGGGCCGTATGGGCCAAGGTATGGCGGGCCGTATTATTGATGCGGGACACGATTTACTAGTATCCGACCCAACGCCGGGTCAGACGCAGTCACTTGAGGATGCCGGCGCAGTCGCTGTGGGCTCCCCTGCAGCAGCGACAGAAGGACGCGACGTCGTTATTTCGATGCTACCCAGCGACAAGGTGCTCGACATCGTCTTGCGCAGCAACGGCGGCCTTCTCGACGGTATGGACGCGTCCTGCATTCACATGGCGATGGGAACGCATGGCGTTAAAGCCACTAATGCAGCCGCGGCTGCGCATGCGAACGCTGGCCAGACTTTCATCGCATCACCTGTTCTCGGGCGACCCGACCTCGCGGCGCAGGGACTGTTGAAAGTAGTGCCCGGCGGGCCGAGTGCCGCTGTCGACAAAGTATTGCCGTTGCTGGAGGTTATTGGACAACACACGTTTCGGGCCGGCGAACAGCAGCAAGCATCAGCGGCTGTGAAAATCGCGAATAATTTCGTGTTGGGCTGTGCGATAGAGACCATGGGTGAAGCCTTATCCATGGTCGAAAAACTCGGTGTTGAGCCGCAAATGTTTTTCGAAGTCATGACCAAGGGACTGTTTGCAGCGCCGGCCTACGATGTTTACGGCAAGATGATCGTCGACAAGAACTGGGACTCGCACGGTGCGACGGCGGTTATCGGCCTTAAAGATGCGAACCTTGCACTCGAAGCCGCCGAAGTTGCCGAAGTACCCTTACCAAGCACCTATGTCTGGCGCGACTATTTGATCAGCGCTATTGAACGCGGTGAAGGTGATCTCGACTGGGCAGTGATGGCACGTGAACAAGCGCGCGCAAGTGGATTGGAAGAATAATATGACGATCAAAATGAAAAAGTACGTTCGACAAGTAGTGACCGGCGAAGCAGAAAGTCACACGGTCACGGTTCTCAAGGCCGGCGATCTACTCGATGTTTCTGATGAGCCTGTTGAACGCGGCGGTAGCAACGAAGGTATGTCACCGACGCAATTTTTTGAGGCGTCATTGGTTGCCTGTACCAATGTCATTTCACATAAAATTGCGACGAAGAACAACATCAACCTGATGTCCTTCAAAATCAAAGTAGATGCCGGCTTCAATCGTCTTGGCGTGATGCTTGCTGAAGAGGTTGAAGTGCCTTTCGAGGACATGATCTTGACGATCGATGTCGAAACTGATGCCAGCGACGAAGAAATGGAATTACTGGCGAAAGAACTCGCCATGTACTGCCCTATCTCGAAAATGATCGCAGCGGCCGGCACCAAGATCGAAACCGTCTGGAACATTACTCGACCGGGCGATTAGTGGCAGACGTTGTTACTTAGTCCTATGGTAAACGCGCCACTACCGCTGTCGGTAGCCGCCACGAGTTGTGCCTTACCTGACTCCAGATCGACGACCGCGACTTCAGCAACGTCAGCAAACGCGACATAGGCGAACTTGCCATCCGCAGAACCCAGTGCGTTGATCGGCTGCCCGTCGAATTCACCGCTGGCCACAATTTTCTTACTGACATTATCGAAGATATACCAGTGCTTGTGCTGTGTACTCAGAAACAGATTCATGCGGTCAAACTGCCCGACCGTTACCAGGTCAACGCCATGCTCGAAGCGCACATCCGCGTACTCTTCAAATTGATTCTGTACGACGCTCATGAATCGCCCGCTGTCCACATCCATCATGTAGAGAAACGCGCCCTGCGGTGTCGTGTACGGCCTCGCCGGTGATCCACCAAGGTCGAAAGTGTTGAAAATGACCTGCGAATACGCGTTCAAACTGTAAACCTCACCTGACGCGGCATTCGACACGTATACATAGCGAGCATCCAGGCTGCGACTTGGTGCGGACAGCTGCGCACTACCAGCATCGACCAGCGGCATCTCATAAGTCTTTTGCGTATTGGTATCGAGCAGGCCAAGCGAGCCGCCGGCGTTGTTGGTGTAGTAGATGTCCACGTCATTCGGATCGAACAGGACGTCAGACGACGCAGGAAAATCCTCGATGCTGAACTCGATCGCTCGCTTATAAGCATGCAGAAGCACGAAGCCACCATCCACGTCGTCACTGATGCCAATCTTAGCTCCGGTTGTATCGAGAACCGCATGCCTTGGCGTCATGGGAAGATCGATTGTATTCCACTCCTTCTGCTCTTCCAGATTGTAGAAAACGACCTTCTTCGCATCGATATCTGCATACATCAGAATAGGCGCGAACGGTGTTGCAATGATGTGATCCGGGTGAATGCTGGTTTCGATGCGGTGCACCACTTTGGCATCTTCCAGCGACACAACATCGATGACGTTCGCTTCGCGATCGCCCACGAACATGAACAGTGTTGGATTGCTGATGTCCACTGCCGCAGAAGCACTGGACATAAACAACAGCGTAACGGCGATAAGACGTATCAAGGGCCTAGTTCAATCCCAGGTAAGGATAAATGGCATCGCTGACCACATGAAAGTTATCGGTGATCAAAATTAAGCCGAAGATGATGACCAGCACCATGCTCACCAGGCTGATTGCTCGCGCCTTGCTCGCAAGAAAAACCAACACGCTGTCCATACGTGAGATGTACCAGGCAGACAGCAGGAATGGAATCGCCACGCCGATCGAAAATGTCGCCATGACACCAGCACCAATTGCTGCACTGCCAATCGCACCTACGTAAATGATCAAAGTGGCGACGATAGCGCCGCCGAAACAGGCCGTGCAACCCAGCGCATAACCCATCGACACCAACAATGAACCGGCGACGTCGCGTTTGTTAGTCGCAGCCATCGCTTGCCTGTCCGGAATACGACACGCCAGATTTCGTGACCCTCGCACGCCAATCCAGACGCCCATCAGAATAACGACCACGCCCGATGCTATGGCGACGGTGCGACTGTATTCCGAAAACAACAACTGTGCGGTATGACCCACATGGCCGATCACGGCACCCGCCAGCGTGTACAGCAAGGTAAAGCCCGCAACGAAGGCAAAAGCGATTTGCATGACCTTCTTGCGAATGTGTGGCGTCAGTTGACCGGCACTAAAACCCGCCTCGCCCGGCACCGTTGCGAACGAGCCAAGGATCGAGCCAAAGATCACGACCAACTGCAGCAAGCACGGCGTAAGAACGGACGACAGCAATCCGGCGCCTAACGCCAACATCGCTATTGGCGTGATATCCGCGCGTGATGTTAATTCTTCGGGTAAGTCGAACGGCGCATCCCAGCGCCCGATGAACGTGAGCTTGTCTTCGCTCTCAAGATAATAGTTGGATACAAACAGTCGAACGCTGTCGTACTGATTGATATCGATAACATTGCCATCTTTATCCCGGCGCGGAATGCTGTAGACGGTAACCCTGTGATGCTCGGCAAGATTCGGGCCGACAGAAGTCGCGGGCGTATACACGTTATCGCCCAGATGTAATTCGACCTCCGGGAGATCAAATGCGAGTTGCCCTTCATGAATATTCTCGCTAACGAAGAATATAAAATTTCGATCGGGTCGAAGCGTACTGATTGAGCTGGTTTTATCGACGTACTGAAAGAACTCACTGGTCGCAAAAGTGGCTGTTAACTCGAGATCCGGATGATCGACGAGGTATCGCGTCAGATACATCGAAACTCGGCCGCCCTTGGACATTCGGGCTGAGTCGCCAACATCGCTCAAGAGCTGCCGACCTTGAATCAGGTAAGGAAATACCAGCCATGCCGAGGCTATTGCCAGGCTAACAAGCATGACAATAGCAACGCGAGAATAATTGACTCGAGTTGCGGTGCTCACAGGACTATTGCATTGCAGCGGCGATATCGGCCGACGGCGTATTCATGGCAAAGGTATCAACGAAATGACCGTTCTGGTCGATCAGGAATATGCTGGGTGTGTGCTGCACGGCGTAGTTGTTCTGCGACTTGGTCACCACATAGGTTACGCCGAAATTTTTCGCCGCGTCAGATACTTGTTGATGAGAGCCGCTAAGGCCGATCATCTTGTCACCGAACTTGCTTGCATAAGCATGTGTTGTTTGCGGTGAATCGCGCTCAGTGTCCACGCTGATGAATATTCCTATCACGTCCTTATCGGTCGCAGCGATCGCCCGCGCCATATTCGCCGCGATCATGGGGCAAATGTGCGCACAATTCGTAAAGCCGAACGCGACCAAAACATTCTGTCCGGCGTAGTTATCGAATCGAACCGTATCGCCATCGCCATTGACCAGTTCGAATGCGGCTGTAACCGAACCCAGTTCTGGCGGGCTGTCTGCCAGCGCCGGCACGGCCAGAAATAGTAGGAGAGTAAAGAACTTCACTGTAGACCTTGAAAAAACTCGAGCATCTTGTTCTGCGTCGACTTGTCGGGCAGCCCACCGTAACCGGCGCCCAAATTGTCGATGGCATGTTTCGGGTTCGCTGTCTCGGTCAGCACAGAATTGACCGCCGGATTTGCGGCAATAAATTTCAACGAGAATTGTGCCCAGCTCTCACAATCAAATTCAGCGGCCCATGCGGGTAATTGCTGACCACTCACCAAGCCGAAGTAGCGACCATTGATGAACGGTCGATTGATATTTACGGCAACGCCGTTGTCAGCTGCGAATGGCAATAGTCGCTCGGCCGCTTGCGGTTCCGCGAGCGAATAGTTGACCTGAATGAAATCGACAAGTCCGTCTTTGATGAGTCGCTCGATCGCCGCAAAGCTTTGCGACCCGGAACGGGCAATGCCAACGTAGCGAACCAGACCTTCGTCCTGCAGTTCTCGATACAAGTCATGATTTTTCCGATAGCCGTCCAGGTTACGCGTCTGCACAAGATCCAGCGCCGACTTCCCCTGCCCCTCTGCGACAGTTGACACTTCGCTGCGAATTGCAGCACCTGACTTCGGCTCGAGGTAATTGCCGAAGAAAAATTTATCCGAGGCGTCTCGGCTTTTCGCAATGCTGCCGACTGACATTCGGCTAACGCCACCGACATCGACATAGCCACCACCGTGCTGCAAAAATATGTCCAAAAGATCGGCAGCAGCCGTCAAATCAGCCTCACGAAACGAGGCTGAATTGCCAAGACCAATGACCGGCAATGACTCATCGGTGCCAGGAATCAACCTGGCTGGAATTTTATCTTTGTCTGCTGCAAGTACCGGCATTGCGGCCGCAAACGCTGCAGCCCCTGAATATCCTAGGAATTCCCGACGGTTAGTCACTATTACTCCTATTTAGACTCGGTCAATACTAGAGGATTTTACCCCCTAAATCGTTGACTCCAAGCATCTGAGGGCTATACTGCCACCAGCTTGAACGATCGGCTTATATTTATGTACTCGTCTCGATGTTCCTTTTTAGTAGCACGACCTGTTTTTCATAAGTAATAGCAACACTTCTAGCGATATTGGTCTCATGTTGAGACCTGAAATACTCATGTTTAAATAGGTAATAATTATGTCTACGACAACCGGAACGGTTAAATGGTTTAACGATTCGAAGGGCTTCGGCTTCATCGAGCAAGAGAATGGCCCAGATGTATTTGCACATTTCAGTGCAATTCAGGGCGACGGCTTCAAAAGCCTCTCTGAAGGCCAGAAGGTCGAGTTCACCATCGTTGATGGTCAGAAAGGACCGCAGGCGGAGAACATCAACCCCGTCTAAGCTTTCTTAAAAAGAATGCTACAAAGGGCGACACCTTCGGGTGTCGCCTTTTTTTGTGCCCAACCGAGTACTCTTGAGAAATAAAACACTACGTACCAGACCGTTGCTGCGTTGGCCTCTGTGTACGCAACTCTTAAGCCCGGCTGCCAGCCCGCCGGCTCTTTCACTGGCTACTTGAGTACTTCCTTGTGCGGCGCGCACTTAGCGAGATTGGCGTGCTTTTGAACTTCGGCAGGCGCGTCGGACGGCCAACGAAATAACCCTGCGCCATATCCACACCCAGTTCGCCCAAGCGTTCGAGCGATCGGGCGTTCTGTACATACTCGGCGATCGTTCGCATCCCGGCTTCTTTACCGATTTCTGCGATTAGCTTGATCATCTTCTGGTCGACCGGATTATTCATCAGGTCGCGGACAAAAGAGCCATCAATTTTGATGTAATCAAACTTGAGTTTCTGTAGATAGCTGAATGAGCTATAGCCCGTACCGAAATCATCAAGAGCGAACTGACAGCCCAATTCACGCAGTACTGCGATTTGACGCTCCACATGAGCAGGTCGTCGTACCGCCAGGCTTTCGGTTATTTCAAGAATGATGTCGGTTGGCACTACCCCGTTCTCTTCGAAGGTATTTTTTACGAAGTCCGTCAAATCATCGTTTTCAAACGCGTTAGCCGAAAGATTGATTGAAAGCTTGAGAACTCGATTTGGCTCCGAGAACTTGGCGTAAGCCATTGCAGCATTACGGATCATCCAGAAATCGATCTCTGTCATCAATCCGAAGCGTACCGCCGACGGCAGGAACGCATCCGGTGAAATAATTTTGCCGTCGTCGCCGCGCAATCGAATCAGGACCTCGTGATGCGTCGTTTGACCGCTCTCAATATCGTTGATGGGTTGGAAGCGCAGCTCGAACCCGTCCTCGTCGATCGCCGTTCGCAGTCGGTTCATCCACCCCATATCCGCGGTTTTGCTGAGCACCGAGTCCTGCGACTCCTCGTAGAAGTGCATCCGATTGCGACCAGCCGATTTGGCCTCGCGACAGGCAATGTCCGCCTGATTGATCAGATCGTCGTAGTGAAGGTTTACTCCCGACAACATGGTTACACCGATGCTGCAATGGACGTGGAAGATCTGCTCGTCTTCGATGTGCGCCATCCGCCGCATATTGCTAAGAATACTTTGCGCCGTTGACCGGGCGCTGGGCGCGTCTGCACGCCTTACGAGAATGACGAACTCATCGCCGCCGAAACGGGCAACAACATCATCACGTCGAACACTCCTGCGTAATTCGTCTGCCACTTTACGAATCAGGCGATCGCCGGCCGGATGACCGCAAGCATCATTCACGTATTTGAACTGATCCAGATCGATAAACAGTAGTGCGCTGCCGTGACCGTGGCGCATCACGCCAACGATATCTTTCTTAAGCTCCTCAACGAACCGTCGTCGATTATAGAGTCCCGTCAAACTGTCGTGATTCGCGAGCTCCAGCAGTTTTGCATCGCGCTCACCGAGTGCCGTGGCGGTCGTGGCTAACGCTTCCACAATGTCGGAGATTTCGCGGTGCTCTGCGGGTTCGAATTTTACGTTCAGGTTGCCCTCAGCCAGCTGCTGGATGGGACCGTGCAGATTGGAAATCGATGCCAGTGCCCTATGCAGGGCGTAGCGACCGTACATACCGAAGATAATCAGCAGTAATAGTAGTATCAGGATCGCACCACGAATATTCGACAACAAACGATCGTGAAACTGGACGAAATCCAGATGAATGGCCACGAATCCGATCAGCGCCCTGCTAACTTCCATGTCTGGTGCCGTCGGATCGAAAACGAGCAGGCCGTCGTGGGGAATCGACTCTACCCAGACCGGTGCCACGATTTCGAATTGACGAGGGTCGAGAAAACCCGCTTCCATGACATACGGCTTATCCGCACCCACCAGGGCGGTGACTTCGTCAAGTCGATCCTCATTCAAACTACTAATCGGTTCGGCAATTTCATTGTTATCAACTGAATACAATGCTGACCCGTTCTTGTCGTAATAGGCGACATCACGAATCTCCGGGTAGCGTTGAATGAAGCTCTCAAGTCGAAGCAGTGCTTCGCCATCGTCTTCGAGGTAAAGCGGTGAACCCAGCTCGTTGAGCTCTTCTGTCCATTGCACGGCCCAGCGGCTGTAGCTGTCCTGCAAGACCCATTGTCCGCCCCAATACAAACTGGCAACCGCCAGTGCTCCGATGAAAGCCGCACTGATTACCTGGATCGACAGAATTTCATTGACCAACATGCGTTTGGACGCTTTTGAACGTCTACGTTTAAAGTAGCGGGCGATCCGCCACCGAATGATTGCGAGAATCCTCACTGGCTCTGGCCGATAACCGCGACGGCTTTCTTGTTCAGAATCAAATCGTTGGTCGTGACGCGCACTTCCGACAATTCGCTTATCGGTGGCACTTGGTCTATCTCGCCAGCTTGGATCCGACGCAGTACATTCGCGATAGTCTCGGCAATATCTGCTGCGACTGTTGAAATGCTGATCGCAGCACCAATTTGCAACATGGACTCATTCGGCACAACAACAGTGACGCTATGTCGATTTGCATCTTCCAACATTTCGGTCAGGACGCGAGCGCTGAGGATTCGATTGTCAGGAAACAACCAGAATCCGTCTATCTCACTCATCATGCGACGAAACAGGTACAAGGTTTCCTGATCTGAATGCGCTATTCGAACGTCCAATTCTATTTCGTGTTTGTCAGCAGCATTTTGAGCGGCAGCCACTAATTCTTCATGACCTTCACCGATAATAATTCCTACGCGGCTGATGCTTGGGTCGACCTGTTTCCAGGCAGCGAGTTGTGCCTCCACCGGAGGCAGAGCAGCAACACCGCGGCTGTTCTCATTGAGGAGTTCATGCTCCTGATGATTGAAAACCTGACTGAACACCACTGGCGAATCGGACATTGAAACGGACGACTGTGCCGCACGTAAACCGATAGCTACCACTGCGACCGAATCCGAATCGTTGATCGAATTTAGTATCGCGACAGGCGGCAAGCTTTCGTCGCTCAAGTCATAGACGGTGTGATTTTCGAAGTGGCCGGCCAGTTCAGCGGCGACATCCAGATAGGCTGGCTGACTGCTGGTTAGTACGATCGCAATCGGCGGCAATGCCGGGGGCTCGGGCACTTCCACGACGGGCTCAGGCGCGGGATCCGGATAAGGTCCAAAGTCCGGCAGCGGAGTTTCATTAACGACAATTGGCTCGATTTCGCCCGGTTCTTCCACCGGCAACCAGGCCGTACAACCTGCAAAACTCACAGCAAAGATCAGCAACGCGCAACGCAGCATCGTCCCTGACAATGAGCAAATCCCTTGCATGCCTGTAACTCCTTGATAAACCTTCACAATTATTTTTGCTTCAGGTTTAAGATTCCCCAATTCTTGCGGATTCCGGAGCTCAATACTGTGTCACAGGTCATGCTTATAATCCCTGCTTATGGTTAATAATAGGAGGGTATTCCGGACGTCCTGCAGAGATATTTATTAGTCGCTTCAATAACATCCTGATCATCGCTAGTTTTGCCGCGCTGCTCTTTTCTTTCTGGAATAGAAACGAGCTGCCCGGCAACATCGACTATGTGCCGGAGGTACTGACCGAACCCAAGCAGTCCTCAACGAACAAACCTGCCTTCGACGTCGCCTTCAACGACGTCGGTTACCGGGTTGAACCTGAATACGACTACGACATCACTGGCATGATCGTTTCGTACAGACATCATGACGACAACAGTCGCATGCATCGACTCGCTAACGACCACCTCAACATGCTCGACGTGTGCGTTGTATGGGGTGACAACACAAGCACCGCACAACTCGACAAACTTGAGTTCTGGAACGGTATATTCACCTGTAACGTACAGACGCGTGATCAGGTCGCCTGGGATTCCTTTGATATGAACCAACTATCCAACAACCATCTCATTTCAGATGACGACCGTGTTCGCGATCAGGTAAAAGACATCAAGATTGGCGACCAGATCCGCGTGCGCGGCTATCTGGTCGGCTATTCCAGCGCCGGAGTGGGCAAACGCGGTACCAGCACCACCCGAACCGATACCGGAGATGGCGCGTGCGAGACAATCTACGTAGAGCGCTTTGACATCGTGCAAACGGCTACCAGCTACTGGCGGATATCAATGTATTCGTCATTGCTCACATTATTGATTGGGCTGGGTATTTACTTCAGTCGACCCTATCGACCGCACTAAGACTCCTACTCGCCAATATCCTCGTTCCACAACTGCGGAAAGTCGCGAATAAACTCCTGCATCAGCGTTATGCACGCATCGCTATTCGCGACCGTTACATCGACACCGCGTTGCCGTAAGAGGTCTTCAGGCCCCTGAAAAGTCTCGTTCTCTCCTACTACTACTCTAGTGATGCCGTACAAGAGAATCGCACCGCTACACATGTCGCAAGGCGAGAGCGTGGAATACAGCGTCGCACGTTTGTAGTCAGCTGCTGTGAGACGGCCGCCATTCTCCAGGCAGTCCATCTCGGCATGCAATACCGCACTGCCCTTCTGCACGCGCTGGTTGTGCCCGCGCGCGACGATTTTGTTGTCGATGACGAGCACCGACCCAATGGGAATACCACCAGCAGCCTTACCTTGGCGTGCTTCTTCGATTGCGGCTTCGAGATATTCGTCCATACGACGATTTCTCCTTTATATTGTCGAAATGCAAAACTTCGATGTGATCATTCTGGGCGGCGGTGCGGCCGGACTCATGTGTGCGATTGCCGCCGGGCAACGTGGCCGACGAGTCATCGTACTAGAAAGCTCCAACAAGATCGGCAAGAAAATACTGATGTCCGGTGGCGGGCGCTGCAATTTCACGAATATGCACTGCGAACCATCACGGTTCATTTCAGCGAACCCCAGCTTCTGCATCTCGGCGTTGAGCCGATATACACAGTGGGATTTCATCGCGCTCGTGGAGAAGCACGGCATTGCATACCACGAGAAAGATCTGGGCCAACTGTTTTGCGATAATTCCTCCAAGGACATCCTCGGCATGCTCGAGTCGGAGTGTGCGGATGTTGGTGTACGCATTGAAACGCATTGCGCAACGACATCGGTTACGCATGCGGACGCCTACGTCGTTGCCAGTGACAAAGGTGAGTTTTCAGCGCCGGCACTGGTTGTCGCAACAGGTGGGCTATCAATTCCGAAAATGGGTGCCTCCGATTTCGGCTATCGCCTGGCGCATCAGTTTGGAGTGAAGGTGTTTGCAACAAATGCCGGATTGGTACCCTTCACGTTTACCGGCGCCATGCACGACCTGACCGATCGATTGTCCGGCGTCAGTTTATTAGCGACCGTTCAAGCAGGTGGTGCGTCGTTTACGGAAGATATTCTGTTTACGCACCGGGGCCTTAGTGGGCCGGCAGCGCTGCAGGCATCCAGCTATTGGTCGCCGGGCGACGATATCGCCATCGATCTGCTGCCAGCTACCGACGTGGAGGACCTGCTACTGCGCGCCAAATCGGAACACCCGAAATCACTTCTACGTTCGATTTTAGCGGATCAGTTACCCAAGGCTTTTGTTATTGAACTACAGGAAATGCTCTGGCCGGAAGCTGCCGACAAACCGTTAGCGGGCTGGTCGGACGCAGCGATTCAGAAAGTAGCGGCTAGTATTGGAAACTGGACCGTGAAGCCCGCCGCAACGGAAGGCTATCGAACAGCCGAGGTAACACTCGGCGGAATCGATACTAATGAGTTGTCATCGAAGACGATGGAGTGCAAGCGGCAACCGGGGCTGTACTGCATCGGTGAGGTAGTCGACGTCACCGGTCACCTCGGTGGTTTCAACTTTCAATGGGCGTGGTCGTCCGCCCAAGCTGCAGGCAACGCTATTTAAACACTCCTGCAATCCGTGCCATGACGTCGGGCGTAAACTTGTCGACAAACTCCACCGCTTTCATGTTCTCGTGCACTTGCTCCACGCGGCTTGCACCAGTCATCACCGTGCTTACCCATGGGTTCTGCAAACACCAGGCTAAGGAAAACTGCGCAAGCGTCGCGCCCATCTCTTCTGCTATCGGCGCCAACGCGGCTGTTTGTCGGAGCCGGTCTGCATTCGTCAATTCATACTTCAACCAATCAAAATCGTGACTGGCGCCGCGGCTGCCCTCGGGAATACCGTCAAGATATTTGCCCGTTAGCATTCCGGAGGCCAAAGGGCTGAAGATCGTAGATCCGTAACCATGATTCTCGTAAACGGGTCTGTAATCCTCAGCAAAACGATGCCGGTCGAACAGGTTGTAGATCGGTTGTTCAACGACAGGCTTGTGCAGGTGATGTCGCTCAGCGACCTCGATCGCGGTAAGAATATCCGCGGCATCCCACTCTGACGTTCCCCAATACAAGGCCTGGCCACGTTCGATGATGTTGTGCATCGCCCAAACGGTTTCTTCAATCGGCGTCGTCTTGTCAGCTCGATGGCAATACAGCAAATCCACGTATTCCAACTGCAATCGTTCGAGTGAGCCTTCGATAGCCTCGAGCAGGTACTTCCGATTGAGCGTGTTCTGCCTATTCGGGCCTGCATGCAAGCCCCAAAACAGTTTCGTCGATACAAGATAGCTGCCACGGTGCCAACCGAGCTGGTCGAGGGCCGCGCCCATGATCTCCTCGGACTTTCCGCCCGCGTAGACTTCTGCATTATCGAAGAAGTTCACGCCCGCATCGTAGGCAGCTGCCATCAATTCCGCGGTCGTCTCGACCGCCGATTTATCCTCAAACGTCAGCCACGACCCAAGCGACAGCTCGCTGACCTGAATGCCTGCTCTACCCAAATGGCGGTACTTCATAAGTAACTCTGACGGCTCTACGGGGCGTGA
>RCNE010000554.1_pt1 | contig 20184 bp, 22 predicted proteins | sample 2041361 | NCBI WGS metagenome assembly RCNE01 (sample SAMN09708229, study PRJNA481090) | Marine sediment metagenome, whole genome shotgun sequencing project.
TGGGTCAGGACTTGACTATGGTTTTGATGCTCTAGAAACTGCTGAAGGCAGTATTGTTTTGATTGGCAAAAGTGCTAGTACTGATTTCTCAAATCTTCAAAACAAAGGGAAATCTGACGTTATCATTCTGAAAATAAAATAGACCCATTGCAAACCCTCTTGTTTATGGCCTAGTGGCCCACTTTCTAACAATAGAAAACCCCTATTTCAACATTCGTTATATTAATGTTAGGAACACTTGTAAAAAGAGACTTATGCCCTATATTTGTAAACTATTTAGAATCATACCAAATAAAATTTGGTATAAACAATTAGACAGCTATGATTCAAGTATCAGAAACAGCCAAACAGCAAGTCGTCAACCTAATGACTGAAGGGGGGTTTGACGCATCAACAGATTATGTGCGGGTTGGGGTTAAAAGTGGTGGCTGTAGTGGCTTATCTTATGAGTTAGATTTTGACAATAAAATGGCCGAAACCGATAAAGTTTTTGAAGACAACGATGTGCGTATCATCGTAGATAAAAAAAGCTTTTTATACTTAGTAGGCACCGTTTTAGAATACTCAGGCGGATTGAACGGAAAAGGTTTTGTTTTTAACAATCCCAATGCACAACGTACTTGTGGTTGCGGTGAGAGTTTTTCTCTATAAATAGACTTAGAAGATTATGGCATATACTGAAGAGGAATTAAAGAAAGAACTAGAAACCAAAGAATATGAATATGGTTTCTATACAGATATTGAATCCGATACTTTTCCAAAAGGATTGAATGAAGACATTGTTCGTGCTATTTCAAAAAAGAAGAACGAACCTGAATGGATGACTGATTGGCGTTTGGATGCTTTTCGCATTTGGGAAAATATGGAAGAACCTGATTGGGCTAATGTTCATTATAAAAAACCAGACTTTCAGGCTATCAGCTATTATTCAGCTCCTAAAGCAGCAGACCCTAATAAATCATTAGAGGATGTAGATCCTGATTTATTAGAAATGTATCGCAAACTGGGAATCTCAGTTGATGAGCAAAAGAAATTACAAAATGTAGCGGTTGATATTGTGGTTGATTCGGTATCAGTAGCAACTACTTTTAAAAAGACTTTAGGGGAAAAAGGAATTATTTTCATGCCTATTTCCGAAGCCATTCAAGAGCATCCTGAATTAGTAAAAAAATATATGGGTACGGTTGTTCCGAAAACGGATAACTTTTATGCGGCTTTGAATTCTGCGGTATTTACCGATGGTTCTTTTTGTTACATCCCAAAAGGGGTAAGATGTCCGATGGAATTATCAACCTATTTTAGAATTAATGAAGGTGGTACGGGCCAGTTCGAACGTACTTTAGTGATTGCTGATGAAAGCAGCTATGTTAGTTATTTAGAAGGCTGTACGGCGCCATCAAGAGACGAAAATCAATTACACGCTGCTGTTGTCGAGCTAATAGCTATGGACGATGCAGAAATAAAATACTCAACGGTACAAAATTGGTATCCTGGTAATTCAGAAGGAAAAGGTGGAGTGTACAACTTTGTAACCAAACGCGGTATCTGTGAAAAGAACGCAAAAATTTCTTGGACTCAAGTTGAGACCGGTTCTGCGGTAACTTGGAAATATCCTTCTTGTATTCTTAAAGGAAATAATTCTGTAGGTGAATTTTACTCTATTGCGGTTACCAACAATTATCAGCAAGCAGATACGGGTACGAAAATGATCCATTTAGGAAAGAATACCAAAAGCACCATTATTTCAAAAGGTATTTCTGCAGGAAAATCTCAGAATAGCTATCGAGGATTGGTTCAAATCGGTTCACGCGCAGCGAATGCACGTAATTTTTCACAATGTGATTCATTATTGATGGGTAACGAATGCGGTGCACACACATTTCCATACATAGAAGTAAAAAACAAAACAGCTCAAATAGAACATGAAGCGACCACCAGTAAAATTGGTGAAGATCAAATATTCTATTGCAACCAAAGAGGTATTGAAACAGAAAAGGCAATTGCCTTAATTGTCAATGGTTTTAGCAAAGAAGTTCTGAACAAGCTGCCGATGGAGTTTGCCGTTGAGGCCCAAAAATTATTGGAGATCAGTTTAGAAGGCTCAGTAGGATAAGAAAATAGAAAATGAAAAAATTAATTGTATTAATAACTATTCTTACGGTTATCTTCTCCTGCAAAGAGATAAAAAAAGAAGTTGCCGAGGCCGCTACGGATTCTGAAAAAACACAGAAACCAGAGGTTAAATTATACACCTTTAGTGGCGGTACTGTTCAGGTTAATCAATTACAGCTATTTTCACAAGACACTACTTATACTGGGCAGAGTAAAGAGTTTGCAGATGCCTTTTATGTGATTCAACACCCTAACGGAAACCTCATGTGGGATGCTGGACTTCCTGAAATGTTGGTTGGAATGTCTGAACCTCTTACCCCTCCTGGAGGTGCGTTTACAGTTTCTAGAAAGGATTCCCTTGTAAACCAATTGAAGTCTATCGGAATGACGCTAAATGATTTCGAATACATTGCACTTTCACATACTCATTTTGATCATAGTGGTCACGCAAATGCTTTGAAAAATGCTACTTGGTTAGTTCCTGAAACGGAATATGATTTTGTCACAAGTGATGACGTAAAGAAAGATAATGCGGATTTGTATAATGCCATAAAAGATTTGACCAAAGTTAAGAAACTAAAGGGAGACTTCGATGTGTTTGGTGATGGTACGGTAGTCTTGAAATATGCACCAGGACATACTCCGGGTCATCAAGTACTATTCTTAGATTTAGTGGATCACGGTCCCTTGCTTTTATCCGGAGATTTATATCATTTTTCTGAAAATAGAGAGTTTAGAAGAATTCCCATTTTTAATTATGACGTTAAACAAACACATGCCAGCATGGACATGTTTGAAGCTTTTGCTATAGAAAAGAAAGCAAAAGTATACTTACAACACTCAAAAGAAGATTTTAATAAAATGCCAAAGGCACCCGAATATTTAAAATAAAAAGTATGCTTAAGATCAATGATTTACACGCAAGTGTAGAGGGTAAAGAAATATTAAGAGGAATCAACCTCGAAGTAAATGCAGGTGAAGTTCACGCGATAATGGGCCCGAATGGTTCAGGTAAAAGTACGTTGGCAGCTGTGATTGCCGGTAAGGAAGAATTTGAGGTTACCAAAGGTAATGTTGTTCTTGATGGTGAAGATTTAGAAGATGATGCACCTGAAGATAGAGCACATAAAGGCGTGTTCTTGTCGTTTCAGTATCCTGTTGAAATTCCCGGTGTTTCAGTAACTAACTTTATGAAGACGGCTATCAACGAGACTCGCAAGGCAAAAGGATTAGAAGATATGCCTGCTAACCAGATGTTGAAGTTGATTCGTGAAAAGGCTGAAATGTTAGAGATTGACCGTAAGTTTTTATCGAGATCACTTAACCAAGGTTTTTCTGGTGGAGAAAAGAAAAGAAACGAAATCTTTCAAATGGCAATGCTAGAACCTAAATTGGCCATCTTAGATGAAACCGATTCTGGCTTAGACATTGATGCACTTCGCATTGTAGCTAATGGCGTGAATAAATTGAAAAGCAAAGACAATGCAGTAATTGTAATTACACACTACCAGCGGTTATTAGAGTATATCGTTCCTGATTTTGTGCATGTTTTGCATAATGGAAAAATTGTAAAATCTGGTGGCAAAGAATTGGCATTAGAACTAGAGGCCAAAGGTTACGATTGGATTAAACAAGAAGCTACTGTTTAAAAAGTAGGCAGTACCAGGCGGCAGTATGCAAATGCATTTACTGCCAACAGTTACTGCTAACTGAATACTGAGAAATATGGATTTAAAAGATAAATTAGTTTCTTCTTTCATCGCGTTTGAGAATAACGTTGACATCGACCATCCTGTGCATGATGTTCGCATCGAAGCGATGAAGAATTTTGAAACAAAGGGATTTCCTTCTAAAAAGAATGAAGCTTGGAAATACACGTCGCTAAACAGTTTGCAAAAAACCAACTTTAGTATTTTTCCTAAGCAAGAAAATGCCCTTGAATATAAGGATGTAAAAAAGTATTTCATTCACGATATCGACACGTATAAGATTGTTTTTGTTGATGGTGTTTTTAGTTCTCATTTATCTGAAACAACCCACGACGGTGTTGATATCTGTTTAATGAGTTCGGCTTTAACCAAGCCGATGTACAAGCAGATTGTAGATGTATATTTTAACAAAGTAGCGTCGAAAGAGGAATCTTTAACAACGCTTAATACCGCTTTCAGCAGAGAGGGAGCTTATATCTACATCCCTAAAAATAAAATGCCTAAGAAGCCAGTTGAAATCGTTCATTTTGCAACGGGTACAGAGGCTTCTTTGATGCTTCAGCCAAGAAATTTAATTATTGTTGAAGAAAATGCAGAGCTGCAAGTTATTGAACGGCATCAAAGTTTAACTACCAATGAAGTTTTGACCAATTCGGTTACTGAAATATTCGCTGCTAAAAGTGCTAATATTGATTATTATAAAGTGCAAAATGATGCTGCTACAGCTTCTTTAATTGACAATACTTATATTAACCAAAAGAGCAAAAGTTTTGTAAACGTACATACCTTTTCTTTCGGAGGAAAGTTAACACGCAACAACCTGAACTTTTATCAAAACGGTGAGTATATGGACTCTACCATGAAGGGAGTCACTATTCTAGGGGCAAAACAACATGTAGATCACCATACTTTAGTGCATCATATTGAACCTAATTGTGAAAGCCATCAAGATTATAAAGGCATTTACGGTGAAAATTCAACCGGCGTATTCAACGGAAAAATTATCGTTGATAAAATTGCCCAAAAAACCAACGCCTTTCAGAAGAACAATAACATTTTAATCAGCGATAAGGCGACCATTAATACGAAGCCACAATTAGAAATTTTTGCTGACGACGTAAAATGCTCACATGGTTGTACTATCGGTCAGTTAGATGAAGACGCAATGTTTTATCTACAATCTAGAGGAATTCCTGAAAAAGAAGCCCGTGCATTATTAATGTATGCATTTGCTAACAACGTTTTAGAGAGTGTTCGCATACCTGAACTAAAGGCTAGAATCAATAAATTGATTGCAAAGAAATTGGGTGTTAATTTGGGTTTTGATTTGTAATAAATCAAGGATACAATCCAATACAAATTGCGTGAAAATTAACTTTTGATATGAGAAAGTGCTTTTGTTGTATACTACTAGTGCTATTTTTTATGGTTACCGCTCATTCCCAAGAAACCCGTTTTGGGATAAAAGCTGGCTTGAATTACTCTTCTATTATAGGTGATTTAACGAATGGAATTAAATTTCGATTTTCTGGTCATGCTGGAGTTTTTCTGGAAGTAGAATTGGCAGACAGATTTTCCTTTCAGCCTGAATTGCTTTATTCTTCACAAGGCTTTCAGTTTAGTTCAGATTTAAGTGCCATTCAAAACAATGGTATAATTGTAGATCAAAACGATTTTCGAACCAACGTTCAATTTAATTATTTAACGGTGCCTTTACTAGCTAAGTTCTCCTTAAAAGATCGTTTAGCTGTTGAATTCGGGCCACAGTTTGGTTTTCTTTTAAATCAAATTACCAAAATCAAGAATCTCGATCAGATTGATGATACCATTCCTGCTAATCGCACTTCTACTTCTGGTGATTTTCAGTTAGATTATGGGGTAGTGGCTGGTCTAGCCTTAAAAGTTTCTGATGCATTTTCAATAGAACCAAGGTTTTACTTCGGCCTTCGCAATCGCTTAAACGGATTAGAGAATATGCTTCAGAATTACAATGTAGCCATTCAGGTTTCTGCTAACTACACCTTTTGAAAAACAAACCTTTTAAGTGCTAATAATCTAATAATTAATGCATAGTAGGTATCTTTGTAAATCAATGCTATCGCTATGTTTGATGTAAAGAAAATACGAAAAGACTTCCCCATTTTAAACCGCGAGGTTAACGGAAAACCGTTAATTTATCTAGATAACGCAGCAACTTCGCAGACACCACAACAGGTTATCGATGTAATTGTCGACTACTACCAAAATTACAATTCAAATATTCACCGAGGCGTGCATGCATTATCTCAAGAAGCCACAGATAAATACGAGCAAGCAAGGCAAACCATTCAGAAACACTTTAATGCAGCGAAAGCTCATGAAATTATTTTCACTTCTGGTACTACGCATAGTATTAATATCGTGGCTAACGGCTTTTCATCTATTATCAAGCAAGGAGACGAAATTTTAGTTTCAGCAATGGAACATCATTCTAATATTGTGCCTTGGCAAATGCTTAGTGAACGAACAGGAGCTATATTGAAGGTGATTCCCATGAATCAAGAAGGTGAATTGTTGATGAACGAGTATGATGAACTACTTTCTGATAAAACGAAATTGGTTTTTTGTAATCATGTTTCTAATGCTTTAGGGACAATCAACCCAATTAGAGAAATTATAGAAAAAGCCCATAGTGTAGGAGCTGTAGTTTTGATTGATGGTGCACAGGCAGCACCCCATATCAAGGCAGATATGCAAAAGCTAGATGTTGATTTCTATACGATTTCTGCACACAAAGTTTGCGGACCAACAGGTGCGGGAATGCTTTACGGAAAAGAAGAATGGCTGAATAAATTACCACCTTATCAGGGCGGCGGTGAAATGATTGCTGAGGTGACCTTTGAAAAAACCACCTATGCTGATTTACCACATAAATTTGAAGCGGGTACACCTAATATTTGCGGTGGTATCGCCTTTGGCGCTGCACTCGATTATATGAACGCGATAGGCTTAGATGATATAGCTGACTATGAAGATCAACTTCTGGTATACGCCACCCAAAAATTACTCGAAATCGAAGGATTGAAAATCTACGGTACAGCAAAGAATAAAACTGCTGTAATTTCATTTAATATTGAAGGTTTGCACCCTTATGATATAGGCTCTATTTTAGATAAACTTGGTATCGCTGTAAGAACGGGACATCATTGCGCACAACCTATTATGGATTTCTTTAAAATACCTGGTACGGTTCGTGCAAGTTTTAGTTTTTACAATACCAAAGAAGAAATTGATGTTTTGGTAGCTGGTGTAGAACGTGCAAAAAATATGCTATTGTAGTGGTAGTGTTATCCTTCTCTTAAAGTATTGAAAACTTATTGAACTTATCGTATTTTTGCAACAGGTCTGATACGTGTAAACTTGGCCCTAATTAATGTGAAGAAAAATGAAAATTGAGGAAATACAAGCTGAAATTGTAGATGAGTTCGCCATGTTTGAAGATTGGATGCAGCGGTATGAGTTTATGATTGATTTAGGCAAATCACTTCCTCTAATCGACGAGCAATTCAAGACTGATGACAATATTATTAGAGGTTGTCAAAGTAAAGTTTGGGTTCATGCCGAATTGGAAGAAAATAAGTTGGTTTTTACAGCAGATAGCGATGCTATAATTACAAAAGGAATTATTGCCATACTAATACGTGCTTTTAGTAACCAAACACCAGCAGCAATCATTGAAGCAAACACCGATTTTATAGATGAAATCGGACTTAAAGAACACTTGTCTCCAACACGTGCAAACGGCTTGGTAAGTATGATAAAACAATTGAAATTGTATGCAGTAGCATATCAAACTCAACTTAATTAAGAATAGAATGAGCGAAGAAATAGCAGAAGACTCGCAAGAGTTAGGAGAAAAAATAGTTAACGTTATCAAGACCATTTATGACCCTGAAATTCCAGTTGATATTTATGAATTGGGTTTGATTTATGATGTTTTGGTAAATGAAGAAAACGAGGTTAAGATTTTAATGACCTTAACCTCACCGAACTGCCCAGTTGCAGAGACTTTGCCGGTAGAGGTAGAAGAAAAGGTAAAATCATTAAACATGGTTAAAGATGCAGAAGTAGAAATCACTTTTGACCCACCTTGGACAAAAGATTTAATGAGTGAAGAAGCAAAATTAGAATTAGGCTTATTATAAGCCTCTTGAAAATACTAGGTTTAGTTCAGTCAAGACCTATTTGATTATCACCTATGCCCGAAGAAATCATAAATAGAGTTGCGCAAAGCAAACTAGTCACGTTTGACCTTGAGGATCACTATCCTGAAGGGAAACGTGTAGTTCTTGACATAAAAAATTGGTTATTTGAAGGTATAATTCTTCGTGAAAAAGAATTTAGAACATTTGTTGAAGAACACGACTGGGAAGAATATAAAGATGCTTTTGTAGCATTACATTGTTCTACGGATGCCATTATTCCTGGATGGGCAAATATGTTGATTGCGTCAAAACTAGAACCGTTTGCAAAAAAAGTGGTTTTAGGAAATTTAGAGCAACTAGAAACATCTATTTATCAATTAGTTATAGAAAATTTAGATGCCTCTCCTTTTATTGACAAACTTGTGATCATAAAAGGATGCAGTAATAAGCCCGTCCCTCCAAATGCTTATTTGTGGATAACGGCAAAGCTACAAACTGTAGCTAAAAGTGTCATGTACGGTGAAGCCTGTTCATCTGTACCGCTATTTAAAAGAAAGTAGCTTATTGTTAATAAGATACCTAACAATTGCTATTTTTGCACTTCATAAACTAAAACACTAAACATTATGAAAAAAGTAATTTTCGCAGCTGTAGCTATGTTTGCCATGACATACACAAATGCACAAACGATTGATGAATTAAAAGCAGAACAAGGGGTTAAAAAGGACTCTGTTGCTGCAATTCAAGGAAGAGTAGATGCTCTTCAAGGACAAATTGATGCTTTTCCAGGTTGGAAAAAAGGAATTTTTGGTACTATTGGAGCGAATCTTTCTGGTTCGAAAAATTGGTATTCACAGGGAACACCTAATAACTCTTCTGGTAATATCGGCATAGGAGTAAACGGTTTTGCTAATTTGGACCAAGACAAGTATTTCTGGAGAAACTCGCTTAATGTCAATGCGCAATGGGTGAAAATAGATAATAAAGATATTGATACAGACAATGAAGACTTCAACGGTACAACTGATGTATTTAATGTCACCTCGTTATACGGTTATAAACTAAGTGATAAGTTTGCTATTTCTGCTTTAGGCGAGTATCGAACTTCTATTATCAACAACTTTAATGACCCTGGTTATTTAGATTTAGGAATTGGTGCAACTTGGACCCCAATTACTGACATGGTAGTTGTAATACACCCATTGAACTATAACTTTGTGTTTGCAGATAATGATGCCGTATACGAATCTTCATTAGGTGCTAAAATAGTTGTTGATTATACAAAACAATTGGGCGCTGTAAATTTCAAAACTAACTTCTCAACTTTTCAGAGTTACTCAAATGGAGATCTATCAAACTGGACTTGGATCAACTCTTTTGGCTATACGTTATGGAAGGGTTTAGGTCTTGGATTTGAATTTGGTTTGAGAAATAATAAACAAGAAGGTCTGGCTAATGCTTTGGCTACTGACGCTAATGCAACTTTCGATAATTTAGACAATAAGCCGCAAAGTTATTGGTTATTCGGACTTAACTACTCATTGTAGTCAGTTAACTCAATAACATTATAAATGTAAAACGCCCCGACATTGTCGGGGCGTTTTTTAGTTTAAGTAGGATTCGATAAATCTGAATTTTACAGTCAATAAAAATCAAATTATTAGTCAAGTATAAAATTGGGCTAATCCAAATACTTATAGTTTTTCGGTTAAGACAGTTTTCATTGGGATAATCACTAAATCTCAAATACATGACGAATGTAATTTTAGTGTAGCTACCCACTAAATTTTTGTTGCGAAAAGATCAAAACATGTGGCGAACAACGTTAAAATGTATGGTCTTATCGATGAAATACATGTTTTTCTGCGGTGTAAGTAGGCGTTGATTCCAATAAAAAAACCCTGACTTGTGTCAGGGCATTTTTTAACTAAGTAGGTAATTGTTAGTAAAATTTGAGTTCCGAAATGAATCGGTAAAACTTTTTAGATTAAGCATCGAATTTGGTAAACAATACTTTAACAATTTCAGTTAAGTTCAAAGAGCGATTTGGGGTCAACACTATAACTTAATTACAATGTAAAGATATAGTGCTTTCTCTTTATCTCTCAATTATTGTTGTGAAGTAAGGCTATAATGTTGTGTGTCAGATGAACGGTCAAAATTCAAGATGTAGAACCAAATAATGATTAGATTTTCTTGTTAAAGAAAAGTTTAAGTCATAAAAAAACCCTCCGTAGTGGAGGGTTTTTTTTAAAGTAGGTTTGGGTTAATTTGGTTTGATATTCGTTAATTTGGTCAAGTTCTGAATTTGGGGATTAAAATTTTTTGACTTTTATTTAAGTTCAAATTTTGATTTGGGGTCAATACGATCACTTAAGTACAAGGTAAAGGTAGGTTGACTTTTCGATTTCGCTAAATAATTGTTGTGAAGTGGCTCGCTGGTGTTGTGAAAAATAGGAGTGGTTTTGTTTCATCGACGAACTGCACTTTTCTTTAACTATAATTGCAAATGGAAAGTTGCAAAAGGGATAGTAGCGACATCTTTTTTAGGTTTTTTGCCTAAAAAAATAAAGCGAATAGCCCGACCCCGAGTTATAGGGGTTATGCCCTCCTATCAATATTCATCTAAATGCTCTGGATATAGAAAGTTGTTGTAAGGAAAACGAGTAACATGTATATCACGTACCTCATCATATACTCTCTTGCGAAATTCGTCTAAGTTTTCTTTGTTTAATGCCGAAATAAATAGCGCACGATCACCGACCTTTTGCATCCATGTTTTTTTCCATTCATTTATGGTAAAGTGCTTTCCTGTCTTTTCAGTAATTAAATCATCATCGTCAATAGTTTCATGTTGGTACTGATCTATTTTATTAAATACCATGATGATTTTTTTATCGGCACTCTTAATTTCATCTAGAATCTTATTTACTGAAGCAATATGCTCTTCATACTGAGGATGAGATATATCAACAACATGTAATAACAGGTCTGCTTCACGAACCTCGTCTAGGGTGCTTTTAAAACTCTCGACGAGTTGCGTGGGTAACTTGCGAATGAAGCCAACGGTATCACTTAACAAAAATGGTAGGTTACCTAAAACCACTTTGCGAACTGTAGTGTCTAAGGTAGCGAAAAGCTTATTTTCTGCAAATACATCACTTTTACTGACCACATTCATTAAAGTTGATTTACCCACATTGGTGTAACCAACTAGAGCTACTCTGACTAAAGCACCTCGGTTACCTCGTTGGGTTTCCATCTGTCGATCGATCTTTAATAACTTCTTCTTCAGTAAAGTGATACGATCACGAACGATACGCCTATCTGTTTCAATTTCAGTTTCACCCGGTCCGCGCATTCCAATACCCCCTTTTTGCCGTTCAAGGTGTGTCCATAGCCCAGTTAAGCGAGGCAAAAGGTATTGGTATTGTGCTAATTCGACTTGAGTTCTGGCATAACTTGTTTGTGCTCGTTGCGCAAAAATGTCAAGAATAAGACTAGTGCGGTCAATAATTTTACAACGTAGTTGCTTTTCTATATTTCGTTGTTGCCCTGGAGTAAGTTCATCATCGAAAATGACAGAGCCAATTTCATGTTCTTCTACGTACGCCTCAACCTCTTGCATTTTACCGCTTCCGATGAGAGTTTTAGGGTTGGGCACATCCATTCGTTGTACAAAGCGTTTGCACACTTCACCTCCAGCGGTATAGGTCAAAAATTCTAATTCGTCAAGATATTCAGTAACCTTGTCTTCGCCCTGTTCACGGTTTATTATGCCAATAAGAACCGCCTTTTCATAAGTAATAGATTTTTTTTCTAGCATGAACACCGTTTAATATGCAAATCTAGTCAATACTTCGCCAACGATTTTCGTAAATTTAGTTCCCCAACGATAAAAACCATGGTTTTCTCATTTTTCAAACGAAAAAAGGCAAACAACCTTTATACGATAGGTTTCTATAACTTAGAGAATCTTTTCGACACCCATGACGACCCAAATACTTTAGATGATGACTTTACTCCTAAGGGTCTTAAAAATTGGACAATGAAACGTTATAAGCGTAAGCTTTATAAATTGGCAAAAACCATTTCTGAAGTTGGTGATGAGGATACAAAACGCCCGCCAGTACTTATGGGTATTGCTGAGGTTGAGAACAAAAAGGTTATTGAAGATTTAATTGCAGCGGAGCCTCTACGAGATATCAACTATGGCTATGTACACTATGATTCTCCTGATGAACGGGGTATTGATACAGGGCTTATTTATCACAAGGAGTATTTTGAAGTTTTGCACTCAGAACCAATTACACTATTGATATTCGAAGAAGACGGAAGAAGAGATACTACACGAGATATTTTATATGTAAAGGGATTGTTGAACAAAGAAGAGGTTCACATTTTTATCAACCATTGGCCTTCAAGACGAGATGGCGATCAAGAAACGAGCTTTAAAAGAATACAAGCAGCTGAAACTATACTTGAGTTTATGAAGGATATAGCTGCGGAAATAGTGAACCCTAATTATATCATTATGGGGGATTTTAACGACGGCCCTAATGCTGAAAGTATACAGCGGTTAATGCAATCAGAACAATTGTACAACCCGATGGAAAAGTTGTTGACCCCTGAACGTGGTAGTGCTAATTACAAAAGGTCATGGATGTTGTTTGATCAGATTATGGTATCACATAACTTTTTTAATTACCAAAAAGGCACCCATAGTTTTGCCCATGCCAATATTTTCGATCAAGGTTTTTTAACCGAGTTCAAAGGAAAATTTAAAGGAACTCCTTATCGCACCTATGCAGGGCGCAAGTATATTGGGGGTTATAGCGACCATTTTCCGGTATATGTTCAGTTGAAGTACAACGAATAGGCTGATTTTGGTTAGTGAGATATACTTCAAACCAAAGACTAGGGTTGAATAATATTATTTGAGGATTAAGTACGTAGTTCTTAATTAACCGAAATAAGATTCACATCAAAAACAAGTACTGCCCCACCAGGAATACTTCCTCGACCAGCCGAACCATAACCCAAATGAGAAGGCACTAACAGAATACCACTACCTCCTTCTTTGAAATAGGCGATGCCTTCTGTCCACCCTTTGATGACCTGTTGTAGGCCAAACGAAATTCCATTTGCGTCACTTTCGTCAAAAACCGATTTGTTCGTATAGTAGCCTTTATAGGCGACTGTTACGCTTGAATTTGCGTTTGGCTGTTCGCCTGTGCCAGGGGTGTTAATTACGTAATGCAGACCACTATTACTTCGCTGGGCGGTTAAATTGTTCTCGGCGATATAAGTAATAATTTCTTCTTCGTTTTGAGCAGTAAAGTCTATTTGTTGCTGTTTATCGTCGCTTCCACAAGAAATACAAACAAAAACTAGTACTAAGCAAATAATATATCTCATAATAGGGGCAAATTTTTGAAGGACAAATATAGGAAATTCTATGTCTTGAAAAGGGCTATATGAATAGATAAAATTAGATATTTTTGATCTCGTTAACATCTAGTAACTCTTCATTTCTTAACCTTAAGAAAACTTGAGCAGTAGTGATTACATCTTTTTCGCAATAGGTTATGATGCGGTCTAAATTCTTTTCTTCATAATACACCTGGCGTACCTGACTACCATCAATATCATCTTTTGGAGAAGCTATGCCGAGAATATTCGCTAGTAATTTTAAGGATGTAAAATGTTTATAATCACCGAATTTCCATAGTTCCATGGTGTCTAAATGGGGAATTTCCCAAGGTTTTTTGCCAAAAAGATTTAGTTTGTACGGAAGTTCAATACGATGAATGAGCATCCGCCTTGCGATATATGGAAAATCAAATTCTTTGGCATTATGACCGCAGAGGAGATGCTTCGTGCTGCTAAAGTGTGTGATCAAAAGGTTTTTAAATTCCTTTAGTAATTTCGATTCTTCGCCATGAAAACTGGTCGTTCTAAAGGTTCTGACATCTGCTTTGAAATTGAAGTATCCTACCGAAATACAGATGATTTTCCCGAATTCAGCCCAAATACCTGCGCGTTCATAAAACTCTTCTACGGTAAATTCATCCTTTCTTTGGTATTTTGATTTGTGATCCCACAACTCTTTTTTTTCATCATCAAGTTCGTTGAAATGCTCCGATTCAGGAACAGTTTCAATGTCTAAAAAGAGTATATGTTCTAAACTAATTCTATCTAACATATTAGATATTTATCAAAAGTATGTGAGAAACAAGATACAAAAATAACGCATCTAACAGCTGCGAGAATTATTTTAGATAAGATGAACAAACCAACTCATGGGTTTGTAATAGGCTTCAAAAGAGCAGCGAAATAATACATATAACCTATGCGTAAACGCGTTTAATCGATGAAATGCATTTTTTCAGATTAATGTAAAGTCAAAATGAAGGGTTACAAACTAGGTGGTTTGTAAAATTTAAAAAAGTGATTGTTGTTTTACAGGATTTTCATGATCGATTAGCCACTTTTTGCGATGCAATCCACCTGCATAACCCGTTAAAGAGCCATCACTACCAATTACCCTGTGACATGGAACTACAATCCATAACGGATTCTTTCCATTTGCAGATGCAACAGCGCGAATTGCTTTGACATCGCCTAGCGTTTTCGAAAGGTCTAAATAGGAGACGGTTTTTCCGAAGGGAATTTGTAGCAATCCCTCCCAAACTCGTTTTTGAAAATCTGTGCCTTGTGGGTTTAACTCTAAATTGAAATTTTCTCTTTGACCATCGAAATATTCTTGGAGCTGATACACCGCATCTTCTAGCACTTCAGGAATTATAGCGGTCAATTCTTCCCCATCATCCAAAACGGTAATTGCACTAAGGCCATTTTCATCTCCATCCATTTTAGCGATACCTAAGGGAGTTTGTATGTATGCAGTTTCCATTATTCTTTCTTTTCCGTTTTCTCAACGATACCTGCACGTTCTGCTCTAATTTCCCAGTTTTTACGAGCTAGTTGTTGTAAATCAGCTACGCTATCACTTTCATCCATTATTTCTTGGCCTAAAAGGGTTTCTATGAGGTCTTCCATAGTAACCAAACCACTTACAGAACCAAATTCATCAACGACCAAAGCAATATGTTCGCGTTTAGAGATCAAAATATTAAACAATTGCGGAATAGGTGTGGTACGTTTTGTGATCAAAAGATCACGGCGAATTTCGGCTAGCTTAATTGCACCATTGTTGTGAACCAATTCTTCGAGAATGTTGTCTTTTAGTACAAACCCCGTAATATGGTCTACTTTTTCACTATACACAGGAATACGCGAGAAACGCATTTTAGGGTTCTCGTCAAAATATTCTTGTATGCTATTATCTTCTGACGCTATTTTCATTACCGTTCGCGGCGTCATAATATCTTGGACTATGACCTCATCAAAACGAAGTAAATTTTTAATGATGGTAGATTCTGATTTCTCAAAAACGCCTTCTTCATGAGCGATATCAGCCATAGCACTAAAATCATCACGGCTTAGTACACTACCGTGATGGCCTTTGCCGCCCACTAATTTGGTAAATAACTGTAAGACCCACAAAAGACCAGTCCACTTTAAAGCCAGGACCATTATTTTTAAGGTTTTAGAAGTGAAATTGGCCAAACCTCTCCAATAGGTCGCACCAATAGTTTTCGGAATGATCTCAGAGGCTATTAATATTAAAATGGTCATTAGTGTAGATACTACCCCTACCATTAGATCTTCTGTAAATTCGATGCCGAGAATTGATCGTGTGTTACTACCATACATTTCGACATAAGCTACTTTTGCCTGAACCCCAACCATAATAGCACCAACTGTATGGGCAACGGTATTTAGAGTGAGAATAGCGATTAACGGTTTATCAACATCTTTTTTTAGTTCTTCAAGCGTTGCAGCGAATGCCTTGCCCTCTTTCTTTTTGATATTGACAAAAGTTGGTGTCACACTTAAAAGCACAGCTTCTAGAATGGAACATAGAAAAGAGAAAAAAATAGAAATGACTGCGTAAAAAATGAGAAGCCCCATGAAATCGATTTATGTCACGAAAGTACTAAGAAAAATGCTAATGAGCTGGAAGGTTTTCGGCCTCATAAAATACAGAATGTAATGCCGTTCTGATATTCAGACTATATAGATTTCTATGGTCTCTTGAAGGATAAACGCGATTCGATAGAAAAATAAATACTAAATTATTTTTTGGATCTGCCCAAACAAAAGTACCAGTAAAGCCTGAGTGTCCAAAGCTTTCAGGACTTGATAATGGAGCAGGATAAGCGTCTTTTAAATCAAGTTCTGAATTATTCAATAAAGGTTTGTCAAAACCGAGTCCGCGACGATTTTCATTTTCAGGGTATTGCACTTTGGTAAATTCTCTTACCGTTGCTTCCTGAAGGTATCGTTTCCCGCCATAAACGCCATAGCTCATATACATCTGCATGAGTCGGGCGAGGTCTTCTGCGGTAGCAAATAAACCAGCATTACCAGAGATGCCGCCCATGAGTGCGGCATTTTCATCATGCACCCAATCTCTAGTTAATTGATGACGAAACAGCGTATCGATTTCTGTGGGAACAATCTTATTTTGAAAATTCTTTTTCTTCGGATTAAAACCCATTGTAGTATTCTGCAAAGGGTCATAGAATTGTGTCCTAAGGTATTTCGAGTACTCGATACCCGTCATATTTTTTACTATTTGCGGATAGAGCAAAAATGTGAGTCCTGAATATTTATACTTCTTCTCGTCTGATACTATAGATTTTGATATTTCACGATAAACTTTTTTCTTAAAACGGTCTTTGATATATAAACCTTCAAACATCTGATTGTTATATTTAGAGGTGGGTTTATCTCGCACCCAGCGCTTTTTAAGCTTTCCGTTCTTTTTGGTAACCTCTTTCAAGAAAATGATATAGGGTGTTAAACCTGCCTGGTGCGCCAAAATTTCACGAACGGTCATGTCTTTTTTGTCTGTTTGCTTTTGCCAAGGTTTCCAATAGGCGCTAAAAGGGTGGTCTAAAAGTAGTCTGCCTTCACCATGCAGTTTCATCAAAGCGGGCAATGCCGCTGTGATTTTGGTAACCGATGCAAGGTCATAAATATCATTTAAAGCAACAGGTTGTAAATTATCATAAGTATGAGAGCCATAGGCCTCATGAAAGATAATTTTACCGTTTTTAGCTACTAATAATTGCGCTCCAGGAAATGCTTCTTTTTGAATACCCAAAGTCATTATAGAATCGACTTTGGTGTGAATGAAAACAGAATCTAAACCTACATCTGAAGGTGTTCCATAAGTTAACTCACTCGCTGATTTGATGACTAGGGGAATAGTTGTGTCTTCTTGTGCGTTAGCACTAGAAAACAACAAACCAAAAATTAGTAGTAGTAACTTTTTCAAACGAGACTTTGTGATTTTTACATTAATTTAACTGCATCTTTAGCAAAATAGCTCGCAATTATATTTGCTCCTGCCCTTTTGATGGCTAATAATTGTTCCATCATAATAGCATCATGGTCGAGCCATCCCTTTTCCGCAGCAGCTTTTAGCATGGCATATTCACCACTAACTTGATAAACAGCAACTGGAACATCGACTTCATTTCTAATTTCTCGAACAATATCCAAATAACAAAGTCCTGGTTTAACCATTACAATGTCAGCGCCTTCGTCAATGTCTGCTTGGGTTTCCGATATCGCTTCAAAACGATTAGCGGAATCCATCTGATAGGTTTTCTTGTCTTTAGGAACGTTTTTCATGTCTACCGGCGCAGAATCAAGAGCGTCGCGGAAAGGCCCATAAAAAGCACTAGCATATTTAGCGCTATAGCTCATGATACCTGTATTAATATGACCTTCGTCTTCCAAAGCTTCTCGAATGGTTAGAATTCTTCCATCCATCATATCGCTTGGAGCTACAAAATCGGCGCCAGCATCGGCATGGCTCACACTCATTTCCGCTAAAATTTCTGCAGATTCGTCATTCAAAATCATTCCGTCTTGAACGATACCATCATGACCTAGCGATGAATAGGGGTCTAATGCGACGTCGGTCATGACCAACATATCCGGACAAGCATTTTTAACCTTTTTGATGGCCAACTGCATGAGTCCGTTGGGGTTTAGGGCTTCCGTACCTTTATTGTCTTTTAAATTATCAGGTACTTTCACAAAAAGAAGAACGGCACAAAGTCCCATACTCCAAAGTTCTTTAACTTCTTTCTCAAGATTATCTAAACTAAGTCTATAATAATCTGGCATCGAAGCAATTTCCTCTTTAACGCCTTTTCCTTCCACTACAAAAAGTGGGACTAAAAAATCACTCGGTGTAATGATGGTTTCGCGCACTAAATGACGAATGGCATCGTTAGTTCTAAGTCTACGGTTTCTTCTTAAGGGATACATGCCTTTAAATTTGAATCTAATTTACGGATTATCGTCTACATTCATGCTATTTATTGCATGGCTCATGGCTTGTTCTTCCTTACAAGCAATTATTTGTTTAAACTCTTCTTTTAGGTTGTGTTTGGTCCAAATGTCTAAATCTTTGGTTATTGAAAACGGATCCTGATCTGAATCAATGTACATTCTAATCGAGGCTACGGTGGAAAAATCCAAATCATCTATTTTTAATAGAGACTTTTTGCCTGGTATGGTGTAGTCACCTTCATAGTCGTAACAAAAAACGAGTGCCTTATCACCAACAGTTAAATTGGTGCCGTTAAAACAATCCGAACTGAAGAACTTTTGTCCTTTATAGGTGTTTTTATCCAATTCTTTGATTTTATATACTTTTTCAAGCTCGATAATCCCTTCTTGTGCTGTGTACAAAGGCCCTGGGTCTTGGGTGGGTTCTTTCAGTGCTATGACTGTTCCTTCAAAAACTAAAGAGAGTTCTTCGCCACAACCCCCAATAAAAGGGCCTGATTGTGGCCACCAATAGGTATAACCTACATCTAGCGTGTCTTGTGTAAAGACCACTTCAATATCGCTTTTAGATTTTTTGGTAGTACAGGCGACCAAGCTAAATATCAAAAGTAGAATAGAATATTTTTGAAGATTTTTCATAGGAAGCTAATCGGTACTTTCTTTTTGTTGACTCTTTTTTAGTATAGCTTTGAGTCTTTCTTTACGGAGTTCTGATTCTTTTTTAAGCTTATTCTTTTTTTGATTCATAAGCTTTGTATGTTTTGCCTTATTAACGGTATTTTTTCCTTTTCCTTTTCCTTTTTTAGACATAACAAAAGCATTTAATTAAATCCAATCTTTTGGGTTTTGCAAAACCTCTAATAGTTTTGCTTCTTCGCTGCCTTTTTCAGGCTGATGGTCATAACGCCATTGTACATGTGGTGGCAAACTCATGAGAATACTTTCAATACGACCGTTGGTCTTCAAACCAAATAAAGTGCCTTTGTCATGCACCAAATTAAACTCCACATAACGTCCTCTTCTAATTTCCTGCCAATCGCGCTGAAGCGGAGCAAAATCAATCTCTTTGCGTTTTATAACAATTGGTACATAAGCTTCTAAAAAGCTATCTCCAACCTCGACAACGAAGTTGTACCAGTCTTGCATTTGCATCTCATCGGTTGTTTTGCAATAGTCAAAAAATAGCCCGCCTATACCTCTTGCTTCATTGCGATGGGTATTCCAAAAATATTCATCACAACGCTTTTTATATTTCGAATGAAAGTCAGGATGATGCGCATCGCAGGCTTTCTTGCAAACTGAATGAAAATGAACGGCATCTTCATCAAACAGATAATAGGGTGTTAAATCTTGTCCGCCTCCAAACCATTGGTCAACGATATTTCCTTCTTTGTCATACATTTCAAAATAGCGCCAGTTTGCATGAACCGTAGGCACCATCGGATTCTTCGGATGCAACACCAAACTCAATCCACAGGCGAAAAAATCGGCATCTTCAACTCCGAAATAAGCCTGCATGCTTTTCGGGAGTTCTCCATGAACCCCTGAAATGTTTACACCTCCTTTTTCAAATACGTTTCCGTTTTCGATGACGCGTGTTCTTCCACCACCACCTTCGGGGCGTTTCCAGATGTCTTCTTGAAATGTTGCTTTACCATCAACTTCTTCCAGTTTTGAAGTAATCGTGTCCTGCAATTTTTGAATGTAGTTATAGAATTTATCCTTCATTGTTCAATTCATAT
>RCNE010000556.1_pt1 | contig 20171 bp, 18 predicted proteins | sample 2041361 | NCBI WGS metagenome assembly RCNE01 (sample SAMN09708229, study PRJNA481090) | Marine sediment metagenome, whole genome shotgun sequencing project.
CCTAAAAAACCTCTTTACTTTATGAGCCTAATATAATAAAAGTCCGGCTGTATTTTGAGTTTTTTATGCTCATTAAATGAGTACTCTAGCAGTCCAGTAACATCAGTTACAAGGTCTCTATTGAATTGTTTAAGATGCCCTAAATCCTCAACACTCGAGAACATTAACTCTAGTTCCTTCGCTAGTTTCAAGGCTGTATTCTGATTCTCATTGGTGGTCATGTAGATGTGATTGTCCTCCCAGAAATGTTTACTACTGGTTTTACAATGTCACCAGAAAATATTTCACCGGAAGAAGCACAGAAAACGGTAAGTTGGATGCAGCAGATGTCACTTAGGTTCAAAGCAGCAATAGTGGGTAGTATTGTATATCGGGAGGGTTCTAAGAATTACAATAGGTTATTATTTGTTAAGCCGGACGGCAACATCTCCAGTTATGATAAAAGACATACGTTTACTTTGGCTGGAGAGCATGAAAAATATACATCGGGTAAAAAACTGCTTTTGGTAAAATATAAGGGGTTTACTTTTTGTCCCTTGATTTGTTATGATCTTCGTTTCCCTGTTTGGAGTAGAAATACTGCGGAATACGATGTTCTTCTTTACGTTGCTAATTGGCCAAAACCTAGGGTAGAAGCTTGGGATACCTTATTAAAGGCTCGGGCCATTGAAAACATGGCGTACTGTTTGGGAGTAAATAGGATAGGAACAGATGCTAAGGGGCATACTTATTCAGGCCATTCTTCGGTTTATGACACCCTGGGGAAACAATTGATTTTTTCGGTTATCGAGGAAATTTTAGAAGTAACCTTGACCAAAAAACACTTGTCCGAAACTAGAAAAAGCTTGAGGTTTCTGAATGATAGGGACAAATTTAGTCTCTTAGAGTAAAGGTTTCTATTTTTTCCCAATTGGCGCGTATTTCTATTGCGCCAGGATAATAACTTACTCTTTCTGGTTGTAGGCGTTCAAAATAATTTCCTGTGTCCCATTTTCCGTTTCCGTTTTCATCAAAAATGACACGCACCAAATAGTTGGAGGGATCCAAATTATTGAATTCAAAAAGTTGTGGACCTTCGGCATAGATTTCCCGTTGCAGCTCTTCTTTTTCATTTAAAAGCTGCACAATAATAGGGTAGGAAAAACTATCTCCGTTTAGGTTTAGTTGTAAATTCCCATAATCCGCTAGACTTTTTGTTTTAAAGAAATAGTTGATGGTGTCGTTTCTGTTCTCAAAGAAATCTAACACCGTTCCTGGCAATAGTTGTATGATATATTTTTCGTTGGGTTCCAAGTCAAAATCAAAATCAAGGCTATTGTTAAGAGTATCCAATACTAGGGTGTACCTTACTTTTAACGAATCTTTGTTTATGAAATTAATTTTAGAGCTATCAACTTGTACTAAGGGGGTGTTGGCTTTTATGCTCAGCGGTTGGTCAAACTTAAGGTTTCCCCTTTGGTTTGCAATGAGCACTAAGGAGTCCAATTCCACTTTTCTGTTTTTAACGGTAAAGGTGTCCAGTACCTTTTGAGTTTCATTGGTTACGGTAAAAATGATAGAATCCATTTCAAAAGGAGTAAACCAATAATTTAAAGTATCCTTTTTTGGTTCTTTTATAATGGTGTACTTAACGGTATCCGGTAGTTGTGTTAGTGCATTTATTTGAATATCATCTCCGTTACCGTAATAGCCAAAAATAATTTTATTCTTGGCCGCTAAAGAGGGCACTGCTACTGCGTAATCTGGAACTTCCTTAAATAGATTCAACAAATAAATAGAATCCGTTGGGAGATGCACCGTGTCTTTTATAAATCCAATCTTATCTGTTTTCTGATTAAAGATATTGTCCTTTGCAGCATCCTTAATAGCAAAAAGAGCATAGGTTCCTTCTTTAAGATTTTTAAGCCTAAAAATTACGGTACTGTCCAAGGTATTGGTAATATAATTTGGAGGTTTCTGGTATACCGTAGAATCCGTATAGACAGAATCTATTTTATATAACATAACACTTATAAAGTCATCCGCTGCTTTATTGAAGGCATCCTTGACAACTCCTGAAAGCTCCAAAGAGTCAATATAGGTGCCGGTAGAAAAGACATACGTTAAGAAGCTGTTCGGATTACCCTCGTTGTTGTCCACAATGCTCTGACCAAAATTTAAGGTGTAGGTGGTATTTTCTAAAAGGGTGTCCTTAATAGTAATTTCTATAAATTTACTCGCTCCTCCTTGTGGACTAAGTAATGGTTGATATTTTAAGGGGGGAGATACAATGAGTTGCTCTTGTACATCCTTTAACTTTACTAGCTCATCAAAATACAGCCTAATCTTTTGTGTCTTAAAATTAATGGTCATGTTTTCCGGTTCCGCCTTAAGTAGTACAGGTGGTGTTTCATCTTTAGGTCCGCCAGTAGGTCTGCCTTTCTGGGCACATTGGTAAAATGCTAAGGCCATAAAAAACACAAAAAGGACAGCTAATATTTTTCGTAACATGCAGGTAGTTCTCTCACACAAAGAAACAACATATTTTATAGAAAAGGAACTTATTTAACCACGGCCATACTTGCTATATATACTATTGTTCCCGGTACTTTTTTAATAATGGTTGCACAAAGTTCCATAGTGGCGCCAGTAGTTATTACATCGTCTACTAAAAGAATTTTCTTGTTCTTGAGCCTTTCTTTGTTGCTTACCTCGTAAAGAGACCTATTATCATACCAACGATTTAACCTAGTTTTTTTTGTTTGTGTCCTGGTGTTGGCCGTTTTAATAAGCAATTGATCATTATAGGTGCTATTGATATGAAAAGCAAGACGCTTAGCGAAAAGTGACGTTTGGTTGTACCCTCTTTTTTTTAATTTTTTCCTATGCAAGGGAACCGGAATTACGTAGTCTATCTCTGTAAGATGATTGTTTTCCTTTAGTATATGACCAAACCAGTCTCCCAAGAACCCTCCTATTTGTTCTTGTCCTTTGTACTTTAAATGGTGTATTAAATTTTTCACAACACCATATTTATTAAAAAAAAGAAAGGAATTAGCCTTCTTTATATCAATTCGACCGTAAAAAATGCGGTCAATCGGGTTTTCAACCTTGAATGTGTACTCGGTGAGTGGTAATTGATGTCGACAAACGGTACATAGGTGCTTCTCTCCTCTATATAATCGTGCATTACATCCAAAACATACTAGAGGTAATAAGAGGGTGGTTATATCGTTTATTATATTTGACAGCTTGTTACGAGTCACAATCTTGTAATTTTTAATAACCTACTTAAGGGCAAATCTTTTTTTGATGGAGAGTCAAGATAACAAATTCAATTATAATATAATCCTTGCTGCTTTGGTTGCGGTTGTCATAGGTATTCTAATTGCTTTTTACTACAGTCATGCTCAATCTAGTTCACAAATAAGTTTTTTAGAAAAGGAAAAGAATATTTTGGTAAGTGACCTAACGTTAATGAAGGCTGATGTAAATCGTTTATCCACATTAAATGAGGTTAACGATATTGAGCTTCAAGATTCTAAATACAGGGTGCAACAATTATTAGATTCCGTAGGAAGATTAACCTTTACTATTGGTAAGTTAAGAGAGTTTAAAACAGAACTTCGCAGGCTACAGGCCAAGAATGATAGTCTTAGGTTAAAGAATAATTTCCTTAGGTATAACAGTATGCTCTTGACTGAAAAGTACGAGGATACCAGAAATGAAGTTGAGCTTTTACGTGCCAACAGTAGTTCCCTTGCAGAAGCGGAAGCTTTACAACGCAGAAAAATATTAGAACTCAACCAAAAGCTGAAGACTAAGAGCTATTTAAAAATGGATTTTGCCGAAGGGCGAGGTTTTAGGATGAGAAGTTCTAGACCAGTAGGCACAAACAAGGCATCTACCATAGAAAAATTAAGAGGTTGTGTAACCATCCTTAAGGACCCCAGTGAAGTGGAGTCTGAAAAAGTTATTTACTTACAATTCCTTGATCCTGATAAGCAAATTGTGGAGGATAATGCCAATACAATTACCGTAAACGGTAATGTGTATAGTAAGCGTGTAGAATTCGTGTTTTTGGGAAGCGAGACGTCGGTTTGTGAGGTTATTACTGTTCCCGAGGGGTCATTAAAAGAAGGTATTTATACGCTCAATGTTTTTGAGGATGAGCGTTTAATTACCTCTTCAGAATTTCAGTTGAAATAATTATACTTCTTTACCTCTAAAATTCTATTTTTGCCACATGGCAAATCAAGAAGATAAATTTAAGAAAGTTATATCCCACGCAAAGGAATACGGATATGTATTCCAATCCAGTGAAATTTACGACGGGCTAAGCGCAGTTTATGACTACGGTCAAAATGGGGCTGAACTCAAAAAAAATATCCGCGAGTATTGGTGGAAAGCCATGGTGCAGCTAAACGATAATATTGTTGGCTTGGATTCTGCCATATTTATGCACCCTACCATCTGGAAGGCTTCCGGCCATGTTGATGCTTTTAACGACCCTCTGATAGATAACAAGGATTCTAAAAAAAGATATCGGGCAGATGTTTTAATAGAGGATTATGTTGGTAAGCTGGATTCCAAAATAGAGAAGGAAGTAAAAAAAGCTGCGAAACGTTTTGGAGATAGTTTTGACAAGGAGCAGTTTCTGTCTACCAACCAGAGGGTTGTAGATTATAAAGAACAGGGTGATGTTATCTTAAAAAGGATGGGAAATTCCTTAGGAAATGAAGATTTAGCTGATGTTAAAGCGCTAATAGAGGAATTGGATATAGCTTGTCCTATGTCCGGATCTAAAAATTGGACAGATGTAAAGCAGTTCAACTTAATGTTTGGCACCAAATTGGGTGCCACTGCAGAAAGCGCTATGGATTTGTATTTAAGACCGGAAACCGCCCAAGGTATTTTTGTCAACTTTTTGAACGTACAGAAAAGTGGACGCATGAAAATTCCTTTTGGAATTGCGCAGACCGGGAAAGCATTTAGAAACGAAATTGTGGCCAGACAATTCATTTTCAGGATGCGTGAGTTCGAACAAATGGAAATGCAGTTTTTTATTCAGCCTGGAACACAAAAGGAATGGTATGATACGTGGAAAGAAAAGCGAATGAAATGGCACCTTTCTTTAGGTTTAGGTCAAGATAATTATCGCTTCCATGATCACGATAAATTAGCACATTATGCAGATGCTGCCTCGGATATAGAATTTCGTTTCCCCTTTGGATTTAAGGAATTGGAAGGAATACACTCTAGAACAGATTTTGACCTAGGAAGTCATGAAAAGTTTTCTAACAAAAAACTACAGTACTTTGATCACGAGACCAATAAGAACTATATACCCTATGTTTTAGAAACTTCCATTGGGTTAGATCGGATGTTCTTGGCTGTTTTCTCTAATTCTTTGGAAGAGGAGGCATTGGAAAATGGCACTACCAGAACCGTTTTAAAGCTACCTGCGGTGTTAGCGCCTACAAAAGCAGCTATCTTCCCATTAGTTAAGAAAGATGGTCTTCCTGATGTTGCTCACGCCATCGTGGACGATTTAAAATGGGATTTTAACGTAACGTATGACGAGAAAGATGCTGTTGGCCGAAGATACAGAAGGCAGGATGCTAACGGAACACCGTTTTGTATCACCGTAGATCATCAAACCTTAGAAGATCGGACGGTAACAATCCGTCATCGAGATTCTATGGAACAGGAGCGTGTGGCTATTGACGATTTAAAAGCGATTATACACCAAGCTGTAGATATGAAGACTTGGCTTCAAAAAATGGATTAAATCTTATACCCTAATCGTAAACTCGCATAGTAATTCCGGGCATCGCCCGGATAAAAATAACGTGGTTCACGACCACCAAATCCTTGGGTGTTAATAAGTACGGATTGTGCATAAACAGTATCAAACAGATTGTTAATTCCAAAGTCGATACCTAGAGTGAAATTAGCGGTTACCTTTTTAAAATACCCCAACCGGGTGGTAAAGACTGAAAAGGAATCACTATCCAAATTACCAGCATCGGTTAGTGGTATATTGCTTACATATTGGTGGATGGTATTCCAATAAAAATTTTGAAACAAACGTAATTGGAGTCCGGAAGCACCCGTAAGTTTAGGTACTCCCGTAAGTGCGTTTCCAGAATAATCGACACCTTCGTCATTAAATTCGATAAAACTATGGTCGTTAAAGGTGTAGTTTATAAACGGTGCTATTTGTAAATTTTTTGAAACATCCCAGTTGTAATTCAACCCTAATTCTATACCACGATGTCTTGTTTTTCCAGCATTTCTGCCTACAAATCGGTCTTCAGCAATACGTTCACCAACCAACAGGTTTTCAATATTCATTTGATATAGGGTCATCTCTATTTTAAATCTACTTTCATTCAATAACAATCGTGTACCAAATTCATAGTTTATTCCGGTTTCTTGGGCAATATCAGGATTGATTACACCATCTGGGGTAAGGGTTTCCTCAACTGTGGGATTAGAAAATCCTCGACTAATATTGGCAAATACCTCATGATTCTTAGTGAATTCATAAGCAAGATTAAGACTTGGTAATACAATGGCGTTAAAATTTCTATCAGCACTTTTATTTTCATTTCCAAGGTTGAAAAGGTCCTTGTATTTGTACTGGGTTTTATTAATGTTTAACCCAAGTTGCGCTGAAAACTTGTTGAAAATAGGAAGTAGAAGCGTACCAAAAAGATTCCACTGACTTCTAAATTCCTTGTTGCGGGCAAATTGGTTTCCTTTTACACTCCCGTTACCGTTGTTTTCTTCATATAGATTTTCAAATTCGTCCCAATCGTATTCGTCTTTAAAGAGTTCACCTCCAAAGGTATACCGACTGGACCGCTCATTAAAGTCAAATGTTCCTGAAAAGTGGGTTCTGAGTCCGTATCCTTTGGTGATTTCCTCTAAAATACCAAAAGGCCTTGCCTCTTCTTTGTCTAAATAGGTATAAAATACACTGGTAGAATTTTGAAAACTATCATTAAACCGATGTCCAAGGTTAAGCCCTACTAAAGTGTAGTTATTGGCTTCAAAACCCTGAGATGCTCTCCATGTAAAGGTAGCTTGTTGCGGGTCTTCAGCAAAAGCGGTTGCGCCTAAGGAACTTGGTATTTGTGCTGTAAAATCTATATGGTTTATCAGCAGAGAGATATTGTTCTTCTTGTTAATTTGGTATGAAGTATTCAGAAGCAGACCATCGCGTTCAAAAGTACTATTCTCTCGGTAGCCATTTGTTTCTAGATGACTGTATTGCAATCCCAATCGTAGTTTGCCGTCATAATGGTTAAAGGATAGGTTATTTTTCAAAAGGCCGAAGGAGCCCAAAGTGAGATTATTGGAGAAATTTGTAGAAACGCCCAAGGCTTCTTTTGGTCCTAAAATTATAGCACCCCCTAAATTAGCTCCATAAGTACTTGCTTTAGGTCCTTTAATAACCTCTATTTGACTAAGGTTTTCTAAGTCAAATGCTTCTATAGTCGAAAATCCTGATCCATCTGTAACAGGAATATCTCCATAATACATACGTAGTTTATCAGTTCCAAAAAGTGTTCTAGCCCCAATACCTCTGATCGTAATCCTATTGGTATTCAGTGCCCCCGAAAAGACATAAACACCAGGAATTTGATTCATGGCAGGCACCATGGAAACTGGGCTGTAATTTTGAAAAGTACGTGCAGCTATAATTTCTGATGGAATTATACCTACTGCGTTTTTCTTTTTGATCGCATCCAGCAAGATAACCTCGTCCAGTTGGGTAATGCTATCTTTGTTTACCGGTTTTTGGGTCCAACCATAGTACGAAATAAACAAAAAAAATAATAAAAATGAATACGACTTCATGCCCTTAAAGTAAGCTCTCAAAAGTAAGGATTAAAAGCGAAAGCCTAGCGAGATGCCACCGCGACCAACTACATCTACTGGGTTATCAGAATTTAGTAAGTTACGCCCAATACCACCATATACCTCAGCTACAAAACCTCTTTTTGAAATGAATTTTCCCCCAACAGAAACGCCAATGGCAAAATCTGTATATTTTTCTGTGTTGTAAGTGAAGTCTTGTGTAGTTTCATCAAAATTTGATGAGATCTCATCAGCATGTTGGTTTAACATGCCAAAGCCCTCTACAAAAAAACCCTTTGCGTATCCTTTGGAGAAATACCTGCGGTAATAGGGCGTAATGGAAAATTCCCTTAGATAATCATACGTATCGTATTCTTCCCCTAGATTAATAAGTCCGGCAACGCCAAAAGAGGATTCTTCATCTATAATTCGTTCATAAGAAGCATCCAAATATTTAAAAGCTACGAGATTAAGCAAATTCCATTTTACCTCATTTTTGTTAATTTTCAGATTTATTGAATCTTGTGCATTAATACAGCCAAGAGATAGAAACAACAAACCAAATAGTAATCTTATTTTTTTCATAGGAACGGTCGCTTATTTTTTTGTGTAATATAGACAAATATCGTACCAATTCTTGCCGTTTGTCGAATTAGCGACTTCAATATTAGGATAAGCTTATGGTATATGAATACAGATTATAAGAGATACTATTTCGTATATATATTGCCCTATTCATAGTTTAAAAAGTGAACAATGCTTATTTTCGATAAAAAATAGCAAGCCGTGAAAATAGTATCATATAACGTAAACGGAATACGCGCAGCCTTGAAAAAGGGATTTCTGGATTGGTTACAAATCGTAGATCCTGACGTAGTTTGTTTACAGGAAATAAAGGCACAGGAGGATCAACTAGACCTGTCTGTTTTTGAAGCCGCAGGCTACCCCAATACCTACTGGTATAGTGCGCAAAAAAAAGGGTATAGTGGTGTTGCGATTCTATCTAAAAAGAAACCAGATCATATTGAGTTTGGAACTGGAATAAAAACCATGGATTTTGAAGGACGAAATATCCGCGCAGATTTTGGGGATGTATCTGTTATGAGTATGTATCTTCCTTCGGGGACTAATATAAATAGGCTAGAGTTTAAGCTGAATTATATGGATGAAATTCAAGGATATTTTGATGACTTGAAAATGGACCGACCAAACCTTATTGTTTTGGGAGATTTTAATATTTGCCATGAAACCATAGATATACATAACCCTGTAGGACTTAAAAATGTCTCCGGTTTTTTACCTGTAGAACGTGAATGGCTCGGCAATTTGATGAAAAGTGGATTTATAGACAGTTTTAGGCACTTTAACAAGGAGGCCGAGAATTATACTTGGTGGAGTTACCGCGCCAACGCAAGAAATAATAACAAGGGTTGGCGGTTGGATTACGCAATGGTAGCCGAAACTTTGGGGGACAGGTTGAAGCGTTCCATTATCTTATCGGAAGCTAAACACAGCGATCACTGTCCTATCTTAGTTGAGGTTGATTAATATTTATGTTATGTCCAAAAAATTTCTTCTTCTTAGTTTTCCTTTGCTAATCGTTCTTTGTTTTTTTGCACAAAGCAACGCCTCAAAGGAGTACGTCTTGTTGCGTTCACAATCTGAACCTGATAATCAAGGAAAAAAGTTGGCATCTATCTATTGTGCAACTTGTCATAAATTACCAGACCCTAAATCTTTGGATATAGCAACTTGGAAAAATAGTGTACTTCCTAATATGGGCTTGAGACTAGGACTCAAGATTGACGGTAAAACATGGGATTCGGATATGGAAGCCCAAGAAGCCAAACTTGTACGCGAATTAAAAGTGTATCCAGATTATCCCTTAATTTCAAAAGAAGACTGGAGCTTGGTAAAGGAGTACTATTTAGAAAATGCTCCTAAGAAATTACCTACTGTGGTTAGAAGCAAGGAAGTTTCAGAAGCTATATTTCCCTTTAAGGCTCAGACGATTAATATTGGTGATTCTAAACTACCTCAAGTAAGTCTTTTGCGTTATGATGCATCTTCCTCTAAGTTATACATTGGAGATTATAAAAACCTTTATGTGCTAGATAATAATGGTAATATGCTAAATACATTTACCTTGGATAGTCCGGCTTCACATTTAGATTTTGATGCCCAGGGAAACCCATTACTTCTAACCGTGGGGAAACTTTCGCCTTCAGATCAGTCATTGGGTAATCTGTATCGTATGGAAGGAATTTCTGGGACAGGTGGAGAAACTCTATTTTCAAATTTAAAACGTCCGGTAAATTTTGTGACAGAAGACCTAAATGCTGATGGAAAACAGGACTTGGTACTCTGTAGTTTTGGACATTATGGTGGTAAGCTTTCTTGGTTCGATAATTTTGATTCTTCAAAAGAACGAGTGCTGAATACACTTCCGGGAACCAGAAAAGTAGAAATAAACGACTTTAACAAAGACGGTAAACCGGATATTGTAGCGCTAATGACCCAAGCTAGGGAACAAATAGTTATTTATTACAATACCGGGGACAACTCCTTTGAGGAAAAAACGATATTGAGTTTTGATGCCGTAAATGGAACTAGTTATTTTGAATTGGCGGATTTTAATGCAGACGGCCATCAAGATATTTTGGTGTCCAATGGTGATAATAGAGATTATTCACCATTAGATAAACCCTACCACGGTATCCGAATTTTTCTTAATGATGGTAAAGATGTGTTTAACGAATCGTTTTTCTATCCCATGTATGATTGTGGTAAAGCTATGGCTAGAGATTTTGATAATGATGGAGATTTAGACATCATCGGTGCTGCGCTCTATTCTGAATATACCGAAAATCGCATTGCCAAGGAGAGTATTGTTTATTTGAGAAATAATGGGAATTTAGATTTTACCCCAACGTATATGGAAGTTCCTATTCATGGAAATTGGCTTACAATGGAAGTAGGAGATTTTAACAATGATGAGCGTATGGATGTACTATTGGGAACCTTTATTTATAACATTCAGGAGATGATGTCTATTTCTGTAAATACAGGAGTTACAGTGTTTCCTCAGGTCCTATTGTTGACCAATATAGCACCATAGCATTTTAGGATATCGTAATTATGGATTGCAGTCCAAAATAGATATTTTATTTAGTAATTTTGCTGGTTTAAAAATTGATAATTTCCAAATAGTATGAAGTACACTCACCTTCCACACACGAGTATTGAAGTAAGTAAAATTTGCCTTGGCACCATGACTTGGGGCAAACAAAACACAGAGGAAGAAGGACACCAACAGATGGATTATGCCTTGGAGCAAGGAGTTAATTTTTTTGATACGGCAGAACTGTATCCAGTACCGGCACATGCGGATCGGTATGGTCATACAGAAAATATTATTGGTAGCTGGTTTAAAAAGAACGGTAATAGGGATAAAGTTGTTTTGGCCTCTAAAATCGCGGGCAACGGGGACTACACTAAATTTATACGTACCACTGGTTTTTCAAGGGAGTCTATTATAAATGCCGTTGAAGGTAGTTTGGAGCGATTACAAACAGACTATATAGATTTATACCAATTACACTGGCCGGAAAGGAATACGAACTATTTTGGTAAACGTGGGTATGAGCATGACATTTCCGATCATTGGGAGGATAACGTTCATCAGGTTTTAGAAACATTACGCGATTTAGTACGTGAAGGTAAGATAAGACATGTAGGTATCTCAAATGAAACCCCTTGGGGAACTATGCGATACCTTGAGGAGAGTAAAGTACATGCTACTTTGCCAAGAAGTATTACCATACAAAATCCGTACAGTCTTCTGAATCGACTTTTTGAAGTTGGTCTTTCCGAGATTTCTTTGCGTGAAAAAATTGGTTTGTTGGCCTACTCTCCATTAGGGTTTGGAGCCCTGAGTGGTAAATATTTAGGAGGAAGGATGCCGGAAGGGTCTAGAATCTCTTTATTCCCCAACTTTAGCAGATATATTGGAGAAATAGCTACTCAAGCTACCCAGCAATACTATGAATTGGCCCAGGCAAACGATTTGTCTTTAGCTCAGATGTCGCTTGCTTTTGTAAATACTAGACCTTTTGTTACCAGTAATATTATTGGAGCAACGTCTTTAAAACAGTTGAAAGAAAACATTTTGAGTATTGATGTAGAACTTTCAGAAGAAGTTTTAAAGGGTATTGAAATTATTCACAATCAAATTCCTAATCCAGCGCCATAAAATGGAGAAGCTTATATTTCTTAAAGTAGGTTTTGGTCAAATTCTACTGATTGTTGCAGTTATCATTATCATCATGGTCGGAGCCAGAATTATGAGAGATAAACGTTAGCCAAATAAATTACGGACAACATCTTCTATTTTGGTTGCCATCAACACCTTTATTTTAGTGTTTTTGAGTCCTATTTTATTATTCTTGGATACGATGATAGTGGTATAGCCCAATTTTTCAGCTTCCATGATACGTTGATCAACACGTTGTACGGGTCTAACCTCTCCAGCTAATCCCACTTCTGCAGCGAAGCATATACCTTTTTCTATAGGGATGTCCTCGTTACTAGATAGTATTGCAGCGATGACCGCCAAGTCAATAGCTGGGTCATCAACAGAGATGCCCCCAGTGATATTCAAGAAGACATCTTTTGCTGCAAGTCGGAATCCGGCGCGTTTTTCAAGCACTGCCAATAACATGTTTAATCTTTTGGCATTGTACCCCGTTGTGGAGCGTTGTGGAGTTCCATAAACAGCGGTGCTTACCAGTGCTTGAATTTCAATCAGAAGTGGTCGCATTCCTTCTACCGTAGAGGCAATAGCAGTTCCACTAAGGCCTTCGTCATTCTTAGATATTAGTACTTCGGAAGGATTGTTTACTTGTCTTAATCCATTTCCTTGCATTTCATAAATACCCAATTCGGCGGTGGAACCAAAGCGGTTCTTTAATGACCTTAAGATTCTATATACGTAGTTGCGGTCGCCTTCAAACTGTAAAACGGTATCCACCATGTGTTCTAAAATCTTCGGGCCTGCGATCGAGCCGTCTTTTGTAATGTGGCCAATAAGGAGTACTGGGGTATTGGTCTCCTTGGCAAACTTTATGAGCTCAGCCGTACATTCCCGAATTTGAGAAATACTTCCTGCAGCCGATTCTATATGGTCTGAGTGCAAGGTTTGAATAGAATCGATTACCACAATATCCGGTTCGGTGACTTCTATCTGTTTAAAAATATTCTGTGTTTTGGTTTCGGTAAGGATAAAGCAAGTTTGGCTGTTGGGATGAATGCGATCAGCACGCATCTTTATTTGCTTTTGACTTTCTTCCCCAGAGACGTAGAGCGTTTTGTATGGTAATTGTAACGCAATCTGTAAAAGCAAGGTGCTTTTGCCAACACCAGGCTCACCACCTATAAGTACTAATGCCCCTGGAACCAAACCGCCACCAAGAACCCGATTAAACTCTAGGTTATAGGTGTCTAAACGCAGCTCTTTCTCTGTGCTTATCTCATTTACTAACAAGGGTTTAGAAACTTTTTTTGCGGTGTTGGTCGGTGTTTTCCAACGTACCTTATCCTCTTTTTGAACAACTTCTTCTACAACCGTGTTCCATTGTTTACATGCGGTACATTGTCCCACCCACTTGGCATGTTGCGTGCCACAGTTTTGGCAAAAAAATGATGTTTTTGTCTTGGCCATCTTTAGTATTCCCCGTTTGGGTTAAAGGTAGCAAGAAGTTTCAAAATTGCCGATACCAGATCCTTATAAAGGATTACTAATTTTCGGACTCACTATTGTTAAATTCGCTAAAGGCTATAAAAAAGGAGGCAAATGCCATAAGAAGTGAAAGCCCATTATAGACCAAGATAAATTCCCCTTTTAGTCCAAAATAAGTAAACAAGATGCCTGAGACGATGAAGTACTTGGAGTCGATTTTTATCATAAGCGGTAGGTGTTAAGATTTGGGGTAGGATTTGGGTGGTCTTAAAAACCAAAATCGGCTTTTATGGCATCTATTTTTTCAAGTGCCAAGTCTTTGGTAAGGAAATCTATCTCTTCCATTTGGAACGATTTTTCAAAAGTTTTCATTGCTTTTTTAGGCTCTCCCATTTGTTCGTAATATTCGCCTTCGAAATAAAATCCAAGCATAGTGTCTGGATATTGCTTCTTGCATAGATCGGAAAGTGGTTTTAAGGACTCGTAATCTTCCTTTTTCCTGCTAGCTGCATAAATGGCCATGATATCGTTCAACGCTACAGGTTTACTAAAACCAAATAGGTCCTCAATATCTTTATATTTCTTTTCTAGATAGTTAAAAGCGGGTTCTTCTGAGGTCAATATCTGAGTTCTATATTCAGTTGGACTTATAGGTTTGAACATGCCAAAAATATTATCAAAAGCTTTTCCTATGCCATAGGTAGCAACTGAAATATGGTCTGCATCTGGATAGGTGTCAAAAAAGTAGTGTAAGCTTTCTTTGTCAATTACCTTGATCTCTTTGTTCATAGCCATTATCGCATCGGTACTTTTAGTTTTCTCACCTTCCAAGATAAGCTGGTAGAAAATTTGCTTGTCAAAACTACCCAAACGGCTTGGTAAACGGTTTTCCATTTCTGGTGCCAAAGTAGGCGAGATGCTTACATAGGCATTGAAAAGGGATTGATCTTTAAACAGCCAATAGTTTTGAAAATTCGCAGTTATGTCATACCCAACTATCATTTTGAAAGGTGCCGTATTATAATTTAAGTCTAGGTATGGAATCATTTCCATACCTAAAAACTCAAAAAATTTATTCGCTTTTTCCTCCGGCAATCCATTTTCAGAATCAAAGGCACAATCCTCGAATCGCAGATCATTTTTGCTTTGGTTTATACCTACTACAATACTTTCTGGGGCGCCGTGGAAAAGACTATAGAATTTAGAGGTGGCCACTACTTGCTCAAAAAGATATTCAGCGTCTAGTACTATAATTAGAGGGTATTTTTTGGTCTCATCAAGATTTTCGGGAAAAAAATAGTGAACATCCCGTCGTTCTTGAAGTTTGAAGGATTCAAAGATCTCTTGTGTGGTTTGGGCGTATGTAGAGAGGGCTAAAAAAAATATAGTAAGGAATAAAAAGTTGCGCATGGTACAGATTTCAACAGTTAGGCTACTGTTTGTTTCTGTTCAATAACGGTAATAGCAGAAAAGATATTGCACCAAAAATAATGACCATGAATGTTTGTGCTATCCACATGATCCATCCAAAAGCATCTCCGGACACTTCGTTAATTCCAAATAAGCCCAAAGCTTTACTTACCAATATAGGGAAAAGCCCAACGCCCCCATTTGTGGTTGCCATGGCAAAAGCCCCAAAAACAAAGGCTACCAATATCTCGCTCAAAGACAGGTCTGCCGTTGCTGGCACTGTAAATTTAATGACCCACATCATTCCAATGTAGCATGCCCAAATGAATATGGTATGGAAGACAAATGACCACTTTCGTTTCATTTTGAAAATACTGAAAACGCCATCCAACAAGCCTTTTACAAAAGCTTTGATTTTTAGCGCTATTTTAGAATTGGATTTTCTGATAAAAAGAACAAAAAATAGAAAACCTAGAATGCCAATTCCTAGAAGTAGGAATATTCCATTTAGATTAAGTCCTCGGTCTTTAAAAAAGGTAATAATGATATCGGTTTGCAGTAAAAGTGCTATGATTACTACGGTTAGTAACATAAAAAGGTCGATGACCCGCTCTGTGACAATAGTTCCAAAGCCTTTCTCAAAAGGAACTCCTTCGTAGCCCCTAAGTGCTGTTGCTCTAAGAATTTCACCTGTTCTCGGAACTCCTAAATTTGCCAAATACGCCATAAAAATCATCAAAACATTATTGATGAGTTTTGGCTTATACCCCAAGGGTTCCAAGAGATAATTCCAACGTATTGCTCTGGAAATATGACCTAGTAGACCAAGTATTAAGGATAAGGTTACCCAAAAAATATCTGCTTCCTTGATATAAAAAACAATCTGCTCCCTATCGGACGGCGCTGTCTTAAAATACCAATAAAGTACCAGAAAAGCACCAATAGCTATCGGAAGTGCGGTTTTTAATATTTTTTTCAGGGAATTGGACAAAATCTATTTTGAGTTTGGACTAAATCACGACCAAGTTAATTAAACTAAGTCAACAGGTTATTCTCTTCGTTGGGAAATACTAGTGATGGGTTAAATTGTTTAGCCTTTTCAATATCCATTCTGGCATAGCAGATGAGTATAAGTGTATCTCCAACAGCTACTTTTCTAGAGGCGGCACCGTTTAAGGTGATTTCGCCACTACCACGTGGTCCAGGTATCGCGTAGGTTTCTAACCGTTCTCCATTGTTGTTATTTACTATTTGTACTTTTTCTCCTTGTATTATATTTGCTGCATCCATTAAATCTTCGTCAATGGTAATGCTGCCGATGTAATTTAAGTCGGCCCCGGTAACCTTTACCCGATGTATTTTAGATTTTACTACCTCTATTTGCATAGTACAAAAGTAATTAATTGAGCGCTACATTGTCTATTAGCCTTATGCCATCTGCAAAAACTGCAATGAATGCTCTATATTTTGTGTTGTTTATTTTTTCTTTGATAGGAGTTAAGGTGGTCACATCCGTTATTTCAAAATATTCAAGTTTAAAATCGGGATGCTTTGCAAACTTAACTGTTACCAATTCTTTAATATTAGCTGCATTTTCCGTGCCAAATTTTTGTTTGGCAGTGTGCAAGGTTTCGTATATAAACCCAGCTTTTTGTCGTAAAATAGGATCCAACCTTTCATTTCTGGAACTCATGGCCAAACCATGGGCTTCACGCACGATAGGACAGCCAACAATTTCAATCGGTATTTTTTGAATTTCTGTCAGCTTTTGTATAATGCGCAATTGCTGAAAGTCCTTCTCGCCAAAGTAAGCCTTGTTTGGTTTTATTAACGTGAGCAAGGCTTCTACAATAGTCCCAACGCCATTAAAGTGTCCTTCTCTAAATGCTCCTTCCATAACCTTGTCTAACCCATTGAAATCATAGATTTTTGCATGGATGCCGGTATCATATACTTCTTTTGCCGTGGGTGTAAATACAATTATCTCAGGATTTATTTCTTTGATAAGACTGACGTCCGCATCTAGTGTTTTAGGGTACTTTTCAAGGTCTTCTGTGTTGTTAAATTGTGTAGGATTCACAAAAACACTAACGACAGTATGACTATTTTCTTGTACCGATTTTTTAATCAAAGAAGCATGGCCTTGATGCAGTGCGCCCATAGTAGGGACTAAACCAAGATGCTTATTATTTGGTAAGCTTTGAAGCTTTTTTATAAGCGCTTTTTTTGTCTGGATTGCTAACATGTAAAATTGAAATTGGCGAGCAAACTTACTATAAATACTGCTAATACCTATATTTTTTGTAGTTTTGCACCTGCGTTTGAGCGAAAAATAAAAAATAACTTTTATGAATGGTAAAAAGATATTGTTTGTATCTTCTGAATTAGTGCCTTATCTACCAGAAAACGAAGTTTCCTTAATGTCCTACGAAACTCCTAAAATGGTCAACAGCAATGGTGGTCAAATCAGGATTTTTATGCCTAAATATGGTAACATTAACGAAAGGAGACATCAACTTCATGAAGTTATTAGATTGTCTGGGATGAATTTGGTTATCAACGATATGGATATGCCATTAATCATTAAAGTGGCATCTATTCCTAAAGAACGTATCCAAGTTTACTTTATTGATAACGAGGAATATTTTAAAAGAAAAGCAACTTTTACTGATAAAGATGGTAGCTTATTTCCAGATAACGATCAACGTGCAATCTTTTTTGCTAAAGGAGTTATGGAGACTGTGAAAAAATTAAACTGGTCACCAGATATTATTCATGTTCACGGTTGGATGGCAAGCTTATTGCCTTTGTATCTTAAAAAATATTATGCGGATGAGCCTCTTTTCGCAGATAGTAAGATAGTTATCTCCGTTTATGGTAAAACCTTTGAAGGTGAGCTGGATAAGGACATGGTTAAAAAAATTACTTTTGATGGTATTCCGGCGGAAGATATTAGCTCTTTGGCAACTCCTAATTATAATAATTTGTTAAAAGTAGCTGTGGATTTTTCAGATGCAGTTATTTTAGCCTCCGAAGATATTCCAGAGGAATTAAATTCACATATAGCCAACCTACAGAAACCAGTGTTGCCATACGTTCCAGTTCAAGAGTTTGAGGAAGCGTATGCCAATTTTTATAACACAGAAGTTTTAAAATAATCTGAATGAATTTTTTTAGAAAAGGTATGTTTCCCATAGTTCTGGGTCTGGTGCTAACTATGGGGTTTTTTAGCTCTTGCGAAGAAGATTTAACAACTATAGGTGATGGTTTGGTTGGTGCTGAAGCATTCACTGCCGAAAAACAAGTGTTTGATGTTTTTGCGTATAACAGAAACATTGATGCGGTACGAACCAACAAGTTGACGTCATATCAATTAGGCAGGTACAACGATCCTGTTTTTGGCAATACTCAAGGAAGTGTTACTACACAATTACAACTATCAACCTACAACCCAGCATTCGGACTGTTTTCACAAGACACCGAGAACGAGTCTGATGCGGATGCTATTGTAACTACTATTGTAGAGAATGAAACGGTAAAGGAAGTTTATCTTTATATACCATACTTCCCCTCTGGTACTGCTAGAGATCGGGATGCTGATGGTGTAGAGGATGAGTTTGATGATGCGCCCGATGACCCTGAGAACGATAGTGATGGAGACGGAGTTTCCAATACTTCGGAGCGTATATCCGGAACTGATCCCTTGGATAGTTCTAGCGTAGATGCTAACCTTGACGGTAAAAATGATAGTGATGATGTTACCATTATCGCCAATAATTTTGCAAAGAAAATTGAACTAGATAGTATATACGGAGCAATAGATGCTCCTTTTAAGTTAAAGGTAGAGCATTCTACTTACTTTTTAAGGGACTTAGATCCGAATTCTAATTTTCAGGAAGCTCAATCTTACTTTTCTTCACAACAGTTTTCTCCAGATTTTGTATCGGATGTTTTGTATGATTCAGAAGTATCTGGTGAACTTGTGATTGATGATAATGAAATTTTGATAGCACAAGAGGACGACGAAGAGACAGTGGATATCGATGAGTCCCTAACTTTTGAAAAACTGAATCCTGGGATTCGAGTTCCTTTGGATAATCAGTTTTTTCAAGATTATATTTTAGATAAAGAAGGCAGTTCGGAATTATTCACTGCCTCTAACTTTACTACGTTTCTAAGAGGTATTCACCTTTCGCTTAACAGCGATGACCCAGAAGGGCTAATGTTGCTATTGGATTTTAGACAGGCCAATATTGTGCTCACGTATACCCATGATTCTTATGATTCCGAGAGTACAGGTGATGATAACATTGCCATTTTGGAAAAGGACTTTAGAATCAACCTAATTTCTTCCGCGGCAAATTTAGCGCCGATTAACGGAAATGCAGTGAATACTTTAAATAATGATGACTATCCTTCCGCAATTACAGAAGCTTTAGATACAGGGGATAACGCATCAAGAATTTATGTTAAAGGAGGCGCCGGCATATTCACTGAAATAAATCTATTTGAACCAGAAAATGGCTTGGATATAGTGAATCAAATAAAAGCCGAAAATTGGATTATTAATGAGGCGAATTTGGTATTTTACATAGATAGGGACCAATTGGATATGGTAGGTGGGACTATAGAGCCGCCAAGACTATACCTTTACAACACCGAGACAAATGCGCCACTATACAATCCTGCTACGGAGCGCAGTGTTTCCGAGAATTTGTTCGGTAGGTATCTTAACTACGACGGTGTTATAGAAAAGTCAGGTGATGATGGTATAAAATATACTGTTAAAATAACAGAACACATTAATAGTATAATAATACGAGATGCTGAAAATGCAACTTTGGGCCTTACATTAACTACTAATATTCTTACCACTACGGGAGCAAATGCCATGTTATCTAGTGGGGAGGAAAGCTTCATTCCGGTAACTTCGGTCTTAACGCCCTTGGGTACCGTTCTATACGGAAGTAATATTCCCGATACAGACCCGGATTTTGAGAAACGTTTAAAGCTCGAAATTTCTTATACCAAAGTAGATTAGTTCCTTATTTATACACTTTTAGCTCTTCTTTATATCACTTTGTAGAATATATACGTTCTATATCATGAATAAGAATTTGATTCTTATGTATTGGTTTACTTTTGCGTAAGAATTTATAACACAACAACTACCAAA
>RCNE010000558.1_pt1 | contig 20171 bp, 17 predicted proteins | sample 2041361 | NCBI WGS metagenome assembly RCNE01 (sample SAMN09708229, study PRJNA481090) | Marine sediment metagenome, whole genome shotgun sequencing project.
TGGCTGACCGCTATAGCCGCCTGCACCGATCTGGAGGCCATCTCCCTGCCCCATCTTGATGGCGGTCGCCAAGCGTTTGATGCCGTCCAAATCGCACTCAATGCGCAAGCTGCTGATCGTGCCCACGCGCGCTGCACAGGTCTGCGCACTGCTTACTACAAGATGGTAGATTTAGTAGTCGCGGCACGCCCTGGGCAAACCCTGCCCGCAGCCGAGGCCGCGATGGAATGCGCCATCCGCAACCAATTGAACGGCGTCTCCACTGTGACACCCGCACCCGCAGTGAATCCACGTAATTATACTCCCTTCCAGCCCGTCCCGATCTGGCTGCACTTTTTTGCCCCCACCGCAGGCGATGCCGCTGTCGAGGCCACCGAGGCTGACGCGCCGCCGCCCACCGCATCACTGACCAAACGCAAACTGGGCGTGCGAAAAGATCGCGGTGAAGCAAACCGCAAGGACAGCTTTATCCTGCACCGGTTCGAGTCGATCCTGTCATGGGTCGAATCCATGAATCTCAACCGTTCCGTGGATGATGATGACGACGAAAACGCTCAGAAGGCTGCCGACGATCAGGATGAAATCACCCTGTCAAAGGTCGACAAACGCGCCGCAACCCGCCTGCGTCTACACCTTGATCTGTCGCCCGCCGATGCCGATCATGAGGCACTGGCCGGGGAGTTCACCTATCCCGAATGGAACCAGCAGAGCCGCAGCTACATGCCGGATCATTGCCGCGTATTGGAAGCGCCACCGCAAGAGACAAGCACCCCCTTTACGCCAGATCCACGCCTCATCCGCGAGGTGCGCCGCCAGTTCGAGGCGCTGCATCCCCGCCGTGTTCTGCGCCCCCGCCAGATTGACGGCCCCGAGTTGGACCTTGATGCGCTGATCGCCAGTCGCGCAGAGATTCAAGCGACCGGTCAGGGGAGTGATCGTATCTGGCAGGCTTCGCGGCAGATTGAGCGTGATCTGGCCGTTGCATTCCTCATCGATACGTCACGCTCAACCGAGGCCGCCGTAGGTGAGACTTCGGTGATAGACGTGGCGCGCGAGACACTCGCAGCACTTGCTGGGGGGATTGACGCGGCGGGGGATCGCTTTGGTATATGGGGGTTTTCATCGCTCAAGCGCGACCGCGTCTTTGTCACCCGGTGCAAGAGTTTTGATGCACCGATGTCAGCGGAAGTGATCCAGAACATCGGCGCGCTGCGGCCCCGCCACTACACGCGGCTCGGCACTGCCATCCGTCATGTCACCGCGCATCTGGCCGCCGAGACCGCAGCGCGCAAACTGCTCATCGTTTTGACCGACGGCAAGCCCAACGATCTGGACCACTACGAGGGCCAGCACGGGATCGAGGACAGTCATATGGCGGTTCGAGAGGCGCGGCGCGCAGGGCTTACCTTACACGGGGTCATCATCGACGAGGACGGACAAGACTGGTTCGCCCGCATCTTCGGACGCGGCGGCTTTACTCTACTGCCCAATCCCGCGCGCCTTACCCGCGCGCTTCCTGATATTTACCGACAGCTCACACAGGAGACCTGATATGCAACGCCTTACTTTCCTTTTGCTCACCGCCCTTCCCTTTCCAGTCTTGGCCGAGGCCTACAACCGGCCCGTCCCACAGGCCCAATCCGCAACGGCGGAATTCTGGTTCGCTATTGCATCAATCGCATTAATCGCAGCTCTTTTCGTCGTAGCACGGTTGGTAGCACGACGGTGACAACACGCGGTTGGCCCACTCGGACCATTGCAATAGTGCTGTACCCTTTTGCGGCGGGGGCAATGGCGACGAACGTGTTCTTCGCATCCCTTATCGGAAGCTGGGTCGGCCTGCCTGTGGTATCTTCTTGGTGGTCTGTCCTGCTCGGAGCGTTGATCGGTATACCCGCCACTTTGGCGTTCGCGCGACACATCCGCAGCCTTATGGATAAGGACGAACAATAAAGTGTGATCTCAGCCCTCCTAAATCTGTTATCGAAGCCATCGACCTTGCGCGCACATTCAATCTGTCAGCGGAGCAGGTCAAATCGGGAGAATTAGCCATGACATCATCAGAACAAATGCGTTTGTGGACCGGTCCGGCACTCCTTTCATATGGTTTTCGCCCGTTCTTTCTGTTCGGCGCAGCATGGGCTGCTGTGGCGATGATACTTTGGATACTAATGCTGAGTGGCTTCTTGACACTGCCCACACGTCTTGATCACATTTCATGGCACGCACACGAGTTCCTGTTCGGATATCTGAGCGCAATCATTGCGGGTTTCCTGCTGACGGCGGTGCCAAACTGGACGGGGCGGCTCCCTGTTGTCGGTTGGCATCTGGCGGCGCTATTTGCTGTTTGGGTAGCGGGCCGCGTTTTGATTATGTTCTCCAGTCTATTGCCCCTTGGTTTTGCCGAAGCGGTTGATTTGCTGTTTCCAATTCTTCTGGGGGCCGTGATTTTACGCGAGATCATCGCCGGAAAGAACTGGCGCAATTTGGTCGTTCTGGTCCTGCTCACGGTCTTCACACTTGCCAATTTGCTGTTCCATATCGAAGCTGCACAGGGCGCAATCGCGGCTCAAGGCACCGGCCTGCGCATTGGCGTGGCAGCGGCATTGATGATGATCTCATTGATCGGTGGCCGGATTATTCCGTCTTTCACGCGGAATTGGCTGGTCAAAGTAGGCCAGACAGATTTACCAACACCGCCAATGCAAATATTTGATCGGGTCACGCTTTTGGTGACGGCCCTGGCGCTGATCCTTTGGGTACTTCGGCCGGAAGCAGGCATTACTGGTGTCGCCTTGCTGATCATGGGAATTTCGCATCTTGTCCGGCTGATCAGGTGGAAAGGCTATCGCGCATTGGCGGAGCCGTTGCTGTGGGTTCTACATGTCGGATATCTGTTTGTACCGCTTGGTGCCCTAGTCGAGGGGGCGGCCATTTGGTTTCCCGACTGGTTGTCACCGGGGGTAGCGCAACACATATGGATGGCGGGCGCGTTCGGATTGATGACCTTATCTGTGATGGCGCGCGCCACGTTAGGGCATACCGGACAATCGCTAACCGCAGGGCCGGGTGATCTTGCGATGTTCATGTGTCTGATTGGCTCCGTTTTCGGCCGGATTGCGGCGGGCATTTGGCCCCAAGCAGCTAGCCAGCTTTATGCGGTGTCTGCTGTTCTCTGGATCGCGGCTTTTTCAGCCTTTGTTGTGGTTTACGGTGCCTTGTTAGTTGCGCCGAAACCAAAGCGCGCATAACCAACTGGCCCACTTTTGCCGCTGTGTTCGCGGCGTTCATCGTCACCCTTTGGGTCCCTGTGAGGCCGTAAGTCAAAGCCCCTTGCCGAAATCTGCCTTCGTACAGGCTTCGTTTCATCAAGATCACAGGTGTCGTACGGTGCAGGGTGCGCGAAACACTTGAACAACCGGCAAAATCAGGTGATCGTGACATTCAAGTGCGTGCCACTCAGCGAACGCATAAAATATAGCGCCGAGGAGAGACAAATTCCCCTCTGAAAGGACAAACGATGCTTTTGGCAGCTGCAAAAACACTGGTTTCCAAATTGACTGGGGACACTGGGAAAAAAAGCAGGGAAGACGGTCAGGGCATCAAAAACATGTTTGGCACAGCCTCTGCCATCGCAATCGGAAGGGAAGACGAATCTGGAAGTTTCTTGCGCTGGGAGGCACAAAACAGCGACGGTATTGCCTCGGGCAGCATGGGACCAGAGGGTGACCCAGATTTGCGCTGGCGGGATTTCATCTGGACCGGACCAGCAACAATCGATGAATGCGCATGGGGTGAAGTGCGTTGGCGGTTCTACAGCAACGGGTTGGTGTGCTTTGATGCGCGCATGTCCAATACAAGCAGCAGGCTGGACCAAGGCGATATGCAGGGACATCGCATCGAGCTCCGGGAAAAGAATGGCCTATTGATCGGCGTCTGGATTGCGGGTTTCTTTGTTCGCCGGTCTTTGCCAGAGCGCGGGTATGCGGCGTCGTTCATGGACACGCATGAACCGCTCAAACTGCATTTTTCGGATCTTGAGGATGTGCAATCGGGCGCGTGGGTTTATTTGTAACTGCGGCAGGTCGGTAACCAAGGTGCCGCCCATCCTGTGCTACAGATCGACAAATGGCCATTGACCTTGCCAGAGGTGTTATGAAACCTGCGGTTAGTCAAATTTACTGCCGGAGACCACTATGGATCGCGCCGCTATCGTCCACCAGAACTTCCTGAGACGGCTTGCCGCCAATGATCTGCCCGATGGCGCTGCTGCTGACCCGACGATCCCACCCGAGACGCTAATGGGAGTTTTCCGCAGCCAAACGCTCAGCCGTCAACTTGACCGCACCAGCCGTATGATGCAGTCGCAGGGTAAAGGGTTCTATACCATCGGCTCGTCCGGGCATGAAGGCATGGCAGCGGTCGCCGAGGCGCTGCGTCCCACGGATATGGCGTTCCTGCACTACCGCGATGCGGCATTCCAAGTCCAGCGCGCAGCACAAGTGCCGGGCCAAAGTCCGGTCTGGGACATGCTGCTCAGTTTTCGCGCGGCCTCCGCTGATCCGATCTCTGGCGGTCGTCACAAAGTCTTGGGCTCCCGCAGCCTGAATATCCCCCCGCAAACCTCTACAATCGCTAGTCATTTACCCAAGGCAGTTGGCGCGGCGTACTCAATCGGCCTTGGCCGTCGCTGCCCACCGGAGCATCAGTGTCTGCCCGATGACAGCATCATTATGTGTAGTTTCGGCGATGCTTCCTCGAACCACTCTACTGCGCAAGGTGCCATAAACACGGCCTGCTGGACCAGCTTTCAATCCGTGCCGATGCCATTGCTTTTTGTGTGTGAAGACAATGGCATAGGAATCTCCGTTCCCACGCCGCGCGGCTGGGTCGCTGCAAATTATGCCAACCGCCCCGGCCTGCGCTATTTCGCCTGCAACGGCTTGGACATGGCCCAAACCCTACGTGTGTCCCAAGCGGCTGCTGATTATGTCCGGCGCACCCGCAAACCTGCGTTTTTGCATGTGAGCACTGTGCGGCTTTATGGGCATGCGGGATCAGACGTTGAAATGACGTACCGCGACAAATCCGCGATTGAGGCGTCCGAAGCAAACGACCCTTTGCTCCACTCCGCTCGCATTTTACGCGATACCGACATTAGCACACCCGAACAATCCATTGAAATATATCACGAAATAGAGAAAGTCTGTGCCCGTGTTGCCGCCGAGGTCATGCAACAGGAAACCCTCACAGATGCTGCCGGCGTGATGGCGAGCATCATTCCTCCTGCCCGCAACTGCACCCCCTCCAACGGCCCCACGCCAGAGGCACGGGCACAAGTTTTCGGCAACGACATCAAGCAGATGAGCGAACCACAACCGCTTAACCGTTTGATCGGCTGGGCGCTGACCGATCTGATGTTGGAGCATGGCGAGATTATTGTCGCAGGCGAAGATGTGGGCCGCAAAGGTGGTGTGTATGGCATCACCCAAAAGCTGCAAAACCGCTTTGGACCCGACCGTGTCATCGACACGTTGCTGGACGAGCAATCCATCCTCGGCCTTGCTATTGGCATGGGTCACAACGGTTTTGTCCCCATCCCCGAAATCCAGTTTCTGGCCTATCTCCACAACGCTGAGGACCAGCTGCGGGGTGAGGCTGCCACACTGAGCTTTTTCTCAGACGGACAATATACCAATCCGATGGTCCTGCGCATTGCGGGCTTGGGGTATCAGAAAGGGTTCGGCGGGCATTTTCACAATGACAACTCGCTCGCCGTGCTGCGCGATATTCCAGGTCTTATCATTGCATGCCCGTCCAATGGTGCAGACGCCGCCATGATGCTGCGCGAATGCGTACGCCTCGCCCGCGAGGAGCAGCGCGTGGTGGTCTTTATAGAGCCTATCGCACTCTACCCCATGCGCGATCTACATGAGGAAGGCGATGCAGGCTGGCTCACGACCTATCCCGCGCCTGACCAACGGATTGCAGCTGGCGAAATCGGAATTGACGGCGGCGGCACAGACTTGGCGATTGTCAGCTATGCAAACGGTTATTACCTCTCGACGAAGGCAAACAAGACGCTCGGCGATAATGGGATCAACGCCCGCGTAATCGACATGCGCTGGCTTGCACCATTGCCGATGGAGGCGATCCTGGAGGCCACAAAAGGCTGCAAGAATATCCTCATTGTCGATGAATGCAGAACCACAGGCAGCCAGTCCGAAGCGCTCATGGCGCACTTCGTGGAGGCCGGACGCACGCGCGTGGCCCGCGTCACAGCGGAGGATAGTTTTATCGCCACCGGCCCTGCCTATGCAGCCACCCTGCCCTCCACTGATAGCATCATCGCGGCGGCAACCGCATTGGTGGCCTCATGAGCCGCCCCAGCGCTGTCCTCATCTGCCCCGGTCGCGGAACCTATAACAAGGCAGAGCTTGGCACGCTCACCCGTACCCATGGAGGTAACCCACTCATTGCTGAATGGGATGCGTTTCGCCTGCAGAACGGACAGCCATCGCTCACGGATCTCGACAATGCCGCTCATTTTTCCAGCGCGCGCCACACAACAGGTGATAACGCCTCGCCGCTGATCTATGCCTGCAGCTATCTCGACGCTCAGGCCGCCCATGCAAACCATGATGTCGTTGCTGTGACCGGCAATTCGCTCGGCTGGTACATCGCACTGGCAGCAGGTGGCGCCACGAGTGCCCAAGACGGCATGAAGATCGTGAATACCATGGGCACCTTCATGCACGAGCACGGCACAGGCGGTCAAATTCTCTATCCCTTTGTAGACGAGAATTGGCAACCGATCCGCGATGAAGAAGCACGCCTGATGGCCCTCATCAGATCGATAGATACGCGGCTGGATCACGCATTGGCCCTCTCGATCCATCTGGGCGGCATGTTGGTCGTTGCGGGAAATGATCTGGGGCTCACAGCGTTCGAGCAAGCCACAAGCGACGATCCTGATCGCAAGCCCCTGCGCCTTCCCAACCATGCCGCGTTTCACACTTCGCTGATGCAGGATGTTGCAGATATGGGCCAAGGCTCCCTGCCCCAATCCTTGGTCACGGACCCCAAAACTGCCCTCATCGACGGGCGCGGCGCGGTATGGCATCCGAGGTCAACTGACCTCACGAAGCTGCGCGAATATACCCTCGGGCATCAGGTTACGCAGACCTACAACTTTACCGCCGCCGTCATCTCGGCCGCCCATAATTTCGCGCCGGAGCGTTTCATCATCACTGGCCCCGGCACCACCCTGGGCAGCGCGGTTGCCCAAGCGCTCATCAGCATCAAATGGCAGGGAATCAATAGCAAGGCCGCGTTTCAGGCCCGTCAGTCAAACGATCCACTCGTTATCAGCATGGGCCGCGCAGACCAACGGGCATTGGCGCTCTGAACTCATTTCCCGAATAAACCACGTACGCCTAGGTCTATCCTAGCGAGTACCCTGTGCCCCGCACCGTTCGGATCGGGTCCGCACCACCCTGCCTTGTGAGCACTTTGCGCAGCCGAGCGATGTGTACATCAACCGTCCGCGTATCTACGTAGATATCACGTCCCCAGACCAAATCCAAAAGCTGGTCACGGCTAAGCACACGCCCCGGTTTTTCCATGAATGTCACCAACAGCCGGTATTCCGTCGGGCCAAGTTTTACCTCATCCGCCCCGCGCATCACACGGTGGGTCTCAGCGTTCAGCGTGATATCGTCAAAGCTCAGAACAGCGCCAGCGGTCGCAGGATGGGCGCGGCGCAACTGGTTGCGGACCCGCGCCATCAACTCGCGCAAGTTATAGGGTTTGATCACGTAATCATCGGCACCTGTATCGAGGCCACGCACAGCGTCCACTTCTTCGGAGCGCGCGCTGAGCATGATCACGGGGATCGCTCGCGTCTCTGGGCGCGTCTTCACACGACGGCACACCTCGATGCCCGACATGAGCGGCATCATCCAATCGAGAATGATCAAATCCGGTGCCGCCTCGTCAATGAGCAGCATCGCCTCCTCGCCGTTTTCAGCACTGCGCACAGCGTATCCTTCGGCCTCAAGGTTATAGGTCAGCACTTCACGTTGCGCGGGCTCGTCCTCGACCACAAGCACCTGAATTTGAGGAGCAGACATGGCCTTACTCCGGTATATTCACGGATGTTTCATCAGCCTTTGGCCGTGCCTCCTCCGGCGCTGCGCCCGTGACCAAATAGATCACCTGCTCTGCCATAGAGGTACAATGATCACCCATACGCTCAACGTTCTTAGCGATGAAATGCATGTGCATACAGGCAGTGATGTTACGCGGGTCTTCCATCATAAATGTGAGGAATTCGCGAAACAGCCCGTCATACATCTGGTCCAACTCTTCATCGCGCGCGATAACATCTGCTGCCAGTTCTGCGTCGCGGCGAATGTAGGCATCAAGCGAGTCCTTGAGCATTTCTTCGGCCAGCCGCGCCATGCGACGGATCGCGGCGGTGCTGTCGTTCACGGGCGGCATCTGGGACAATACGCTGGTCCGCTTTGCCATGTTCTTGGCATAGTCGCCAATCCGCTCCAGATTGCTTGAGATTTTCATCACGCTGAGGATCATACGCAGATCAATCGCCGTCGGCGCGCGCAGGGCGATCACGCGGGCGGCGTTCTCGTTAATCTCTGCCTCCAGAATGTCGATCTGTTTGTCCGCCGCACGCACCTGTTCGGCCAAAGGCTCGTCGCGTGTCTCAAGGCTCTTTGCGGCGAGGCGAATGGCATCCTCTACCAACCCGCCCATCTTCATGATTTGGGCCTGTACCTTTTCAAGGTCGCGGTCGAATGCGGAGGCGATGTGGCTTGTCTCTTCCATGGGTCTACCCAATCCTTCCGGTGATGTAGCTTTCAGTGCGTGGGTCTTCGGGCGTGGTGAAAATTTTATCCGTATCGCCAAATTCCACAAGGCTGCCGAGGTGGAAAAATGCGGTGCGCTGGCTCACCCGTGCGGCCTGTTGCATGGAGTGCGTGACGATCACCACCGAATAGCTCTGGCGCAGTTCGTCGATCAACTCTTCCACTTGCGCTGTGGCAATGGGGTCAAGGGCCGAACATGGTTCATCCATCAACAACACTTCGGGTTCCGTGGCGATCGCACGCGCAATACACAGACGCTGCTGCTGGCCACCTGACAGTCCTGTGCCGGGCGCTTGAAGGCGGTCCTTCACCTCGTCCCAGATTGCCCCGCGGCGCAACGCACGCTCCACAATCTCGTCCAGCTCTGCCTTGTTGCGCGACATGCCGTGGATGCGGGGGCCGTAGGCTACATTGTCATAGATAGACTTCGGGAAAGGGTTAGGTTTTTGGAACACCATACCTACCTTGGCGCGCAGTTGGACCGGATCGACGGCGGGGTCAGAGATATCCTCGCCGTCAATGAGGATTTGACCCTGCACACGGCAGATATCAATCGTGTCGTTCATCCGGTTGATACAGCGCAGGAAGGTAGACTTCCCGCATCCAGACGGACCGATAAAGGCCGTGACTGTCTTATCCTCGATCTCGACATCGACGTCTTTGATTGCATGGTTGTCGCCGTAATAGACTTGGACGCCTTTGGCGGAAATCTTGGATGTGCTGGCCACATGAGCCTCCGGTGTTTGAGTATTATCTTTCATGTTCTTGGTCCCCCTACCAGCGCCGCTCGAACCGGCGGCGTAGCATCACGGCGATGAAGTTCATCGTGATCAGGAACACAAGCAGGATGATGATGCCGCCCCATGCGCGTTCATAGAACGCAGGGTCGGCGCGTTTTGCCCATTCATAGATTTGCGCAGGCATGGCAGAGTTGGGGCTCATCAACCCTTCGGTAATGGTCTCGGGGCCATTGGAGGCGATAAAACCCACCATACCAATCAACAGCAGCGGCGCGGTTTCCCCCAACGCCTGTGCCAGACCGATGATCGTCCCGGTCAGAATACCGGGCGCGGCAAGCGGGAGGACATGGTGGAACACCGATTGCATCTTGGACGCGCCCACACCCAATGCAGCATCGCGGATCGAGGGAGGGACAGACTTCAGCGAGGCCCGCGTCGAGATGATGATCGTCGGCAGCGTCATCAACGTGAGCACCAGACCGCCCACCAGTGGCGCGGAGTTCGGCAAGTGCATATAGTTGATGAACACGGCCAGACCCAAAATACCGAAGACAATCGACGGCACCGCCGCGAGGTTCGAGATGTTCACTTCGATGATATCGGTGATCCAGTTCTTAGGTGCAAATTCCTCAAGGTAGATGGATGCCGCCACCCCGATAGGCAGAGCTAAAGCCAGCACCACCAACATCATCATCAGCGAGCCGACCATCGACACGCCCATCCCCGCCGCTTCTGGCCGCGCATCCGAGCTGTCAGAGCCTGTGATGAACGCCACGTTAAACGTCTTTGCCAACACACCCGCAGCGCGCATCTGGTCCACCAGATCAAGTTGTTCTACGCTAATGTTCTTGTCATTTGCGATGCTCTCGCGGATCACGCGGTCCTTGAGATAACCATCGACACGGCCAGAGGCCAGAAAATCAAAAGTCACAGTTTGGCCAATGATTGATGGGTCCGCCAGCACAGCATCGCGCATTTGCGCCTCGGCCCCTTTGGAGAGGATACCGGCCATGTCCTTGGGCTTGAGGTCCGATTGCACTGCACCACTGGCCACCAAATCTTCAAACGCATTCACCAAAAGCGGCTTATACCCAAAGGTCGAAACCTTCTTGATATCGTCGAGATTACGCTCACCCTTTTTGTCGAGCTTGGCCGCGTCCAGCGTCACATCAAGGCTCAAATACGTCTGTTGGAACGCGCCGGTGCCCCGGCTGATAATCGTGGTCAGCAGCACCACCAGCATCAGTATCCCGATTCCAATGGCAATCAGACCGTAAGCTTTGAACCGTGTCTCGGCGCGGTTACGCTTGGCGGTGCGCGCATCTTGTTTAAGCAAGGAAATATGGGTCATTCGTATTGCTCCCGGTAGGTTCGCACGATGTAGAGGGCGACCACGTTGAGGCCCAAAGTCAGGATAAACAGTGTCAGGCCAAGGGCGAAGGCCACCAACGTCTCGGGGCTGGCAAAGTCTGTGTCGCCCGTAAGCTGGCTCACGATACGGGTTGTGATGGTGGTCATGGCCTCGAATGGACTGCCATCAATCCGCGCAATCGCCCCTGCCCCCAGCACCACAATCATCGTCTCGCCAATGGCGCGAGATGCAGCCAGCAGGATCGCGCCGACAATGCCGGGTAAAGCAGCGGGCAGTACGACAGTGCGGATCGTCTCGGAGGGGGTGGCACCCAGACCGTAGGACCCATCGCGCAAGGATTGTGGCACCGCGTTGATGATGTCATCGCTCAACGAGGAGACAAAGGGGATGAGCATGATCCCCATGACCAACCCCGCCGTGATCACCGCAGTGGCACCGGACATGAGCGGATCGCCATCGCGCAGCCCCTCCATGCTCAAAGCACCACCTGCCCCGAAAACATCCACCAGAAATGGCCCCACCGTCAGCAGCGCAAACAGACCGTAAACGATGGTCGGAATACCTGCGAGAATTTCGAGCAGCGGCTTAGCAATCATGCGCATCTTGGGACCTGCATATTCTGACAGGTAGATCGCTGCGAAGAGGCCAATGGGCACGGCCACCAGTAGGGCGATAAAGGAGATATAGAGCGTCCCCCAGAGCAGCGGCAGGATCGACAGCTCACTGTTGCCGCGAAAATTGGGTGCCCAAGAGCCGCCAAGAAAAAAGTCCTGCCACGGGTGCTGCGAAAAGAAATTGAGCGACTCGAAAACCATCGAGAAGACGATGCCCACGGTGGTCAGGATCGCCAGAGAGGCTGCTGTAATCAGCAAGGCCATAATCCCGCGTTCCACCACATTGCGCGCCCGAAATGCCGGATCAGCGGCACGCACCGCGATCAACAGCCCCGCAAGGGCTAACACGATCACAACACCTGCGCGGATCAGATCCCAACGCGCATCCAGAGCCCGCGCACGCTCAGCTGCAGCCAGCACAAAGGGCTCTACATCAGAGCCGAGGGCGACACCCACTCCTGCCAACGTATTACGCAGCGAAGATGGGTCGTCACGCAGCGCTGCAATGCTTTGAGCGTCCAGCACACCTTCCGCCACAGCGATGTTCAACCCTTCCGCGACGCGGTTTACATCCGAGAGGATCAGGCTGCTTGTCCCATTCTCTCCCACCGCTTCAACAGGCAACATCGGCAGCACCGCGTTCTGGATCATCATCGGTTGCGCCAGCAGCCATATCACTAGCACACCCAACGCAGGCACAGCCGCAAACATGGCCGCTGTCATGCCGTAATAGTTGGGCAGCGAATGCAGCTTTCGCGCATCGCCCCCCGCACGTGCCAGCGCACGGCCTCGCGCCATGGCATACCCCACAATGGCGAGGGCCAGCACGATAAGCGCCAATGTCAAAGGATTGCCGAAGAGAGACAGGGGCATAAGGGCTCCGCAGGAGTGTCAAAGGTAAGGGGCCGCCTGAATAGGCAGCCCCTTTTTGTTATTTAGATCGACTGCGGCTCAGGACCCGCCACCGATTGTTGTCTCGTTCATCACAGCTTCTTGGGTCTCGGCCAATGCGGGATCGGACACAAGGCCGTACTCTGCCAACGGGCCATCGGGGCCGGCGACTTCATCCGCTACAAAGAACTCCGCGAACTCCTTGAGGCCTGGGATCACACCGATATGGGCCTGCTTGATGTAGAAAAACAACGGGCGCGATACAGGATACTCGCCAGTCGAGATGCTCTCGGTTGACGGGACCACGCCCGACATTGTCGCCACTTGCAGTTTGTTGGTGTTGTTCTCGTAGAAGGCCAAACCAAAGACGCCGATGCCGTCCTTGTTGCTGTCGATGCGCGCCAGCGTCTCAGTGTAGTCGCCATCGATATCGACTGATTTGCCGTCCGTCCGCACGGCCATGCATTTGCCCTCGGCGGTGTCTTCATCCACGCCAGCCGCTTCCATCGCGGCAAGGAAACCGCCGTCTTTACAGCCTGCAAGAAGCACTTTCTCCTCAAACACTTCACGTGTGCCGTGCTTGGTGCCGGGGATGTAGGTGATGATAGGTTGGGCAGGGAAATCGGGGTTCACTTCGTCCCATGTGCTGAGCGGGTTAGGCACCAGCGCGCCGTCCACAAAATGCTCGGCGGCCAGTGCTTTGTACCAATCCTCGGGGGTGAAGGCGAAGGAGGCACCATTGATGTCGGAGGCAAAGACAATCCCGTCATAGCCGACACGCACTTCGATAATCTCGCTCACGCCGTTCTCGGCACAAACGGCCAACTCCTTTTCGCGGATCTGGCGGGAGGCATTGGCGATGTCGATAGTGTTCTCGCCCACACCATCACAAAATCTCTTGAGCCCCGCAGAGGAGCCACCGGATTCGACCACGGGTGTCGGGAAGTCGAAGTTCTCGCCAAAGGCTTCGGCCACGATTGCTGCGTAGGGCAGAACGGTGGAAGAGCCTGCCACTTGAATATTGTCACGCGCGGCAGCGGTGGTTGCGGATACGGCGGCAATCGCCAGTGCAGATGTGGTGGATTTTACGAAAGACATTGATGTCTCCTGTCAGCAAATAAATTCGATCATCCCCATGATGATCTGCAATCACGTTAGGCCTGCGTTGCGATGCTTTTGTGACAGTAGCATTACAGTTTTATGACAGTGGGCGCGCAGGCCAGATGTTTCTCCAGAAACCTTGCGCGCAGTCCTCACTCAGTCGGTAAAACAATATTGACTTCAGTACCTTGTCCGATCTGGGATGTGATTTTAATCCGTCCACCATGACGGTTGAGAATGTGTTTCACAATCGCAAGGCCCAGCCCTGTGCCGCCCAATGCGCGGTTGCGGTGATCATCGGCCCGATAGAATCGCTCCGTCAGGCGCGGAAGGTGGCGTGCGGCAATCCCTGCCCCTTCGTCACGTACGGTGATCACCACACCGGCTGCGCGCAAAAGCGGTGCCTGTGTCTCGACCCGTGCGGAGACAAACACCCGTTTGCCGGCGCCACCGTATTTGATGGCGTTCTCGATAATGTTGGTGAAAACTTGGGTAAGTTGGTCCATGTCACCACGCAGGGTCACTGCTGCTTCTGGTAACTGCGGCACCAAAGCAGTCTCTGCCTCCGACGCTATCGGTTCCAGATTGCGCACAGCAGCGGCCAGAACCTCGATAACATCCACCCGAGTTTGGGGACGCACCCGCTCGTCGGCTTCCACGCGGCTAAGCGACAAAAGATCACCGACAAGGCGGTTCATCCGCTCCGTCTCTGCGGTCATGATCTCCAAAAATCGCTCGCGCGCGGGGGCATCATCGCGGGCGGGTCCTCGCAATGTCTCGATAAATCCCATCAACGCAGTGAGCGGGGTGCGCAATTCATGGCTGACATTCGCAACAAAATCGCGGCGCATCTCGCTGGCGGCGCTCACATCGGTCACATCCTGAAACAAAACCAGCACAGCACCTGTTTCTCCGATCCGGCTGACCGCGACAGTATACGTCAGGTCATTCCCGTTTTTTCGTGCCAAATACTCCGCATCCGCCCTCGATGCGCCAGACAGGCAGGCCTCGACTGCCTCCGCAACGGAGGGCTGACGCACCGCCGTGATAAACGGACGTCCCAGCGCTTGCATCCCCAGAAGTTTTTGCGCCGCGGGATTGATCGCCGCAATCTCTTCACTATGTGCAATGGCCAGCGCAGGCATCGGCAGTGCTGCCACCACATCATCCAAGGACAGCGGCGCAATCATGGTCTAGAGCACCTTGAGGTCTTGTCCGAAGCGTGCGGCGTTCTCTTGGTAATGCTCCGCACTTTTGGTCAGACCCGCAATCGCAGCCTCGTCCAGCATACGCACGACTTTGCCGGGTGCACCCATAACAAGACTGCCGTCAGGGATGACCTTATTCTCGGTAATGAGTGCCCCTGCCCCGATCAGACAGTTCTTACCAATCTTGGCGCCGTTCAGGACTGTGGCCCCCATCCCGACGAGCGAGTTATCCCCGATGGTACACCCGTGCAGCATCACCTTGTGACCAATCGTGCAATTCACACCGATGGTCAGCGGACAGCCCGGATCGGTGTGGAAAACACTGTTTTCCTGCACGTTCGATCCCGCACCAATGCTAATGATCTCGTTATCACCGCGAATGGTGCAGCCAAACCAGACGGATGACTTTTCAGCCATGCGGACATTGCCAATCACATTGGCATCGGGCGCCACCCATGCAGTGGGGTCAATCTGCGGGGTGATGTCGGCAAGGGCGTAGATGGTCATTTCAAATCCTCGAATTGGCTTTGCAGTTTACGGGCGATATCGCTGAGTTGGGGCTGCTGTGTGCGTTTGAGCCGCTCTGCGGAGATGATGGTTTTGAGCTTGTCTTCGGTTGTGTCCAAATCATCGTTCACGATGACATAGTCGTATCCGTCCCAATGGCTGATTTCGTCCCAGCTTTTCTGCATGCGTTTGGCGATTGTGGCCTCATCGTCCTGACCGCGACTGACCAGACGCCGGTGCAGCTCCGAAATGGACGGGGGCAGGATAAAGATCGACAGCGTATAAAGACCCAGTGGCGAGTTGCGGATTTGCTGTGCACCTTGCCAGTCGATGTCAAAGAGCACGTCATTGCCCGCGCCGATCTCGGTTTCGACAGGTCCCTTGGGAGAGCCGTAGAAATTGCCGAAGACATGCGCATGCTCCAACATCTCGCCCTCGCCAACCCACTTGCGGAATGTCTCTTCCGTGACAAAGCGGTAGTCCTTGCCGTCCAACTCACCGGCGCGTGGCTCCCGGGTGGTGGCTGAGATGGAAAAGCTCAGCGTATCGTCCCAGACCATCAGCCGCTTGGCCAAGGTCGATTTCCCCGCGCCAGAGGGCGAGGACAGGATGATCAAAAGGCCGCGCCGATCACTCATTGTTTTGCTCGCTCATATCTTACTCCACATTCTGCACTTGCTCGCGCAATTGGTCGATCACAGCCTTGAGCGCAAGCCCCACCCGCGTAAGATCACTGTTTTGCGCCTTCGCACACAACGTATTTGCCTCGCGGTTGAACTCCTGCATCAGGAAATCCAGCTTGCGCCCGATGGGGCCGACTGCATCCAGCAATGCTTGGGCCGCAGCCACATGCGCGCGCAGGCGGTCAATCTCTTCGGTAATGTCGGCCTTCACAGCGATCATGGCAAGCTCGGCTGCGATCCGGTCCGGCTCAATCTCCGCAGCGTTATCCATAACCCGCGCTAGGTTGCGCTTGAGAATCTCAGCACTGTCGGCGGCACGGGCATCGGCAAGCGTTGCGGCCTCGGTGGTCAAAGCTTCGATCTGTGCCATTTGATCGCGCAAAACCTTATCAAGGGCGGCTCCTTCGGCGCTGCGCATTGCGTTAAACTCGGACAAGACAGCTTCAAATTCGCCCAACAGCGCAGAGGCCAGCACATCGTTATCATCCTCAATGATTGCTTGTTCCAGAACACCGCGCATGGTCACGATATCGGTCGCTTTGGACGGTGCCAGTGATACACCCGCATCCATTGCCGCCATCTCGATCCGTCCCAACGCCTCAAGCACTGTGGCAAGCTGCGCCTCGTTCACAGCCAGCCCACTGCCGCCTTCTTCGCGGACAACGCGCAGGCCCAAAGTCACATTGCCACGTGCAATATCTGCCGCCGCGGCCTTACGCAGGCCTGTCTCCAGCCCCGGTATCCAGTCCGGTACGCGGATGCGTAGGTCGAGTCCTTTGCCATTCACAGCGCGCAGCTCCCAGCTCCAACTGTGCGGCCCCAGCGCGCCACTCTTTGTTGCAAATCCCGTCATTGACCTGATCATTCCAACACACCCCTTCATTTCACCTTGGGGTTGGAATAAGGTTTTTACCCCCTTATCTGCAAGCCCCGTCATCCCGACATACCTATCGAAAGCGTAGGAACGGCGTTAACCCTTATGACTGAAATATGTCCAAGATGCGGCAGCTGGTGCTATAGCTGCCCTACAGACGGACACCGCACAGAATGTGGATTCAGGCCTAAACACGCATAAAAGCTGTAGAAAACCGCCCGAGCCCCCCAGAACGCACACCAGTATGAGGAGAGATGCAATGGACAATTCAAGTGAAACCCAACACAATGTCTTAACTATGTCAGACCACCACCCTCACAGCGGTTACGCAGCTTTGTCCCTCGTTGAAGCCTACTGGGACGCTTTGCGTGCGGGCCGTGAAATGCCCAAGCGCGCCGAGATTGACCCGCGCGGCATCGAGAGCGCGCTGGAGCACGCCTTTATTCTTGAGCGGATCGCACCAGGTGTGGCGCGGATGCGCATTGCTGGCAGTCACCTGCATGATATTATGGGTATGGAAGCACGCGGCATGCCGATCACTGCCTTTTTCGAGCAAGACGCCCGTATCATGGTCGCAGGATTGCTGGAAGAAGTGTTCCAGACCCCTGCTACTGCCGAAGTGGTTATGCAGTCCACGAGCAGTTTGGGTCAGCCCGCGCTAGAGGCCCGCATGATTCTGTTGCCGCTCAAAAGCGATCTCGGTGACGTGAGCCGCATACTGGGCTGTATGGTCAGTTTAGGAGAGTTGGGCACGGTTCCGCGCCGCTTTAACGTGCAAACGGTAAATGTACACCGTCTGGGCAATGCACCCTTCGCAGATTCAAATGCCGCGCCGCAGGAAACAAAAGAAGCCCCACAGCGGTTCGCAGCACTTGCCTCCTCACATGAGGCAGAGCGAGCGACGAGCAAACGCCCTGCGTATCTGCGGTTGGTAAAAAGCGACGGTTAAGACGACTAAACAGAAAGAGGCAGAGCGTTCTGCCCTACCTCTTTCAAAGCCACTTAATCAGCCCACTGCTTTTGCAGCCTCGTTTTCCCGACGCGCGGACAGCTCCTCCGCAACCAAGAACGCTAGTTCAAGTGACTGGCTGGCGTTGAGACGCGGATCACAGGCTGTGTGGTAACGATCTGACAGATCTTCATCCGAAACAGCGCGCACGCCGCCTGTACATTCGGTCACATCCTGCCCTGTCATCTCGAAATGCACACCGCCCGGCACTGTGCCCTCCGCCGCATGGACACCGAAGAACTCACGCACTTCGCGCAGAACACTCTCGAAGGGGCGTGTTTTATAACCGGACGAGGATTTGATCGTGTTGCCATGCATTGCATCACAGGTCCATACGACGTTCGCACCCTCTTCCTGTACTGCCCTGATCAGACGTGGCAGGTGATCGCTCACTGAGCCCGCCCCAAAGCGCGCAATCAGGGTCAGGCGCCCCTCTTCATTGTCGGGGTTCAGCTTGGCCATAAGCTTTTTGAGGTCGTCCGCTTCCATGCTTGGTCCGCATTTCAGACCAATCGGATTTTGCACACCGGAGGCGAATTCAACATGCGCGCCATCAGGTTGGCGCGTGCGGTCCCCGATCCAGATCATATGACCGGAGCCTGCAAGCCACTTGCCGGTCTCCGCTTCTTGGCGGCACAGCGCTTCCTCATACTCCAGCAACAGAGACTCGTGGCTGGTATAAAACTCAACCGATTGCAGAGTATGCGCGTTGTCAGGCGAAACACCTGCGGCGGCCATGAAATCAAGCGTATCAGAGATGCGCGCAGCAAGGTCGCGGTATTTAGCAGCCTTCTCTCCGTCCGTGAAGCCCAGCGTCCAGCCATGCACTTTGTGCACGTCCGCATAACCGCCTGTTGAAAAGGCGCGCAGCAAGTTCAGCGTGGCCGCTGATTGGGTGTAGGCGCGCATCATGTTTTCGGGGTTCGGGATGCGAGACTCAGGCGTGAACGCCAGATCGTTGATGATGTCACCACGGTAGCTTGGCAGTTCTATCCCGTCCACGGTCTCCATATTGGCGGAGCGTGGCTTGGCGAATTGACCTGCCATGCGGCCCACTTTGATTACGGGTACTTTCGCGCCATAGGTCAGGACAACCGCCATTTGGAGCATGACCTTAAACGTGTCGCGGATCATATCAGAGCTGAATTGCTCAAAACTCTCGGCGCAGTCGCCGCCTTGCAATAAAAATGCCTCACCCCGCCCGGCGGCCGCCAGATGCTTGCGCAAGCGGCGCGCCTCGCCTGCAAAGACCAAAACCGGATAGCGCGAAAGCTGCTCTTCGACAGTATTAAGGGCTGCCTGATCTGGGTAGTCAGGCATTTGAATCCGTGGCTTAGAACGCCAGCTCGATTTGCTCCAGGTCGTCATAACTCATGCTCCGGTCTTTGGCGCAGCGACAGTTTTTGTCACGAACGCAGTGTAGGTGTTAATCTATACAAAACCTATGAGGCGGTGGCCATAACCCATTTCATTGCTTGACCTCACAACACACCTCATGTCCTAGTGATCCTCTGTAAAATTACTTAACCCGTAGCACGCTGGATTCTACCGTGGCCCAAACCCCTCACGCCCAACGGATACCCCAAGATCCCGACAAATCGCGCCGTTTCGTGTTTGTGCTGCTCGATAATTTCAGCCTTTTGTGCTTTTCGACCGCGATCGAAAGCTTGCGCATCGCCAACCGTATGGCGGGACGCACCTTGTATGAATGGAGCGTGATCGGCGAAGGCGGCGTATCGGCAGCCTGCTCTGCGGGAACCGTGTTCCAACTCGATAGTGATCTGGTCGATATGAACCGCGACGACACAATCCTGATATGCTCTGGCATTGATATACAAGCCGCCACTACGAAAAAGGTGCTTGCATGGCTGCGCCGTGAAGCGCGCAAAGGTCTGGTGATCGGCGGTTTGTGTACTGGGGCCTATTGTCTGGCTAAAGCGGGTCTGTTGGACGGAAAGCGCGCCACGATCCACTGGGAAAATCAGGACAGCTTTGCCGAAGAATTTGAAGAAGTGACGCTCACCAAGTCTGTGTTTGTTGTGGACAACAACCGGATGACCACGGCGGGCGGCACCTCATCTATTGACCTGATGCTCAAGATTATCGCGGATGATGAAGGCGAGGATCTGGCCAATGCGGTCGCTGACCAGCTGATCTACAGTTCCATTCGTACCGATCAGGACACCCAGCGTTTGAGTGTGCCGACCCGTATTGGCGTGCGCCATCCCAAGCTATCCGCCGTCATCCAGATCATGGAAGCCAATATCGAAGAGCCGATCAGCCC
>RCNE010000969.1_pt1 | contig 20151 bp, 15 predicted proteins | sample 2041361 | NCBI WGS metagenome assembly RCNE01 (sample SAMN09708229, study PRJNA481090) | Marine sediment metagenome, whole genome shotgun sequencing project.
ATAATACTAATTTTTTTAATGTATATAATACCTAGTCATAGTCAAATATCACCCGGTGATTTATCACAGGCACATGCCAATTTAGAAGGTATGAGCAAGTGTACGTTGTGCCACGATCTTGGTGAAAAAGTTTCTAATAAAAAATGTCTCGATTGCCATGACGATATACAAACACTCCTCAATAAAAAAAATGGCTTTCATGCCAGTTCTTCGGTAGCAAAGAAAGATTGTTTTGCCTGCCATAGTGATCATCACGGCCGTAAATTTGACATGGTAAGATTCGATCAAGACAATTTCAATCATACCTTAACGGGTTACGAACTAGAGGGTAAGCATGAAACAGTAGATTGTAGAAAATGTCATGTTTCTGATAATATTCAAGATTCAGAAATCAAAAAAAGAAAAAACACTTTTCTTGGATTGAATGAAAAGTGCCTCTCATGTCATGATGATTTTCATCAAAAAACACTTTCAAACAAATGTATAGAGTGTCATACTATGGAGGCATTTAAACCAGCTTCGAAATTTGATCATGATAACTCAGAATATGCTCTAAAAGGGAAACATTTAGAAGTAGATTGTATTGAATGCCATAAAACAAATCAAAGAAATGGTAAAGAATTTCAAAATTTTAGTGACGTAGCTTTTGATGATTGCACATCCTGTCATGAAGACCCACATAATGGTCAAATTGAAGGAAAATGTATGCAATGTCACACAGAAACCTCCTTTTCCTCTTTTATAGGTCAAGGAAACTTTAATCATAGCTCGACCGATTTTACATTGAAGGGAAAACATAAAAAAGTTGATTGTTTTAGTTGTCATACTAATACCAGTAATGCAGCACTAGTTTTTCAAAACAAGCAAAAAACAAAAAATGAGAATAATTGTATAGCCTGCCATAAGGATGAACATGAAGGTAAATATGGCAATGAATGTGTGAAATGTCATAGAGAAAGTAGCTTCTTATCATTAAAAAAAATGGCTTTTTTTGACCATACAATTACTGATTATCCATTAGAAGGAAAACATATTGAGGTAGATTGTAAACAATGTCATACTAAGCGATTCTCAACTGCAATAGATTTTAGCGCTTGTAATAAATGTCATCAAGATTATCATGAAGGAGAGTTCAAAAATAATGGAGTATCACCAGATTGCATTGAATGTCATTCCCTTGAAAATGGTTTCGATTACAGTCTTTATACTACAGAACAACATCAAACAACATCATTCCCCTTAGAAGGTGCACATTATGCCACACCATGCTTTGCCTGTCATGTAAGTGAAGATGATAAAAGATGGTCTTTTTCTAATTTAGGATCAACTTGTATTGACTGTCATAAAGATACTCATGACGGATATATTAGTGAAAAATATTACCCAGCCAAAGAATGCACAACTTGCCATATAAATGATACTTGGGCCGCTGTGACTTTTGATCACAACCTTACTGATTGGTCTTTAGAAGGTAAACATAAAGAGGTGGATTGTAGAGCTTGCCATTTTGAAGTAGATCAAAAAAACAAGCTAGGGAAACAATCTTTTAAAAGTTTAGAGAGTGAATGCATCTCTTGCCATGAAAATGTTCATAATGATACTTTTGCTATAAACGGCATCACTGATTGTAAAAGGTGCCATGTTACTGAGAGTTGGTTTCCAAAAAAATTCAATCATAACAATACCTCCTTTCCTTTGAAAGGTCGTCATGAAGAAATAGAATGTAGTCAATGTCATACTGTAAGTGCAGCGAATGGAGAAACTGAAATAATTTATAAACTAGGAAAATTTCAATGTATAGACTGTCATCAATAATAGTATTCTTTTTAGGTTGTTTATCAATCTTTGCGCAATCACCTCATGGTGATAAGCTGAACGTTAATTGTGCTCAATGTCATAATTCTGAGGGCTGGGCTATCAACTATAAAACAATTCGATTTGACCATGAAGAAACTGATTTTGAGTTAGAAGGAACTCACGAACAGACCGATTGTAAACAATGTCATGAAACCTTAGTTTTTAATGAAACCCCAACGGAATGCGCCTCTTGTCATAATGATATTCATAGTATGTCTGTAGGTAATGATTGTGTGCGTTGTCATACTTCCAAAGATTGGTTGGTTGATAATATACCTGAATTGCACGAAGAAAATGGGTTTCCATTAATTGGTGCACATAGTAGTTTAAGCTGTGTGGATTGTCATTTATCTGAAAATAATGCAACCTTTACTAGGATTGGTAACGAATGTATTAGCTGTCATAACGATGATTTTGCAGCTACACAAAGCCCTAATCATGAAACTTCGGGTTTTTCTACAAATTGTATAGAATGTCATGATCCATTAGGTATAGGATGGAATACACAAATTGTAAATCATGATTTTTTCCCACTTACCTTAGGGCATGATATTCAAGATTGTAACGAATGTCATACGACAGGAATTTTTTCAGATGCCTCTCCTGATTGTGTAAGTTGTCATCAAAATGATTATGCGGGCACAACAAATCCGAATCATAATACTAGTGGTTTTTCTACGAATTGTGTTGCCTGTCATACAACAAACCCAGGATGGTCTCCAGCAGATTTTGGTAATCATGACTTTTTCCCTCTTACTTTGGGGCATGATATTCAAGATTGTAACGAATGTCATACCAACGGAAATTATTCAGATGCTGATCCTAATTGTGTGAGTTGCCATCAAACCGACTATGCAGGTACCACAAATCCAAATCATACAACTACTGGTTTTTCTACAGATTGTGTATCCTGTCATACCACAAATCCTGGTTGGACACCAGCTACTATCAATCATGACTTCTTTCCGTTGACGCTAGGACATGATATTCAAGATTGTACTGAATGCCATACAACGGCAAATTACAGTGATGCGTCACCAGACTGTGTGTCTTGTCATCAAACCGACTATGCCAGTACAACGGATCCGAATCATACGAATGCAGGATTTCCAACTGATTGTGTTCAGTGTCATACTACGAATCCTGGGTGGACACCGGCAACTATTAATCATGATTTCTTTCCACTAACATTGGGGCATGATATACAAGATTGTAACGAATGTCATACTACAAACAACTTTTCGGATGCTTCACCGGATTGTGTGACGTGTCATCAAAATGATTATACTAGTACAACAAATCCTAACCATACGAATGCTGGTTTTTCAACGGATTGTGTATCCTGTCATACCACAAACCCTGGTTGGACACCAGCGACCATCAATCATGACTTCTTTCCCCTTACTTTAGGACATGATATTCAAGATTGTGCACAATGTCATACTACGCCAAACTTTAGTGATGCCTCACCTGATTGCGTGACTTGTCATCAAAATGATTACAATCAAACGAATAACCCAAATCATCAAGGTGCTCAATTCCCTACAGACTGTGTAGTGTGTCATACCACAAACCCTGGTTGGACGCCGGCCAACTTTGACCACGATGGACAGTATTTTCCGATTTATAGTGGAAAGCACCAAGATGAGTGGAATGAATGTATTGATTGCCATACTAGCCCCAGTAATTATTCAGACTTTTCATGCTTTAAATGCCATTCACAGTCCGAAACCAACAATGATCATAGTGAAGTTAACGGCTACACTTATGTAAGTAGTGAATGTTTCAGATGCCATCCAAATGGTGATAATTAATTTTATATGAGAGATTATACAACAAAAATATTGATACTAAACGGGGTGATTACCTTGGGTTTGCGATATGTTCAATTAAAAAAATATTGATTACTTATGAAATATAATTTTATTTTCATACTGTTTTTGATATACATTAATATGAATATTTATGGACAAAATAAGGATCAATTCTTAACAGGAAAAGTTTCATTTGTAACTTCAAAAAATGTATACGTGAAATTTGAGAATACAGAATTTATTAAGGTTGGGGATACACTCCAAGTTTCTACTACGAATAAACCTTGTTTATTGGTGACTAATAAATCATCAAGCTCAGTTGTTTGCTCAATTATTTTTGACTGCGATATCAAAAAAGGTAGCATAGTTATCCATTCATTGACTAAAGTCAAAGAAGTTTTCAAAAAAATTGATATTCAAGAACAAATAACTATTACAGATCAGAATACTCCCATAAAAAAGAAATCGCCATATGATGAAAGAATCCGTGGCAATGTTTCTGTTGCTAGTTATAATACACTTTCCAGTATTCGAGAAGACCGACATAGAGTGGCCTCTAGATTTTCATTAAGCGCCAATCATATTGACAACTCCAAAATTTCCTTTGATTCCTATGTCAATTATCAACAAAACTTCAACAATCAAAAAAGTTCAGGTTCAAACAACGTAGGAGACTTTAGAGTATATAATCTTGCAGTACGTTTTGATGCTACTCCTACACTTTCATTTGTTGCTGGAAGAAAAATAAATCCTAAAACCTCCTCAATAGGTGCTATCGATGGATTACAAATTGAAAAATACTTTAAACATAATTATGTCGGCGCCATTGCAGGTTATAGACCTGATATTTTTGATTATAGTTTTAACTCAAACTTATTACAATATGGTGCATATTATGGTAGGAAAACAGAGTCCAAAAATTTCTATTCTGAAACTACTTTAGGAGCAATAGAACAACGAAATAGCTCTGAAGTTGACAGGCGTTATGCATATTTTCAACATAATAGCACACTTTTTAAGAAACTTCATATCTTCTCATCTTTAGAGTTCGACTTTTATAATAAAATCAACGATGTAGTGGGCAATGATCTTCGACTTACAAATTTATATGCATCTGCCCGATATCGATTCAATAGAGATTTTAATGCCACTTTATCTTATGATTCTAGAAAAAGAATTTTGTATTATGAAACTTTTCAAACGGAGATAGAACGTCTTCTAGATGATGACATCGCAAGACAGGGGATTAGAGTTAGGCTGAATGCAAGAATTTCAGAATTTGTTAATAGCGGAGTCAGCTATAGCAAACGATTTCAAAGTAATCAAGATAATAAATCAGATAATATTTACTTCTATTTAAGCGTACCTAAAATCCCTGGCATTGGCGGCAGAGCTTCCGTAAATTATAACGTAAATACTTCAAATTACTTAAACAGCAACATTTTATCACTTAGACATTCAAGAGATTTTTTTAATGATAAAGTAAATGCCGCTTTTTACTACCGTTTTGTAAACTACACTTATTTAAGTAGTAATACAGCCGTTAGTAGTAATACCCTTGCACAGAGTTATTATGGTACAAACCTGTCATATCGTATCTCTAGAAGAATGACATTTAGTATTTCAGGAGAACTATCAACTAATGGTGTTGAAAATAATTATAGAATATATACCAAACTCATAAAACGATTTTATAAAAATAAAAAGAAATAAATTATGCAAACAAAATTCAAATTAATAGTGCCTTTTATCTTAGCTGCTTTCATGGCTATTTCTTGTAATAAAGGTCCAAAGGTTATTAAATCTTCAACGGATACTAATAGCTCTGAAAAAAGCAGTGGAATATTTTCTGAAGAATCTACAGAAGAATCAAGCACTAAAAATAGCACATCATTTACAGATGAGTTCCATCAAGTTGTTGTTAATGAAATCCTTCCCACTAAAAGATACGCTTATCTTAACGTAAAAGAAGGAGAAAAGCAATTTTGGATTGCCACCAGAAAACAAGATGTCATAAAAGGGCGTACTTATTTTTATAGAGGAGGACTTTTAAAGACAAATTTTGAAAGCAAAGAATACAATAGAATATTTGAAACAGTCTATTTGGTTACTAATTTGGTGGAGGAGAATCATTCTAACACTAATGGCACTTTGACTACTACTAAGTCAAATACAGCTAAAAATACAGCTCCTTTAAAAGAAAATATTCCAATGCACACCGACAATATAATCGAACATAAGGGTTCTATCAAAATTGCTGATTTAGTCAAAGATCCAAAAAAATATGCCGGAAAAACGATACAAATAAGTGGAGAATGTGTTAAAGTGAACCCAGGGATTATGGAGAGAAATTGGATACATCTAAAAGACGGAACCAAAAATGATTTCGACCTTGTTGTGACGTCAAATACCTTTGTTCCTGAAGGTTCTATTATTACTGTAAAAGCATTAGTGTCTTTAAACAAAGATTTTGGTGCAGGGTATACCTATGATCTCATTCTGGAAAATGGTACAATCACACAGCATTAATATAGATACCTATGAAATTATCTTGTGTTTTCTTTTCTTATAAAAAGCAAGGCAGCATATTATGATTAATGCAATGACAACTATATAAATCCATTTTGGAATCGGAACTGGATCTCCGGTGGCATATGAATGTAATCCTGATAAATAATAATTAACGCCATAATAGGTCATAATAACTGTTGCTAATCCAAAAATCGTTGAAACATTATAGGCAAACAAGCCTGTTAGTTTTGGAATAATTCTCATATGAAGAATGAATGCATATACCAAGATGGTTACCAGTGCCCATGTTTCTTTGGCATCCCATCCCCAATATCTACCCCAAGATTCATTGGCCCAAACACCACCTAAATAGGTTCCTATACTTACCATAACCAAACCACCCATTAAGGTCAATTCGCTTATATAAGACATTTCTGTAATAATTCTTTTAACCCTATCTTTATTCGTCTTGGTGATAAAAATCATTAAAATAAGGTTGATGAGTCCAATAATAGCCCCTAGCATTAAAAACCCATAGCTCCCTGCTTCTAGAGACACATGAATTGTTAACCAGTAGGACTTCAAAACTGGAACCAAAGGTGTAATTTCTGGATCTAGAAAACTTAAGGCTGATACCAACAGTATTGTAGCCGCTAAAACCATCGTTGCAGCCAAACCTCCGAAAGATTTTCTAGTAAATATAACGCCCGCTAATGTGGTTGTCCATGCAATATAAATCATAGATTCGTAACCATTGCTCCAAGGTGCTCGTCCTGAAATAAACCATCTTAAACCTAAGCCAATTGTATGAAGAATAAAACCAATAATAACGAATGAAAATAACACTTTGTAAACTTTCTTTAAATTGATAGACGGTTTAAAAACTGACAAAAACAGGAAACCTAAAAATGTTAATCCCAGCAAAAAATAAAATATAGCAAGGCGATTAAAAACATTCATTTTATTTAGTATTATTTCTGCCTTGACTTTAGAAGTAGATGGCATTACCTCTCCTCCATTCTTAATTTGGTAGGCTTTTAGTTCTTCTAGTAATTTATCTGCCTCTGAATAATCATCTATTGCCAGTGCCTTATTCAGTGTAGTTTCATAAGCATTAAAAAAATTAGCTGCCACATGATTGCCATGATCATCCTGTTCGTCATTACCATGTCTATGTTTAGAAATCCAAGTATCATTAAGGTCATCTACTAGTGGGATTATTTTTAATAAATCTCCGGTAAACACCATATTAAGAATATTTAATCGTTCATCTATTTTCAACAATTCCTTTTCATAAACACCTCTATCTTTTGGATTTAGATCGTACACTCTTCTTACCTCGTCTCTTAACTTATACTCCCCTTTTTCATTAAAAAAATCTTTAAAAGAAGCATAGTTACTTGTTGCTCCCAATTGTTGTATTATATCTTTATGTTTTCCTAGCTTGATTATTTTCACAAGACTCCATTCCTTTTTATTAACAAACATACTTAACATAACTTGGTCGGCATTGAGGCCCTCAAAACTCTCTTTTCTATACAACTTTCTCATAATTTCTCTTGATAAGGTATGTATAGGTTTCATTCGCCCCTTATGATCTTGAACTACCAGTTTACTAAACTTATCTGCATGCGAAGTACTAATAACATATTCTAAATAAGAGTTAGTGTCTTGAGATTGTCCAAAAAATGAAGTGCTTGAAAATAAAAGGAATAGCAACCAAATAAAAGTACCGCTCTTTGCTCTGATTTTTTTAATTTTTTCTAGCACTTGATAAAATCTTGTGTTTTTACTGAAAAAAGTCATTAACAAACCTATGGTTAGCAATGCATAACCAATATATGAAATCAAGGTTCCCCAAAAGTCATTATTCACACTCAAATAAGTGCCTTTCTCATCCTTATCAAAGGATGATTGAAAAAAGCGATAGCCTCTATGGTCTAAAATATTATTCATAAAAATGCGATAATTTTTATTCACATTTTTTCGACCATCGATCAATTGAACTTCACTTGCATACGATGACGCACTGTTCGTGCCTGGATACTTATCAAGAATAAATTTCTTTAACTTTATTGAAAATGGCACTTTGATATCTTTAGCACCATACGCAACAGAAACATTTAAATTCCCAAAATTAAGAGTCTGCGGTCTTCCGGATAAACCTCTACTACCATAAACATATGCTTGTTGTGTTTTTCCATTAACAGTAATGTCCATCAAAAGTGCAGAAGTGCTTTCATTTTTTACTTTGGCATTCTCAGATTCAATCTTGGCAATACCGCTTTTATTGAATTCAGATAAAACGAAATTATTAATTCCGTCAGAATATAAAGAACGTAGTTTTAAAGGTCTATATTTTTCAATCGGATTCAAGGTGTCCTTTTGCTTTGTGGCCATTACCATTTGGGTCAGTGTTTTATCTGTTTTAAAAACTAACGAATCATTTACAAAATTTATATTAATGGCTTGAGGTAATTGAGCGTCTTTAAAGTTGTAAATAATATTACGAATCCTTTTAGTTTGGCCTTTACTAATAAAATACTCTTCCCTCCCATTGGTCCCGGCAACGACAATCATTAGAGTTGGTTTACCCTCCATACTTGTAGTTAACACTTGTTTTGGGTTTGGGATAAATTCTTTTACTTGAACATCTATTAAATCTCCTTCAATTAAATAAGATTCATGCCAATTATTATTCCCTAAGCTTGCAAAAAGCACTTCTTCATCAAATTTGAATGTTTCACCATTTTTTTTCACTTCAAATTTTAAGAAAGTATTGAAAGATAAAAAACTATTGGAGCTATCATTTTCTCGTATATGCATGACCCCTTCAAAACCAAAATATCTCGTTATTCCTGCCCCAATTAAAATAATGATTATAGCTCCATGAAAAATAAGCAATGACCATTTTTTCTGCTGGATCATTCTAAACTTAAAAATGTTGACTACGATGGTAATACTAAATAAGAGAAGCAATAGTTCGAACCACCAGGATTTGAAAATTACTTTTTGAGCTGAGCTTGTGCCATAATCGTTTTCAATGAAAGTAGCAATGGCTATAGACCCTGCAAACAAGAGTATATAAAGACCTGCAGCTCTGGTATTAAAAATAGGAGTTAGATATTTTTTGAATAAGGGAATCCATTTTTTTGCTAAAAGCATAAATTTATTCATGAGCATATATTTTGTATCTCTATTTTAAAGTTTAGATTTAGTTTCATATCATTCCCATTATAAAAACTGTTTCAATAGCCCTTGGTATTGAAACAGTCTTATCATCAACCTATAGAAACTTTAATAGATTCCCTTTTAAATTAACCCATAAAGCTTCTTTTGAAAGAGGACTGCTTTATCATAATAATATTGATATGTTATTTATGATTTGGCACTTAAAGTATCCTCTTAATATCATAACAACTAAGTCTTAAGAAATACTTAGAATATTTTGAGTAAATTAAAAAAGGTATGAAGTTCTTTTCGAAGCTATTGCATGGTTAAGTTGTGACTAATTGCAGTTTTTTATTAATTTAAGTTCGTCTATTCCAGTTCTTAAATCAACTTGATCCTTACCATCATCTTCTTCTTCAATTTTATTTAACCTCCAATTGTTATTAATTTCGGTCAAAGTATCCATTGTAAGGTTTAATCTCAATCCATTATCTGTAGAGACGCTCCATGTTCCGTTGGAAGTAACATTATTTAATTCTGCTGTAAGAGTTCCATCTGAAGAAAAAGTCAAAATTGTACCATTTAAATTTTCAAGATGCTGATCGTTTATTTCGACCTCATCTATGATAAACGAACAGGATACTAAATAGTCTATAAGTTCTTGTTCTGTAGTATTTGTATCGTCAATGTCATCATCGTCATAATCATAATCATCATCTTCATCACAATCATCCTTCACCGCTTCTATTTCCGTTTCCAATTGATCTAAACTAGTAATACTACGTTGTGTACCGTCTGATAGGATTACTATAATCGGAAAAGTGAAAGTAGCGATGTCATTTTCACTTAATGCATCTATAAAATCATACATTTCTTCATCATTTGCAACTGTAATATCACTTACAATTTCTGAAATCTCATTAAAAATTGAGGTTTCTATTGGGTATTGAAAATCCAAACATTCTATATCATCATCAATTTCATTCTCTCCATTACATGAATCAATATAACTCTCTAACTCATTCTCATTATTAATGAGTATTGGTGTATAATCACTTAAGATAATGGTAATTGGAAAGCTAATTTCTAATTCATCGTCATCATTTTCAAATTCCTCAAAAATCGATTCTATAGTATCAAAATCATCTTCAGAACCAATATTCAAAATGATTCCGTTTACAGTAACAGTAGCGGGTAATTCAATATTAAAACAATTCGCTCTATCAATAATATTATCTTTAGAACCATCATTTAATGACGTGCGTTGAATTAAATCAGCTAGCTTTGAAGTTGCTACTATAGCTAACTCATCAGACTCATCTATATTTATTACTTCTTCTTTTGCACATGAAGACAGTAAAAAAATCACACTCAATATATATGTTACAAATCTTTTCATTTGACTCTACATTATAGTTATCAACACCTCTTACTATATAACAATTGACGTTCAATAATTACTCAAATGTAATTGAATTATTTTCATTAAAATATACATATAAAAATAAGTAAACTGTTTAAAATACATTTATTATACATCAAAAATTTCCTTAACTTTAATTTTTCAATAAATCGCGAATAAATTAATCTTGAATGACCAAAAAGAATTATAAAGGTGTTTGTGAAGAGCATGTTTTTTCAAACATTTATGAGAAGTATTCTAAAGATCTTTATACATATTTATATTTCAAATTCGGTAGCCAGATAACGATTAATGATAAAATTCAAGATGCCTTTGTAAAATTATGGGATAATTGTAAAAATGTTACGCCAAATAAGGCTAGGGCATTTTTATTCAAAGTCGGTAAGAATATGATGTTGAATGAAATTAAACACCAAAAAGTAGTATTGAAATATCAACAAATACCATCTATAAGTACTACAAATGAAACACCTGAATTCATATTAGAAGAGGAACAGTTTTTACAAAAATATGAACTAGCACTGAGTAAACTAACTGAAGAACAGCGCATCGCTTTTTTATTGAATAAAGTGAAAGGTAAAAAGCCTAAAGAAATTGCTGATATGATGGGTGTTACTAAAAGAGTAATTGAAAATAGAATTTTTGTTGCATTTAAAAAACTGAGAAAGGAAATTAAAGAATTAAATTTTAAGTAAAAAGATATATTTAGTTGTTATATAGATAGACGCTATAGAATGAAAAAAGAAGACTTGTTAAAAAAATGGTTGGTTGATAAGCTCACGGATGCCGAATTGAAAAATTTCGAGAGTATGGATGATTTTGACTTAAATACAAAAATTGTTGAGAAAGCCAAACTTTTTGATATTCCAGTTTCAGAATCGGTTAAAAGCTACGAGGATTTTAAGAAAGATATTCCGAGTTCTAAAAGTAATGTTATACAATTAAAATCGTATCATGTATTCTATAGAATTGCAGGGGTATTTGTCATTGCTATTGGAATTTATTTTCTTTTCTTTTTTAACACCCTAACAACTATAGAAACACTGGCAAGTCAAAAAACCACCTTTGAATTACCAGATGCATCAGAAGTACTATTAAATGCTGATTCACAAATCAAATTCAATAAAAGAAAATGGAATGAAAAAAGGGAACTTACATTGGCCGGAGAAGCCTTCTTTAAGGTAGAAAAAGGGTCGAAATTTGATGTTATCACATCTAATGGAATTGTGAGTGTTTTAGGGACTCAATTTAACGTTAAAAGTCGCAACAGCTATTTTGAAGTTAAATGTTTCGAGGGTATTGTTGGTATCAAAGGTAACGGCATATTAAAAGAGCTTAAAAAGGGAAACACATATAGAATTTATAATAATGTCATTATGATAGATTCTGTTACCACGAATCAGCCGGAATGGGTACAGAATATAAGTAGTTTTAAAGCTGTACCTTTAGCTATGGTAATTAATGAATTTGAAAGACAATATGGTGTAGAAATTGAAGCTGTAAAAGTTGATGTTGAACGAATATTCACAGGGAGTTTTGCAAACGATAATATGGAACAAGCACTCATATCCATCACTGTACCTTTTAATTTAAAGTATAAAAAATCAGGTTCTAATAAAATCAGTATCTATAAGAGTGAATAATAAAAATATACTTTCCCTTTATATATTTTTACTTCTTTCATCCCTTCTTTATTCTCAAACTGAGAAGGACAAGGTACATTTATCTGAAATATTAACAAATCTCGCAGAAAAACATCATTATAGTTTTACTTATGCACATGATGTAGTAAAAGATATATTAATCATTCCACCTAGTCCCAGTTTTAACTTAAAAAAAAGCGTCGATTACCTCCAACTAAAAACAGGTCTGATCTTTAAATTTATTGAGAATAATATTATTACCATTAACGCACCAGACACTTCTTTTTATATCTGTGGTTATGTTATAGATTCCGATACAAAAATACCAATTGAAAACGCCACCATTATTGGTAAAAATAATAGCACTCTTAGTGATTCATTTGGCTATTTTAAATTAAAGGTAACTAGCAAACGTGAAGTCATAATAATACGTCACTTAGGTTATTCCGCTTTATCTGAATTTGCATCTTCTTTTAATGAAGGTACTTGTTCAACTCTTTTTTTATCTACAAGTATTGAGGTTTTTTCTGAAGTAATACTAAAAGATTATATAGCGAAGGGAATTTATAAATTATCAGATGGTTCTTTTAATATTAACTTCTCTGATTTTGGTATTTTACCTGGCTTAATAGAAACAGATGTTCTCCAAACAATTCAGGCGCTTCCTGGTATTCAAAGTGCAAATGAAACAGTTTCAGACATCAATATTAGAGGAGGTACAAACGATCAAAATTTGGTGTTATGGGATGGAATTAAAATGTATCAATCGGGTCATTTCTTTGGTTTAATTTCAATTTTTAATCCATTAATTACAACAAATGTTTCTATTGTAAAGAATGGAACCAACGTAGATCTTACTGACGGCGTATCGGGTACAATATCAATGAAGACAGATTCAGAAATAACGAATGTATTTTCAGGAAGTTTAGGTTTGAACTTTATAAATGCTGATGCCTTTGTTGATATTCCTATTCATGAGAACTCTTCTATTCAGATCTCGGCAAGAAAAGCAATCAGTGATATCCTTGAAAAACCAACGTATGCCGAATATTTTAAACGAATTTTACAGGACTCCGAACTGGAAAATAACACTTCAGATGTTATTAATTCTGATGTCAAGTTTGATTTTTACGATACAAGCATACGATGGTTATATAATATAAGTGATAAAGATCAATTACGTCTTAATTTTATAAATATCAATAATGAATTGGTATTCAATGAAACTGCAATATTGAATCAAAATGAAGAATCCAAACAAAGTAATCTTCAACAAAACAGCATTGCAGCAAGCCTATTCTATAAAAGGAAATGGAATGACAACTTCATCACGACTTTTCAACTATTTGAAACTGATTATGCCTTGAAATCCATCAATGCTGATATCTTGAGGCAGCGTCGTGTATTGCAAGAAAATGATGTCACTGAAACATCCATAAAATTAAATAATCACTATCAAATTAGTAGTAAATTTTCAATTTCAGGTGGTTATCATTTTACAGAAAGTATTGTAAGAAACTTAACTGATGTTGATAATCCCATAGTTATCAAATCAGTTAAAGAAGTCATTCGTGAACACGCTGGTTTCACACAACTAAATTTCCTTTCAAGTACAAAAAGAACGATCATAAGGCTAGGTGGACGATATAATTACATTGAAAAATTCAAAAAACATCTCATAGAACCTAGATTCAGTCTTAATCAAAAGTTGGTTGATAATTTATCCTTAGAATTATTGGGAGAATTGAAACATCAAAATACTTCTCAAATCATAAATTTTCAAAACGACTTTCTAGGTATTGAAAAGCGTAGATGGTTGTTATCTAACAATCAAGATATTCCAATTATACAAAGTCAACAAATTTCAGCAGGTCTTAATTACAATTATAAGGGGTGGTTAGTAAGTGCTGAGGGTTACTATAAAGAAGTTAAGGGCATTACTGCACAAAGCCAAGGTTTCTTAAATCAATACATTTTAGAGCGAACTAACGGTAGCTATAATGTTAAAGGGATTGATTTTTTAATTAATAAGAAAATAAACAAGTTTGGACTTTGGCTGAGTTATGGTTATACCAATAACGAATACACGTTTAAGAATTTGTCTGTGACCAACTTTCCAAATAATCTTGATATTAGACATGCCTTAACCTTTGGTTCTTCATATTCATCAAAGGCCTTTAAGATTTCGGCAGGTTTCAATTGGCATACTGGAAAGCCTATGACTACACCTATTGCTGGTAATGAAATTATTGACGGAACTATAAATTATAAAGAGCCTAACAATAGTCGTTTGCCTGAATATCTTAGAATAGATGCCTCTGCTACTTATACGTTTACCTTGATTGGTAAAATTAAAGCCACTACCGGAATTTCTATTTGGAATGCTTTTAACCACAAAAACAGCATCAGTTCTTATTACACAATTAATTCGGGCAATACTGTTGAAAAAATTTCTAATAACGCTTTAAATTTCACTCCTAATTTCAGCTTTAGAGTTAAATTTTAAAACGCATTCTAGTCCATAAATAGATGCGCTCTTAGTTATCGAATGTGAATATGTTAGAATAATAACGAGCTCTTTACATGAAACAGATATTCAATTAATTACAGCTAATTTAGTGAGTTTACTGAAGTCCAAAATTTACGTACCGAATAAGTCACTTTTATTTGCTTTCAAATGGTATTATAGTTGTTATCATTTTATTTAATAATTAGGATTGGACATTTATTGTTTTTAGTAATAACCTTTTCTACTGTACTGCCAAACCATGCGCTCATTAGGCTATGGTTATTTGTGCCCATTATAACAAAATCAATAGGGTTTTCGTTTATATATTTTAATATATAATGACTGGGCCAGTTGTTTACTTCTTCGTAAAGTACAGGTACAATATTTACTTCTTTGGAGCTATATTTAGCAATAAATGCATCAAAAGCATCACGAACTATTTCTTGTGTTTCTTTATGCATTCGCTTTTCAGTTCGCAAAACGTTGTAATACGGTACATCTGGTATTTCATAGGCATGGTAGCAAATAATTTTAAATTTATAAACAGACTGTTCTTGTAATGCAATAGCAGCATCCAGCAACTTCCCGGAATGTGATGATAGGTCAACAGGAACAAAAATAGTTTTGAGATTATATTCCACACTTTTGGGAACTACCAATATATCGCTCTCGAAGTGTCAAGTTTTTTATTGTACGAATTGCATGCTCTCCTTTACCAACAGCGAGGAGATTTGCTTTTTCTTTAGTATAGAGACTTTTTAATTCTGGAATTAGTTCACCGGACTTTACCAAACCTTCCAATTCATTAATATTTTTGTATGATTCCAATAATGGAGCAATACGTTCTTTTTGTATGGTATCTCGAAGAACTTTGACGATTCTTTCTGGCACAGTATAGGAAGTTGATTTCAAAATATGCAGGTGTACTATTTTTTCTATAGGTATTTTTGTGGCTAGAAAATCTAAGTAATTAGCTAGTTCAAAATCTTCTTGAATACTGGTATCAATCGCTATAATATTTTTTGCTGAAAACATAATAAATTTAATTTTAAAAGATTCGTATTATTTATTTAAATTACATGAAACGATTAATAATGGAATCGTAATATGTTGTATTAAATGGTGTTCTGTATGGTGCCCAAACAATTTCTGAAAGAAACCGTATGTATGATGCCCAATGACCAAAATGGCAGAAAATTGCGAATCGGTCTAACATCGAGGTTGATTTGGATCTATCATTCGAGACCCATAAGTATGCCTTAAGTTAAATCCCAGAAAATAATATTGATGAAAATGAGAAAGTAAGCTCTCTTTTGCCTTATTTTCTAAACTGATAAAACCCTCAATCTAAGTATTCATTTAATACCTTTAATTGCCATTTACCAATAACTATATACTCTGGGTCGGCATTGAGCAATACCATAGCATAACCAAGTTTAGATAATTTACAATCTTTTATGATTGTATCATTTAATTGACTGTAAACCGGTAAAAAATGTTTTTCGACTTCAAGGCCAGAAGATCTTGCTATTTTTAAAGCTCTTGTAAACCCCTTTTCTATAGCTAATGGAGCTAATCCTTCCTTTAATAGATCACTTGCCAAATATTTCATATTTAAGCTGTAATACAAGCTCATAAAATCATTAATAGTATCTATAGAATTATATTCTTTATTATAAATAATTACTTCAATTATAAATTGTTTTATGTTACTTTAAATCAAGAAAAAAGAAATCAGGACAGAGTGAGGGTATGATGAAAAACACAAACATCAATAACATAACTCCCCAAAGAAGTGCCATTAGCAAGGGATACGCAAAAGATGGTTCTTTAAGTTTTGGCATAACAGAATGAGCCAACAACCCATGTACTCCCATGCTAAATAACATAAAAACAAAACATGAAACTGAAATTAAAAACACACTTGAATGTGTTGCTCTGGTCATTAAAAGGTATACCCATAATGCAACCGAGATTACGATCAATATTCTATACAGTCTTCTAGCCATCGATATTACTTTTTAAAATTTATATAATTCATAGTTCATTTTGTTGAAACTCAGCAACGGTATTTGTCCATATGATTCCATTCTTTTAACTAAATCTTTGTGCATGAATTCTTTTATTAACCCTCCTTTTTTTCGTTCCATCAAGGCAACAAGATCAGCACCCACATCAACCAAATAAACTCTAAGAGAATCGAAAATATCACCCGAGGGCAATACTTCGAATATGATTTTCGTATAACTAGTCTTATTTTCGAGTGCTTCTTTGAACCATGCCATTTTAGTTTTTCCATTATACTCTTTCTCAATAGAAATATGAACTATTCTAATTTCAGCATCAAATACCATTGCAATCTCAATCAGTTTTTGAACTGTATCCATATCTTCTTCTTCAAAATCTGAGGCATATACTATTGTTTCAATATTACTATGGCTGGCTCCTGCTGGTATTGCTAACACTGGGCAAGGTGCTTTTTCAATGAGATGTTTGGTAGTATTTCCCATTATAAATTCTTTAAAAGTACTTTTACCTTTTATCCCTGTTACTATTAAATATGCATTAAATTCATTAACCTTTGAAATAATTCCGTTTACAATAGATTTATCCTCAATAGCCTCAACTTTTACATTAATACTATCTGAATTATTTCCTAAATGTTGTATACAGAATTCTTTTAATTGAGTATGATGCATTTTAAAAGTATCTTTTTCTAGATGATAATAGGGTTCTTTGAGCTCTGTACTCATTGTTGTCGGGATATCAAATACATGAATCACTAATAAATCAGCATTTAGTACTGAGCTTAATGAATGGGCATATTTTAATGCTGCAACTGCATTTTCAGAATAGTCCGTAGCGTGTATGATTGTTTTCATTTGAAAAGTATTATTTCATTAATACAACAAAATTATAAACTTATTCAATGAGATAAAATGACCCAAGTCATGTTCCTAATTTTTTTTGCCTGACTTAGGTCATTTTCTGGGTGAAAATACTCTACTAAATTTGTACTCTAGAATAAGATAAAATGAACGATTTCAGAAACAGACCTAACGATAATTACATTCACGAAGCCAATTGGCAACAATTGTATGTGCTTACAGAGCATTGGAAATCTGACCTCTTGTTTTACAATGATGATTTAAAGTTCTTACATCATCTTATAGACAAGTATTTTATGTGGATTTCTAAGAAGGAGAATGTTGATATGGTGCAAGAGATTGAAGTTAACTTACTTAAAGTGGATAAACAATGTGCTTCATTATTAAAAAGAACAAATATGCATTTACACCATTTAGCGGAGTTAATAGATGATTCTTTTACATATGATTCACATCAGTTCAGAACAGATCATGAGCAACTTGAAGATGATTTGACAAGTTTTATAAAGACTTTCAAAAAGAATAGAAAGGAAGTTTTTAATATTACTGAATATATAATTGATAAAGAGCAAATGGTACGGCAATTGGACTTTATACATACTAAAAACCATTCTTAAAAATTGCTTATATAAATTACAGCATATTTATAGCACACATACCTTGGGTTACTGCGATTTTCATTTATTCGCTGTCACTGACCTATATCATATTAATTACAAACACTTTTATATAATTTTACTTCTTTAAATTGATAGGAAATGAAAAAATACCGATGGTTAATAATAACACTAATTGTTGTAATTGCAGCAATAGGTTATTTTTATATAAAACCAAAACTAGCATCAAAAAAATTAGATTATACCTATACCTCTTTACAAAAAGGAGATATTGAGTCAGACGTTTCAAGCACAGGCACATTAGAAGCTATTAATACCGTAGATGTAGGGACTCAAATATCTGGTACTATTGCCAAAATTTATGTTGATTATAATGACAGGGTAAAAGCCGGCCAATTGTTGGCCGAAATGGATATGAAGATGCTCAACACGTCATTGCAATCGGCTAAAGCTAATTTAGCAGTAAGTCAGGCACAACTGAATCAGGTTGAAGATAAATATAATAGAAATAAAATACTGTTTGAAAAAGGTGTTATTGCCGAGCAAGAATATAACACTTCAAAATTTAGTTATGAGCAAGCCAAAAGTTCCAAAAAAGCGGCACAAGCTTCTCTAACGAACACGCGCGTTAATATTGGGTACGCCAAAATTTCTTCTCCCATAAATGGAGTTATTATTGAAAAAACCGTAGATGAAGGACAAACAGTTGCTGCAAGTTTCTCTACACCTACAATGTTTATCATTGCCGAAGATTTATCTAATATGCAAATTTTAGCAGATGTTGATGAAAGCGATATTGGTTATATAAAAGATAGTATGCAGGTACGTTTTACCATACAAACCTATCCTGAAAAAGAATTTTTTGGCAAGGTAAGTCAGATTAGATTGCAGCCTATAGAAATAAATAATGTGGTTAATTATCAAGTGGTAATTGATATAGATAATGAAGGTGGATTGTTAATACCAGGAATGACGACTAGTATTGAGTTTATTACTGATATCGCAAAAAATGTATGGCTCATTAATAATTCAGCTCTACGTTTTAGACCAACTGAAGCAATGTTGGAAGAAGTTAAACCGATGTTAGAAGAGAAAGTAAAAACAATGCTGCCAGATTCGCTTCAGGTAAAATTTAATAGTGCTATAAATAATGAAGAGCTATTTACACCTGCTAATTTCAAGGAAAATTTGCCTTCGCACATTAATGGTTTCTTTTATAAAAATGAACAAGGAAAATTAGATTTTAAGTTTATAAAAATAGGTATCAAAACAGGTTTGCAGTCTGAAATTAAAAAATTTCTCGATGGTTCTGAAATATCAGAAAACATCAAGGCTATTAACGGCATTAAATCGAAAAAATAGAAAATATGCCTGTAAAAAAAGTCATAGAAACCAAGAAATTGAGCCGCACATTCAAAAACGGAGAGATCGAAGTACATGCACTTACCGATGTAGATATGATTATAGAAGAAGGCGAATTTGTAGCCATTATGGGAGCATCTGGTTCGGGTAAATCAACCTTACTGCACATTATTGGTTGCTTAGACAGGCCGACTTCGGGCGAGTACGATTTGGATGGTGTAAAAGTAAATGAATTAGACAAAAATCAATTAGCTGATGTTCGAAATCAAAAAATAGGATTCATTTTTCAAAGTTATAATTTACTATCTCGAACTACAGCACTTGAAAATGTAGAATTACCATTAATTTATGATAGG
>RCNE010000559.1_pt1 | contig 20150 bp, 15 predicted proteins | sample 2041361 | NCBI WGS metagenome assembly RCNE01 (sample SAMN09708229, study PRJNA481090) | Marine sediment metagenome, whole genome shotgun sequencing project.
TCGGATTGTTACCGAAATGTAATTTTCCGAACATGGCGGTTTCATACCCTGCCTTTTGCAAAAGTTGTGGGAAAGTTACATTGGTCGTGTCAAAAGGAGATAGGTTGTCAATTTTTCCATTGATATGCGAATGTTTCCCCGTCAAAATTACTGCTCTCGAAGGTGCGCATATCGAATTGGTGACCGAGGCATTGGTAAATAACATACCCTCCTTGGCAATTCTATCAATATTCGGGGTTTGAATCAGCTTGTCATCATATGCGCTTATCGCTTGATACCCATGATCATCTGACATGATGAAGACGATGTTGGGTTTTTGTAAGGTTTTAGTTGCATGCTCAACGGTATCGTTTTTGCAAGAAAGAAAACAGGTAAAACTTAAGATCAAAAGGATGGTTGTGAAATTTTTCATTGTTTTTCAGTTTGATACATTTCAAGTACTTTCTTAAATTCTTGTATCATAGGGTTGAGTTCGCTGTGTTGTTTGGTAATTTCCAAGGGATATTTCTCTAGCGGGTCGTTCTGAAGATTATAGAACATATCGTTACCATATAATTTCCAATTTTTGTTTTGTACATACCTTCGGGGTTCAAATTTCCCCCAATTTGGGGCATAGTCACAAAAAATCCAGCTCCTGACTTTTGTTTCCTTACCAAGCAACTGGGGATAAAAACTAAGACCATCGGTCTGCAGGGTGTCTGAAAGGTTTCCTGTTGTCACCTCTAAAATGGTAGGTAAAAAATCGGTGAAATCAATGAGATTGTCATTAACGCTTCCTTCTGCTATTGTTCCTTTCCAATTCGCAATCAAAGGTACATGAGTTCCTGCATTGGTGGTGTTGCCTTTGTCTCCTGTTAATGGTATGCCATCAATGATTGAGGTAATATCCCTATCTGTGCCGTTGTCTCCAACAAAAAGTATGAGCGTGTTCTGTCTTATTTTTAAGGCTTCGGTTTTCTTTACAATTCTTCCGACTAAATAATCCATATAGTTTACCATTTCAGCAAAATAGATCGAATCATTGATTTTTGATTTGCTGTCAAAACTATCAAATTTTGTGCTATTTGGCGTAGGAACAAATGGATCATGGGTCAAAGCCATTGGGTAGTAAATGAACATGGATTCATTCTGGTTTTTTTCCATAAAAGATTCGATGTGCTCAACAAATATATCGGGGCCATATTTCTCAGGAAATGCAATCGCGCCTTTTTGACTTATACTCAAAAGGGGGTCTTTATACCTAGAACCTCTTTCGTCTATTTGCCAAAGACAAAATTCATCGAAACCAGCCTGTTCAGGAGTACTGCCTACTTTTCCATCTGCTAATTTTCGTTGCTGTTTATTACCCAATAGCTGCCATTTGCCGGTGACTAGAGTTTTGTATCCCGCTTGCTGCATATAATGACCAAAAGTTCTTTGTTTGGCATCGAGTAACCCAAAACCAATATAATTTCTAAAATTATATTTTCCAGTCATAATCTGAACCCTAGAAGGGGTGCATAAGGGAGTTGAATAGCATTGGTCAAAACGCATGCCTTCTTTGGCAAGCAGGTCTAGATTCGGCGTTAGGTAACTATTACTGCCATAAGTGCCAAGCGTTTCATATCCTAAATCATCAGCCATAATTAAGATGATGTTGGGTTTTTTATCGTTCTGTGTATTTGCTGCGGAATCTCTTTTACAAGCACCAGCATAAAAAAGAATGAGAATGAGGGGAAGCAGTAATACAGATTTCATAAACTATATTTTATAAAGTTTAAGATAACTATTTTAACCCATTCACCGTTTTTCGCAACACAACCAAATTGGTCAATAGCTTTTCCAAGTGATCCAAATGCAACATATTGGCCCCATCGCTTTTGGCAATACTGGGGTCAAAATGGGTTTCCATAAAGAGTCCGTCAACGCCTGTTGCGATTCCAGCTCTTGCAATGGTTTCTATCATATCAGGTCTGCCACCAGTTACCCCTGAAGATTGATTGGGTTGTTGTAATGAATGGGTAACATCTAAAACTACGGGTGCATATTGTTTCATGGTCGGTATCCCTCTAAAATCAACGACCATATCTTGGTAGCCAAACATAGTGCCTCGATCCGTAATCCATACTTGATCGTTGCCAGAGTCGGTTACCTTGGTTGCCGCATGTTTCATGCTTTCGGGACTCATAAATTGCCCTTTTTTTAGATTCACTACTTTGCCTGTTTTTGCTGCAGCAACCACTAAATCAGTTTGGCGTACTAAAAATGCGGGAATTTGAAGTACATCAACATATTCAGCTGCCATAGCTGCGTCTTGCTCCGTATGTATATCGGTTATAGTGGGTACATGAAAAGTTTCAGAAACTTTGCGAAGAATTTTAAGTGCCTTTTCATCGCCGATTCCTGTAAATGAATCTACGCGACTGCGATTCGCTTTTTTGAAACTTCCCTTGAAAACATAGGGTATTTCTAGCTTGTCAGTTATTGAAACTATTTTTTCGGCGATGCGTAAAGCCATGTCTTCTCCTTCAATGGCGCAAGGTCCAGAGAGTAAAAAAAAGTTATCACCATCGGTATGTTTAAGCTGAGGTATAAGGTCTAATCGCATTGTTTTTTATTTAACACAAAGATACTATTTTGGGATAGGATTAGTTATATAAACTAGTGCGCACTTCTATGAACAGCGTTTTGTAAGGTGTGTATAGAATGAAAGACCAAGTTGCAACGTGTATAAAAGAATCTGATCCCAAATCAATCTACTATGCAAAGACAAATCTTTATAGTGCTGCTTTTATGCAGTACGATGGCAAGTGCCCAATTTGGCAAGAACTGTGAACTTCGACAGTTTAAAGTTAATATTTTCAATCCCGGTTTAGAGTATGAGATGGCTTTGGGTACCAATACTACCTTTGATATCAAAGCAGGTTTACAAGTCGCCCTTGATCCTTTAGTTTCCAATATCTATGAAGAAGGCGGATTTTTTCCTGCCATCGCTGGTCAATATCGGTATTATTATAATTTTGAAAAACGCCAACGAAATCGAAAGCAGATTTATGGTAACTCTGCCAATTATGTGGCACCTGCTATAGCTGTCTTTTTACCAGATACGCGAACAATAAATAATGAGGTGGTAAAAGGTGCTTTTGGCTATGCAGGATTGGTTACGGGTCTACAACGTAGTTACAATTCAGGAATTAATTTTTCAATCGATATCGGAGCAGCTTATTATGCAGGACAATTTGAAGGAGAAATATTGCCCGTAGCGAATGTAAGTATTGGTTGGATTTTTAGTGAGAAACGCTGGTGTGTCGGTAAATAGATTTCGATTTATATCATAAAATTTATTTAAAGAGAACCAGAAAAAAAAGTATTGGTGTTAGATTTAGAAAATCAAAAGCACTTTTATGCCTAAAAAACTACTCTTAAGTACTGCATTTATTCTGTTGTTTTTTTTCTGCCAAGCGCAAGGTGTAACGGAACGAAGCTCAGAAAACCCTTTTGCACTCATAAATCTAGAAAGACATCAGTTTAAGCTTAATTTCCTTAGTCCAGGGTTTACATATGAGTTCGCTATTTTTAAGAATGTAACGGCTTCATCAAGTGTAGGCTTAGGTGCAGCAACGTATCAAGAAGGCTATGCTTTGGGGCTAGTTATGAATAACCGAGCTCGTTATTATTATAATTTTAATAGCAGACTTCGCAATGGAAAAAATGTATCTGGTAATTCTGGAAACTATATCTCAGCGGCACAGGCTATTTTTTTTTCACAACTCAGATTATCAACTAATATAGAAGGTCCAAGCGATTTTAATATTGGATTTTTCGGTTTCGTTCATGGCATTCAACGTACGTATCCGAAGGGTTTTAATTTTACCGCAGAGTTAGGTGCGGGTTATTATAAGGGTGATGGAGTTTATTCAGGATATGGTCCTTTAATCAATTTGAATTTTGGATGGGTGGCGACCAAACGAAAATCTAGAAAACCTACTTTCGATTAAGTCAGAATTTTCGTTTTGCAATTAAAAAATTGATTCGTTTTTTGATATTTAAAATGGAAGAACTAAAGCCCAGTATATGAGAAAAATCTGTTTCCTCTTTTTCATTTGTTTCGTAGTTTCTTTAAAAGCTCAATCTGATAAAAATGTGGAGAGCAGTCAACTGCAACTAAGCCTGCCTTTGCCAAGTATACTTTATGAGCTTGGCATTGGTAAAAACACAACAACAAGTCTTGAGGCTATAACTGGCTTTACTTTACGAGGCTGTTCGGGTTGTGAAACTAATTTCGGTGTATATCCTATTATTAGAGGTCAGGCTCGGTATTATTACAATATGGAAAGAAGGCTTGAAAAAGGAAAAAACATCTCTGGTAATTCAGGCAATTATGTCGCCGCCTTGCTAGCATATCAAGGTGGTAGTCCGATAATTGGAAATTTGAACACGACCAACACTTTAGCAGTTGGACCGGTTTACGGAATACAAAGAACCTATAGAAGGGGTTTTTTCTACAGACTTGAAGGTGGAGTAGCCTTTGTGCAAGATGACTTCGGTGAAGGATATGGATGGGTCTTAGCAGCTCGAATTGGCTGGGTAATGCGCAAAAGACATTAAATCAACTACCTCAATATCAACAACATAAAAATAACATTAGTTTATCTTTTCTAGAGAAAAATTGCAGTATCTTTGCACGCTGAAAATAGCAGGTATTCGCTATTAAATTTAAGAATTATGTCAACAACAAAGAATATTGCCATTATTGCCCACGTAGATCACGGTAAAACTACCTTGGTAGACAAAATCATGTACCATTGTCAGTTGTTTCGCGATAACGAAAACACCGGTGATTTAATTTTAGATAACAATGATTTAGAACGTGAAAGAGGAATTACAATTACCTCTAAAAACGTTTCTGTGGTTTATAAAGACACCAAAATCAATATTATCGATACCCCTGGTCACGCCGATTTTGGCGGTGAGGTTGAGCGGGTATTGAATATGGCTGATGGAGTTTTGTTGTTGGTCGATGCCTTTGAAGGCCCTATGCCGCAAACGCGTTTTGTATTGCAAAAGGCGATCGATTTAGGGTTGAAGCCTTGTGTGGTTATTAATAAAGTTGACAAAGAAAACTGTACTCCTGAAGAAGTTCATGAGAAAGTTTTTGATTTGATGTTCGAATTAGGAGCTGAAGAATGGCAGTTAGATTTCCCGACCGTTTATGGTTCGGCAAAAAATAACTGGATGAGTGATGACTGGGCAAATGAAACTGATAATATTGAGCCTTTGTTAGATATGGTTCTAGAACACATTCCAGTTTTTGAACCTAAAGAAGGAAATACGCAAATGTTAATTACTTCTTTGGATTTCTCTTCTTTTACTGGAAGAATTGCCATCGGAAGGTTAATAAGAGGAGTTCTAAAAGAGGGACAACAAATTTCTTTGGTAAAAAGAGATGGAAGTATCGTAAAATCTAAAATCAAGGAGCTTTTTGTATTTGAAGGTTTAGGGCGCAAAAAAGTACAGGAAGTGGAGACGGGTGATATTTGTGCTTTGGTTGGCGTTGAAGGATTTGAAATTGGTGATACCGTTGCAGATTTAGAAAATCCAGAAGGCTTAAAGACGATTGCTATTGATGAACCAACTATGAGTATGTTGTTCACAATTAATGATAGCCCGTTCTTTGGTCAAGATGGTAAATTTGTTACCTCACGTCATATTAATGATAGATTAAAACGCGAATTAGAAAAGAATTTAGCTTTACGAGTTAATGAAACAGATAGTGCTGATAAGTTTTTAGTTTTCGGTCGTGGTGTATTACACCTTTCAGTTTTAATTGAAACCATGCGTCGTGAAGGATACGAAATGCAAATTGGACAACCACAAGTAATTATAAAGGAAGTTGACGGCGTTAAATGTGAGCCGATTGAAAGTTTAACAATTGATTTGCCAGAAACAGTTTCGGGTAGAGCAGTAGAAATGGTGTCAATTCGTAAAGGAGAGATGACCAGTATGGAAGCAAAAGGTGATCGTATGATATGTGAATTTTTGATTCCTTCTCGTGGAATTATCGGTTTACGTAATCAATTATTAACGGCAACAGCTGGTGAGGCTATTATGGCGCACCGCTTTTTAGAATATCAACCGATGAAAGGTGATATTCCACAAAGACAAAATGGTTCTTTAGTTTCTATGGAAAAAGGAAAAGCGATTCCTTATTCTATTGATAAACTACAAGACCGGGGTAAGTTTTTTGTTGATCCAGGAGAAGATATTTACGAAGGTCAGGTTATTGGAGAGAATTCACGTGGTGATGATATGACTGTGAATATCACTAAAACTAAAAAAATGTCTAACGTTCGATCGTCAGGTGCTGATGATAAAGCTAAAATCGTTCCAGCAATTAAATTTTCTTTGGAAGAAGCTTTAGAATATATTCAAAAAGATGAGTACGTTGAAGTAACACCAAAGCACTTAAGGCTTCGAAAAATATATTTGACGGAGAATGAACGCAAGCGAAATAAAATTGCATAACGACCAATCATAGTTTAATAAAAAATCCCCAAACTGAAATTCAGTTTGGGGATTTTTTTATCAATTTTTGTCATTCCGAGGCACGAGGAATCTCTACGAATGTCGGTTTCAGCTAACAATTGTCATCTAAATTGAACTGTTCTAGTTAGTAAGAAATCCTTCCGCAAACCAATACACATGAAAGATTGTTTCACCTTGTTCAAGTTCCTCACTTCTTTTGGAATAACAAATTGAGCGACAAGCCAGAGGGATTTCAAAACAACAAAAGAAAGAAGAATTTAATCTATGGGCGCCTGATGCAAAGCGGCTGCTGCTGCACCCACTATTCCCGCCGCGTTTCTCAATTCGGCAGGTACTACAGGCGTTTCAATTGTAATACAGTTCTTGTATTCATCAAAATCTTTAGAGGCGCCACCACCTAAAATAATTAAATCAGGAGCAATGATCAACTCTACATACTTTAAAAATTTATTGAAGCGTTTACCCCATTGTAAATAGGTTAATTCATCACGTGTTTTAGCAGAATCAGCTGCCCAAAGTTCTATTTTTTTATACTTTTTATATGGAATTTGTCCGAGTTCAAAATTCGGAATTAATTCTCCATTAAAAAAGGCACCACTTCCTAGACCTGTGCCAATAGTAATCATGACTACCAAACCTTTTTTACCTTTTCCTATGCCATAATTCATAGTGGCATAGCCAGCAGCATCGGCATCGTTCACAACGGTAACGGGCAAACCAGTTGCTTCGCTAAAAAGCTCTTTTACATTGACGCCCATCCATTTTTTATGAAGGTTTCCGGGTGATTTGCAGATGCCATGTTTAATAACTGTTGGAAAACCAACTCCAACCGGACCTTTATGGTCAAAGTGTTTGACGATTTCGGCAACTACTCTTGCCATATCTTTGGGTTTACGCCCTTCAGGTGTGGGTATTCTATGGCGTTTGGTTAACATTTCTCCGGTTACAGAGTTTACCAAAGCCCCCTTGATTCCTGAGCCACCTATATCGATTCCTAATACTTCCATGGTTGGTTATATGATTCGCTGGCAAAAGTAGGAAAAACTTTTGGTAGCTTTTGATGAAATTTTTATAAGGTTTGGTATTAGTTTGAATTGTATAAACCAGTATTTCCTTTTTCCAGTAAAGGCAGTAATTGAGCTAACAACTCTGGGTTTTCTTTTGCTATATTCTTGGATTCATTTGGGTCAACGGAGTGGTCATATAGTTCTACATCAGGTTGTTCTCCTCTGAAATATTTGGTTAAGCGATATTTTTTCGTCCGCATAGAGATACCATTTTTGAAATAGCTATAGGCCACCTGATTGCTATTATCTCTCGAAGAATTGCTGTTTAAAATTGGAGCAAAGCTCTCTCCGTCTATTTTATGCTGAAAAGAAATACCACAAAGCTCCATCAAAGTGGGATAAATATCTACGCTTTCAACCATGTTCTGAACTCTTTTGTTTTGATTCTCTAGCTCAGGGTAGTTCACAATTAATGTGCTCTTCAATGCATTTTCGAAAAGGGTATGTTTGCCCCAAACAAGTTGATCTCCCAAATGCCAACCATGATCACCCCAAACAACAACGATGGTATTTTCATCTAATCCTTGGGTTTTTAATTCCTGCAGTAGTTTTCCAACTTGGGCATCTATATAGCTAATGGAGGCGAAATAGCCATGACGTAGCTTTCTAGCATAATCATCAGACACCGATGCTGACAAACTAGCTTTTTCCTCGCCTAAAGCATATTGATTGAATTCTCCACTTGCTTGTAGACTTTTTAAATTTATGTTTTCCGGAATTCTAGGGTTTGCAGACAATGGAATACTATCGCGTTGATACAAGTCCCAATACTTTTTTGGGGCATTAAAAGGTAAATGAGGTTTAAAGAAACCAACCCCCATAAAAAAAGGTTGTTTCTTATTTTTGAGTTCTTTCAATTTTGAAACAGCAAGGTTTGCGGTCAATCCGTCAGGGTAGCCCTGATCATCGACTTCGCCAATTTCATAGGGTTTTACCTGTTTTTTTAAACTTTGTCTGTTTTCACCATTGGCGTAAGCGAAGAAAGCATTCCAGCCGGTTTTCCATTTTCCAGAGTCAAACAAAAGTTCATCCCAACTATGCGGAAGTTCCCTTTTCACAGATACTCCTTCTTCGTATCCGTATAATAGTCCATCTGCTGAATGTGTGATTTTTCCAATTCCAACTGTATGATAGCCGTTTCTTCGAAGTTGATGAATAAAGCTCTCCGGAATTTCTGTTTCCGGTTGAGTTGAAATTTCAAATTCAATAGCGTTGTTTTTTAAATGCACTATTTTGGAAGGCCGCTGACCAGTCATTAAAGCATATCTCGAAGCTCCACATGTTGGTACTTGTACATAATGATTCGTAAAAAGAGAACCTTCATTAGCAAGAGCATCTAAATTTGGAGATTTTACGGTGCTACCATAAACTCCAAGCTCATTTCTTAAATCATCAATGGCAATAAATAGAATGTTGGGTGGTGAATGTTCTAATTCTTGTTCTTGACATCCAAAGAAAATCAAACTTAAAGAGAATACAATATAATGCGTTATTTTTTTCAATATCCTATGATTTAAGAACAGCAGTTGAGTTGTCTAAGATTGAAGATAGTAAATCTCTATTAAAATCAATTGCAGCCTATTACTCTTTGGAATTAGCTGTTGCGGAAAATATGTCTCTTATATCTTCCATGGCTTCCCCTTTTATTAGCCAAGATATTCCAAACGGAATCAAGGCCACCGATTCTAAAATAAAGACATCATATTTAGTAATATGGAAGCCTTCGTTGAAAAAGTCTATAATTACTAGAAGAATTAAAAGAGCTATTGCTCCCCAAACCACATTTCCGCAAAGACGATATATTTTATTGTTTGCTTGATTTTGACCTCGGGTAAATTTATACTTTGACATCCAGCCCATGGTGAAAATGAAAATTCCTGCGCTTACGAGATGTATGGTATTCAAAGTACTATTACTGTGACCAAGCAAAGGATAATTTTCAGTTGCACATAAATGGTCAATAACAGTACTTTCACTACCCGAACAACAAGTAGGAATAAGCACAACCAATAAAACAGCAGCGCCGCCAACATTAGTAAGAAGGTCATCGCTAATCTTTTCTGTTTTTTTGTCCCGTAGATATCCTTTGTACGAAATAAGAAACAATCCGAAACTTGAGAGTACGATTATAAATAGTAAGGAGGATAAGGAGTGGTAATAATAATGACTCATGGAAGAAAGAAGCTCCCATTCTGACAAGGGCAGCATTATGGGCAAAGACAGCCCTAAACCCCCTATGAGCTTTCGAATACGATAATCAGAATTTTGTAGTTCTTGGCTGTGCATGGGCTTCTAAATTATACAGCTCTTTGCACTACCTCAAAAACTTTATTGCCATCGCATTTTAAAGTTTTAGAAGGGAATTTTAAAATAAGCGCATAATCGTGAGTTGCCATTAATATTGTTCGACCTGATTTGTTAATGGCTTGAAGTACTTTCATTACCTCCACACTAGTTTGGGGGTCTAAGTTACCCGTTGGTTCATCAGCAATAATCAATTCAGGGTTATTCAAAAGAGCTCTTGCAATTGCGATACGTTGTTGTTCGCCCCCAGAAAGTTCATGAGGGAATTTAAAGCCTGTGGTTTTCATACCTACTTTTTCGAGCACATCATTGATTTGAGCGTCCATTTTTACTTTATCCTTCCATCCGGTGGCTTTAAGCACAAATCGCATGTTGTTATTAATATTGCGGTCGGGTAGTAATTTAAAATCTTGGAAAACAACGCCCAGTTTGCGACGCAAATACGGAATGTCTTTTTCACGAAGTTTTTTGAGATCAAAGTCTACAATGCTTCCTTCTCCCTGGCGCAGCGGTAAATCGCCATAAAGTGTTTTCATGAAACTACTCTTGCCACTTCCTGTTTTTCCTATTAAATAAACAAATTCGCCCTTTTTCACTTCAAGGCTAACTTCGTTTAGTATCAAACTTTCCTTCTGAAAAATAGCTACATCCTTAAGCTCTAGAATAGTCTCAGGTTCTATTTTTTCATTTTTGGTAGCTCCTGTCATTGCATTATCGTTGTTGTTGATATAAAAGTAATAAGTTCAATTGGATAACGAATTAATAGTGGCGGAAATCTTTTTAATTTTGATGTGAGGAGGACTGATACCAAAAGCTGGATGCTCAAAGACAATAGGTCGTACACCCAGCATCGCGCATCGAACATAAAACAACCAACTTGAAATACTTTGGCGCAATAATTGCCGTTATCTAGAATAGAAAATAGTTAGAACACTATGTTTAAAAAAACAATCGCATTGCTTCCCTTTTTCTTAGGGATGGTTTTTCTTGGCACTTCTCAAGAAACCAAAATCTATACACATAAAGATAAAGAGTATCAAGATGCCTTAGCGCTGTACAATAATGAGCAGTATCAAGCTGCACAGGCTATTTTCGGGAAAGTCAAAAACACGACAGATAATTTAGAGACAAGAGCTAATAGTGCCTATTATGAGGCAAACGCTGCTGTGCGTTTGAATCAATTAGGGGCCGATAATCTGATGGAAGATTTTGTGGAGAAATACCCAACGTCTACCAAGCGAAATTCTGCTTTTGCAGATGTGGCAGAATACTATTTTGAGACCGGAAAGTATCCATATGCACTCAAATGGTATAATAAAGTAGATCAGAATGCCCTTTCACGTGGCGAGATGGATAAGTTTAATTTCAATTATGGCTACTCCCTCTTTGCATCCAAAAAAACGAAAGAAGCGGAACAGTATTTGAATAAAGTAACTGATTCGCCCATTTATGCTTCGCAAGCAAAATATTATTTAGGTTACATCTCATATCAAGAGGATGACTATGAAGCGGCCAATGAGCGTTTTGATGAAATTACCGACCCTGAAATTTTGGAAGAAAAAATGAGCTATTACCAAGCTGATATGAATTTCAAATTGGGCAAGTTCGAAGAAGCGATTTCTCTTGCAAAGCAGCAAATGGCAAAAGGTGACCGAAAAGAAAAATCTGAACTCAGTAAGATTATTGGTGAAAGTTATTTCAATTTAAAGCAGTACGATAATGCAATTCCGTTTCTAGAAGATTATAAGGGGAAAAGAGGTAAATGGAGTAATACCGATTATTATTTATTGGGATATTCGTATTACAAACAAGGCGACTTTGCAAACGCCATTCAACAATTTAATAAAATTATTGGCGGAACCAATAGCGTTTCTCAAAATGCATATTATCATTTAGCCGAATGTTACTTAAAGTTGGATAAGAAGCAGGAAGCTCTAAATGCTTTCCGAAATGCTTCACAAATGGACTACTCTGCCGAAATTCAGAAAGATGCTTATTTAAATTATGCTCAATTGAGTTATGAAATCGGGAATCCTTATGAGCCTGTACCACAGGTAATATCTGCTTATTTAGAGCGGTATCCCAATGACAAGAACGCTTCTAAAATGAAAGAACTTTTGGTAGATTCTTATATCACCTCAAAAAACTTTGAAGGTGCTATGGAACTTTTAGAAAATAACAAAGGTTTCGCAAGCAAGACGACGTATCAAAAAGTTGCCTTTTATCGCGGTGTTGAACAATTTATGGATACCGATTATAGCGGAGCCTCCGAAAGTTTTTCAAAATCCTTGGGTAGTGCTGAAGATGCACTTTTTAAAGCTAGAGCCAACTATTGGAATGGAGAATCACTCTATTTGTTAAATCGCTATGACGAGGCTTTGAGCAGTTTTATGGCTTTTAAGCAAAATCCGACTGCAACGGCTACTGAGGAATATAATGATTTGGATTATAGTTTAGCGTATACCTATTTTAAATTGCGAGACTACGGTAATTCCATTACCTATTTCACCAGTTTTACGGGGTCAAATTCAGGCGGTAATGAAAAATTAAACGACGGTTACCTAAGGTTAGGTGATAGCTATTTTGTGACTAGCAAATATTGGCCAGCTATAGAAACCTATAACAAGTCTTTGGCATTATCAGGTCCTGAAAAAGACTATGCTGCTTTTCAAAAAGCATTGAGTTATGGTTTTGTGGGAAGAACTAATTCTAAGATAGAAGAACTTGAAAGTTTTGTTTCAACCTATCCGAAATCTACATTGAAAGATGATGCGCTTTTCGAATTAGGTAATACTTTAATAAGTGGAGGTCAAGAAAACAGAGGCCTTCAGACCTATGATAAACTGATTTCAGGCTACCGCGGAAGTTCTCTGGTGCCACAAACAATTATGCGTCAAGGTTTGGTACATTATAATGGCAGCAGAAATGAACAAGCACTAGCCAAATTCAAAACTGTTGTTCGTGATTATCCGAAGACCCAGGAGGCTATTCAAGCGGTTGCTACTGCCAAGCTGGTTTACGTTGATATGGGTCGCGTTAATGAATATGCCGAATGGGTGCGAGATTTAGACTTTGTTGAGGTTACAGACACCGAATTAGATAATGCCACTTTTGAGTCCGCCGATAAGCAAAATTTAGAAGGAAAAAAGGACGCAGCCATACGCGGCTACGAAAATTATATCAAGCAATTCCCTAACGGATTGCACGCCGTAAAAGCGAATTTTAATTTGGCTCAATTGTATTTTTCAAAAGAACAAAAAGATAAGGCATTACCCTATTATAAGTACGTAGCTGATAGAGGTGCTAGTGAATATGCAGAACAAGCATTAACGCGTGTTTGCGAGGTGTATATTGGTAGCCAAGATTATCTTGCTGCATTACCTTATTTAGAGCGTTTAGAAAGCCAGGCTGATATTCAGCAAAACAGAACATTTGCACAGTCAAATTTGATGAAAGGCTACTACGAACAGAAGAGTTATGACAAAACTATTTCTTACGCCGAGAAGGTTTTGGCAACCCCAACGATTGATAATAGAATCAAAAGTGATGCACAAACCATGATCGCCCGTTCCGCCATAAAGACTGATGATGAACCAAGAGCAAAACGAGCCTATGCTGAAGTATTAAAAATCGCTTCAGGGTCATTGGCCGCAGAAGCACTTTACTACGATGCTTATTTCAAAAACAAAGAGCAAGAGTATGAGGCTTCAAGTGCTTCTGTTCAGAAATTGGCCAAAGACTATTCGAGTTATAAAGAATGGGGTGGTAAAGGCTTGATCATTATGGCGAAAAATTTCTATGCTTTGGGTGATGCGTATCAAGCGACTTATATTTTAGAGAGTGTAACGACCAATTTTAGCCAATACCCAGAAGTGGTGGCTGAGGCAAAGGGAGAACTTTCTATTATTAAAGCCAAGGAAGCGAAAAGTAATTCTTCGGTAAATCCGAATTAAACGAAAAGACAACACAATTTTCGATATATAGGAACGACATAGCTCATTAAGAACACGGCATGCAAAAACAAGTTATTACATTACTTTTGATTTTAGGCTTTACTCAGATCGGTTGGGCTCAAGATGAAGACGAGAAAGACGATATTGGTACGGAAACGGTTACAGTAACCAAAGCCTATACGCCTACCATTTCAGATGCGTTTAAAATACGTTCGACTCCAAATTTGAATGATTCTATAGTTCTTCAAAAGAAGAAGATCGAGTATAGTATTTTTTCTATACCTGTGGCATCTACGTTTTCTCCTTCAAAAGGCACAGCCTCTAAAGTAAAAAAGACGCCACCACCATTTTTGTATAATTCTTACGCTTCTGCGGGAGGAGGAAACCCTGCCAATGTGATGGCGAAGTTTTACACGAGTCGCACCATTGATCGCGAATCGGGTTATACGATTGGGTTGGGTCATAATTCATCAAGAGCAGATATTGATGGAGTTGTTTTAAAGAATTTTTATTCAAATAGTGAATTAGAAGGTTCGTATAAAAAAAGAGATCGCGATTATGATTGGGGGGTAGACCTCGGCGTTCAACATCAACTGTATAATTGGTATGGTACACCTAGTGAGTTTTTAGCCAACCCGCCTTCTGGAATTATCGTTGATGATTTAGATGCTCGCCAGAACTATTTTATGGGTGAAATAGGAGCCCATATCAATATGGAAGATTCGTATTTTAAGGGTGTCGAAATAAAATACCGTCGCTTTTGGGATGCTGTTAAATCCGGAGAAAATAGAGCAATTTTTAAACCTGAATTTGAATTCCCCATTGCGGATGAAATTATCGGCCTTAATTTTAAAGTGGATTACGTAAACGGAAGTTTTGAAAATGCCAGTTTGAATAATACCGAAAATACAGATGGTATTAAGTATAGTAATTTGCAGGTGAGCGTTAATCCAAGCCTTAGAATGTTGCGTGACGATCTTACTCTAAACTTAGGTGTGAATTTGGTATACGGTTTAGATGGAGAGCGCAGCGAAAATAACTTCTATTTCTATCCTGCGGTGACCGCTTCGTATCGATTATTAAATGAATTTGCTATTGCATACGCAGGTATTGAAGGCGAGCTTCAACAGAATTCGTATTATGATTTTGTTGAAGAAAATCCGTATGTATCTCCTACATTAACTATTGTACCAACAGATAAACAATATGATGCTTACTTCGGCTTACGCGGACAGTTGCTACCCAACTTAAGCTACAATGTAAAAGGGTCTTACAAAGCAGAAAATAGAAAAGCCTTGTTTAAATTAAACCCTGAGAACACCATTCGTAATGATGAAAAGGCTTACAATTTAGGTAACTCTTTTGAGCTCTTCTCTATTGATGGCTTTACTTTAGGAGATGATGTAAAGACTTTTGCAGTTTACGGAGAACTGAACGTTGATGTGAATCGCAATTTTACACTTGGCGTCAATGCAGAATATTTTAGTTACAGTACCGAAACCGACAACCCAGCGTGGAATCTGCCCGATTTAAAAGGTTCGATGTTCTTAGATTATCAGATAGGAGAAAAATGGTATGCTGGGGCTAACTTGTTTTATGTAGGCCAAAGAAAAGATTATTCAACTACGGCGATACCGAATACAGAGCGAGTTGATTTCCCCGCGACGATTATCGAATTAGATAGCTATTTTGATTTAAATGCACATTTAGGATATAGAGTTAATGATCAACTTTCTATTTTTGTAAAAGGCGCGAACCTTGCTAATAATAATTATCAACGATGGGCTAATTTTCAAGTGCAAGGCTTACAAGTGTTAGGTGGTGCTACCTATAAATTTGATTTTTAGAAATACTAAATACTTCTCCAGTAAAATGGCAACGTACGGTTATTCTAAAGGATAAAACCGTTCCAATATTGTTACAAAAAAAACGTTTAAAAAACTAGAAACGTAAAGTATCATGTATAAGTCCTACAAATTCATCTTCTGTATTTCAATTGTGTTTTTAGGCAATTTAGGATGTAGTAAAGATAGTGAGTTGGTAGCTGAGCTCGATGAGCCTATTGCTTCAGAAGCTTGTCTAACAGAGGGTTTGCTAGAAAATTTCACAGATACCAACGGAAACAACCTTTTTATTTATGAAGACGGAAAGGTATTTATGATGTCCGACAATAAATGCGAATTTCAATTGCAATATTTTGATCCTGATTTTGAATCTCAAAGCTACACAACCAATGGGTCAGATACTTTTTTGAAGGATGGTTCTGAATTAATTCCAACGAAGAATAACTTTTTAGAAGACTTTGAAAAAGCAAAATTTACTGATCTTTTCGTTTCTGAAACTTCAAGTCCAAATTTATTCTGGACCAATTTTACATTGCAAAGTCCAGAGGCAAAAACTGTTGGCGAATACGTTGCCTTGAGCAAATGCATCTTAGATGAGACCTGTGATTTTTTAGACAATCAAATAAAAATTGTTGAAGACCCAACAGACCTTTCTAATAAAGTAATAGAATTCAATTGTGTTGGACCAACGCCTGAAATGGTAACATCTAAATGCAGTATTACGTCGACGTTGAATTACTTTAAAAATGATAATGATGTATGGTATGAAGCTGACTATTATATAAAAAGTGGAATACCTTATAGTTTGGTAGATTTTGAAAATTCCTATTTTGAAGGTTCTCCTGGGCCAAGAGTAGTAATTCGGGATAATAAATTGGAGTTTGAGAATAAATTTGGAGTAAAAATGCGTTTCGAGTCAAATACCGCGACTGAAGTACCCATCGGAGAATGGTTTACTATCAAGGTACATTTGAAATTTAGTAACACCAATGCAGGGAGACTAGAACTTTGGCAAGACGGAGTTCAAATCCTATCAGCTTCTGGAATTAATTTACCCACTTCAAACGCTATTCAAAATGTACTCGAAGTTGGTATTTCTGCTACTCAAGAGAATACAATTCTGCTCATGGATAATCTTAGAATATCAGACGCCGAATTCTAGCTTTCATTCGCTTAAATATGATAAATGACCAGCTAATTACTAAACTATAAAAAGGCAGGAATTAGTTTTTCTTATTAGGGTATATTATGTTTCAATTGTTTAATTCTTAACCGTGGCAGCTCGTTTTTTACATTTAAACAAAAATGTAGACTACTTGTCAAGTTTATAAGCCAACAACCATATGGTTATGTATTTTTACATTATTAGAAAAGAAAATTGTTTATATCATGTTGAAGTTAGTTGTAAAGTATTTATTTAGAATGTTGGCCTGCTCCTTTTTTTGTGGAGTAATCATTATAGGCTGTCAATCTGAAGACCCAGCTGATCGTCCTGAAGTGGTTTTAGATGCTGATGGTGATGGTATTCTTGATGAGCAAGAAATCGAGAATGGCACGAATAAAAATAACGCCTGTGACCCAGTACAAACTTCTGGTTATACGGGTTATGATACCACGAGTAGTATTTGGTTAGCTTCCGATTGTGATAAAGACGGTATAAACAATGGTGATGAACTTTCGGCTTCAACCGATCCTTATGTTGATGAAATCACCGATTCTGATGGTGATGGTATTGTGAATAGTGCTGAAATTTCTGCAGGCACAGATAAAGATGATCCTTGTGATCCGGAACAGGAAGCTGGTTATACAGGTTATAATGCTGAAAGTACCTTATGGTCGATGTCAGATTGTGATTCAGATGGTGTAAATAACGGTGATGAGATAGACAACTCTACAGATCCTTATCTAGATGATACGGTGTATCCTGTAGCGGAATTTCTACCTAATCTTTCTGAATTGTTACTCTTTGAAGGTAATGTGGCTGATTTGAAATTTAATAGTACAGTTTATGAATATGAATTAGCAACCCCTTTATTTACTGATTACTCGTATAAATTGCGTTCTATATCGCTTCCGAAAGGGGCTAAAATGACGTACAACGGATCTGGTTTGTTGGGTTTCCCTGATGGCACCATCATAACAAAAACTTTTTATTATTTGAATGATGAACGTAATCCATCCGCAGGAAGAAAGTTAATTGAAACGAGACTATTAATTAAGAAAAATGGTATCTGGGAAATGGGGAATTATTTGTGGAACGCAGCACAAGACGATGCTGAGTTGAGTTTGTCCGGTCCAACAATTTTGGTAGATTGGATTGACAAAACAGGTGCGAATAAATCGGTTAATTATCAAGTGCCTATTATGCTTAATTGCATACAATGCCATGATAAAAATGGAGCTACCATTCCTATCGGACCCAAAGCGAGAAATTTGAATTTTGTGCGAAATGGTATAAATTCCCTTCAAAATTTCATCGACAAGGGTTTATTAGAAGGTGCCCCAAGCATTTCTGAAATTGAATCATTACCAGAATGGTCTGATGATATTTCATTTACCGAGACCGAACGAGCTCGAGCTTATATGGATGTTAATTGCGCTCATTGTCACCAACCAGGAGGCTTACATGATGCGAATATTGGTGTTCGACCCGATCTTAGGTTTGAAACTAGTTTTACCAACTCGAACATCGGAACGTTTAAGTCAGATATTCGAAATCGTGTAGGTACATCACCAGCTTTTGGTACTTCAATGCCGTTGGTTGGAATTTCGGTTCTTCACGATGAGGGGGTACAATTGATTCAAGATTATATAGATTCTTTGTAAATTAATGGTAAAAAGAAACGAGATTCCTACGCCTCAGGGCTTTTTGAGGACGAAGACTAGGCTAGACTCTAGTTTTGCTGTGCTTTGAAACACAAATAACTTTTGATTAAAGCTTAAACTTCTTCAATTTCTATTCAACACGACTAAGAACTTATACCGCTTATCGAAGGTTCGCTCGATGAACCCTATGTAATTATATAATTTCCTATTTTAGAGCTAGTTATAACTTTACATTTTGTTCTCGATAGCCTTTAAAAATTGGATGATTGCAAGTTGCATGTTTTTTGCAGGCATGTGTGTAGCCCAAAACCTAATAGAAAATCCCAGTTTTGAAATCTTTGTTTCTTGCCCAGAACGATTAGGTAATTTTGATACCGACGTTGTGCAATGGACTACACCTACAACAGGTTCTACTGATTATTTTAATGGTTGCAGTACCACCATGGGAACCCCTGAAAATTTTAACGGTAAGCAACCTGCAAATTTCGGCAAAGGTTACGCAGGGTTATATTTATATGCGCCTGATGATTATCGCGAGTATCTTCAAGCAACATTAAAAAAAGCCCTCATTGCAGGTAAAAAGTATCGTGTGTCTTTTTACATAAGTTTAGCTGAACGCTCAGATTTTGCAGTTAAAGATTTTGGCGTGTTATTTTCTAAGGATAAGTTGCACGTAGCTACTAAAAAAAACCTTTCAAAAAAGAAGTTATACGATCATAAAGGCAACGATTATAATTTTATGGAAATCGGATATTCTAATTTTTACTCCGACACCCAAGATTGGATTTTGGTAAATACTCAATTCGTTGCAAAAGGAACGGAGAACTTTATGACCGTAGGTAATTTTAAAACAAATGCCCGAACCAGAAAGTTCAAGACTAAAAGAAATGCCAAACAAGGAGCTTACTATTACGTTGATATGTTTCAAGTTGAGGCGGTAAACGACTCAGAATTAGCAAAAATGACTTCGAAAGACGAACTAGTGGCTGATACTTTTGCACTTGATAAGATTCATGTTTTCGAAAACGTACTTTTTGAATTTGATAAATTCAGTCTACTAGGGCCTGTTAAGCAAGAAATGATGCAATTGTTTGCCTACGTGAAGGCAGATACATCGCTTCGATTAACTATTCAAGGGCATACCGATGGTATAGGTTCTGAAAAATATAACCAAATATTATCAAGTAAAAGAGCACAAGCAGTTGCTTTATATCTTCAAAATTTAGGAGTATCAAAAGATCGCATCGAATGGCGGGGCCTAGGTGGAAAAAACCCCATTGCCTCTAATAACACGGAAGCAGGGCGACAACAAAATAGACGGGTAGCGTTCGTAATCACTAAAATTGATCTATTGAAAAAATAATTATCCAAACTTTAGTCTTGAAAATCAGGCAACTAATTTTGAATATAACTATTTAATTAAAAGCATATTAAGTTATTTTAATTGTGCTATTTAATATATTGGCATTATCTTTGCCTTACAATAAGTAATTAATTTAAATTATAAGTAATGAGTAAAGGAACAGTAAAATTCTTCAATGACACTAAAGGTTTTGGTTTTATCACTGAAGAAGGCGTAGACAAAGATCATTTTGTACACGTATCTGGATTGGTAGACGAAATTCGTGAAG
>RCNE010000560.1_pt1 | contig 20097 bp, 16 predicted proteins | sample 2041361 | NCBI WGS metagenome assembly RCNE01 (sample SAMN09708229, study PRJNA481090) | Marine sediment metagenome, whole genome shotgun sequencing project.
AATTCGGGCGACTGACGACAGTACACGGTCTCCGGCGATATGACCGAACATGTCGTTGAACCGCTTGAAGTCGTCGACATCTATCATGACGAAGGTCACCGCTTGACCGTTCTGGATACAGCTTGCTATCTCGTCAGGAAACGTATCTTCCATGGCGTGCCGATTCGCAAGTCCGGTCAGCGCATCGGTGGTTGCATGCCGCTCGAATTTACGCATCTCGCCATAGCTGTCGGCAATGACCCGGTTATGACTGCGAACCCGCTCAGAGAGAACGACGAGCAGGTTCTTGGCGAATTCGTGCGAAGCGTCAACCATCTCCCATAACACCGTCTGGTGTATGACCAGCATATGGGTGTCTTCGGCGCCGATGACATAGGCGGATGGATCGCGATCCTCGATAATGGACATCTCGCCGACGCAGGCGCCAGCTTCCATCGTCGCCAGTATTGGCGTTTCCGGCGAGCCGACGTGAATATTCAGGCTTCCCGACAGTATGATGAATACATGCTCGTTTTTCGCGCCTGGCGAAAGCAGCAGCTCGCCGGCCGCGATATCGCGCCGGTCGCATCGCTGCAAAAGCTCATGAATATCATCGGGATAGACGCCCTTGAACAGCTCCAGACCCTCAAGCAGCGAGCGCCTGTAGTCCGAGCTTGTCGCCAGCGACTCCTGCAAAACGTCAGTCCTTCGTCAAAAGAGTAATTGTCGCGTTTAAGGACTGCGCATAACTATCGACTGCGACACATTATTGACGCCGTGAGGCGATGAACTGAGTCTAAGTGAGAACTAGGGGTCTTCGGCCATGAGTTCCGCGCGGGATGCTTTGAACTCCTCGAGGTCCTCGTCGGAGGGCGAGGGGTAATTGAGGCCAATTCCCTGCAGTGTTCCGATGATGATATCGGCGACCCGCGCTCGCATGTAGGACTTGTTGTCGGCTGGTATCGCGTACCACGGTGCCCAGGGACGCGATGTCGCGTTCAGCGCCGCTTCGTAGGCGTTCATGTAGTCATCCCAGTGTCGACGCTCGACGACATCGCCAGGTTCAAATTTCCAGTTTTTGTCCTTATTGTCGAGGCGAGCGAGGAAGCGGCGCTTTTGCTCGTCGCGAGAGACGTTCAGCCAGAACTTGAGTATGACCGTGCCGTTACGTGCGAGGTGTTCCTCCTGCTGGCGTATGGAAGTGAGTCGATCATCCCAGATCGTCTGCGGATCGATTTCTCCGGGTAGTTTCTGATAGCCGAGTATCTTCGGATGCACTCTTACGACGAGGACCTCCTCGTACTGGCTGCGATTGAAAATGCCGATGCGGCCACGCTCCGGCAATCGGCAGGTCGTTCGCCAGAGGAAGTCGTGATCGAGCTCGAGGCTGGACGGTTTCTTGAAGCTGAATACCTGGCAGCCTGACGGATCGACGCCCTGCATGACGGAGCGAATCGTACTGTCTTTGCCGGCGGCATCCATCGCCTGGAAAACCAGCAGTACCGAGTGGCGATCACCGGCGGCGAGAACGCGCTGCAGTTGCTTCAGGCGTTCCGTGCGGCTTGCGCGATGCTTACCCTTGTGCCCGTGCCCATCGGTTTGCGGTGTTGTACCGGCATCGGCGACTTTAAAGCTGCCGTCAAACGGCACGAGATAGGGCGAAGCGGGTGCCTCAAACATCGTAACTCTCCAGTTTCTTGTCACTACAGTGCTGTGCGAGTGCCCAGTGTATATGTTCGGCCAGCAGTTCGGATGCTGCATGCTGCCGCGTCTCGAGCGCGTCCACAACCTCTGGTGTCGTTGCCGCATTGCCAAGCGCCACTGCGATATTGCGTAACCAGCGTTCATAGCCGATTCGACGGATCGCGCTGCCCTCAGTCTTTTCGAGGAAGGTTGCCTCGGTCCAGGCAAACAGTTCCACCAGGTCGGCCGACTCAAGGCCGTGGCGAGGTGCGAAGTCTGCCTCGGCCGTTGGCTCAGCGAACTTGTTCCAGGGGCAAAAAAGCTGGCAGTCGTCGCAGCCGTAAATACGGTTACCGACGGCTTTTCTGAATTCGGTCGGAATGGCTTCCTGCAGCTCGATGGTGAGATAGGAAATGCAGCGTCGCGCATCGAGCACATAGGGAGCCACAATCGCGCGAGTGGGGCAGACGTCGATGCAGGCGGTGCAGCTACCGCAGTGTGACTGCTCCGCGACGTCGATGGGCAAAGGCAGGTCGGTGTAGAGTTCGCCGAGAAAGAACCACGAGCCATGTTCGCGATTGATGACGTTGCTGTGCTTGCCGATCCAGCCTAAGCCGGCTTTCTCCGCCAGCGCTTTCTCCAGAACGGGCGCGCTGTCGACGAACGCCCGGTAGCCGAACTCTCCGATTCTGTCTTCGATACGACGCGCCAGCTTCTGCAGGCGCTTGCGCAGCACCTTGTGATAATCACGACCGAGCGCGTAGCGCGAAATATACGCGCGGGACTCGTGGTCCAGTAGCTGTCGCGCTGCATCCTCGGGTTCCGGCAGGTAATCCATGCGTACTGAAATTACGCGCAGGGTACCGGGGATCAGTTCATCCGGTCGGCTGCGCTTCGTGCCGTGACGATGCATGTACTGCATCGTGCCGTGATGCCCGGACGCCAGCCAGGCGTCAAGGCGTTGCTCGGCCTCACTGAGGTTGATATCACTGACGCCAAGTTGCTGAAACCCGAGCTCGATCGACCACTCGACGATCTCAGCCTTGAGCGCCGCCATATCGGTATTGCCGTATTGCTTGGTGGATATTGTCAATGTCAGGTCCGGGCCGTCTGTCAGTATAATCGCCAGATGCAGACCTTACCCCGTAACGTCTATTCCGTCGCATCGGTTCGCGAGATCGATCGCACAGCCATCGAGGATCACGGCATACCCGGCTACACGCTGATGACGCGTGCGGGAGCCGCCTCGCTGCAGGTCGCCCGACAGCGTTTTCCGGACGCGCAACGCTGGCAGGTTGTTTGTGGGGCCGGCAACAACGCCGGGGACGGCTATGTCGTCGCGCGGCTGGCCGCGAAGGAGGGCCTGGTTGTTTCCATCCTGTCGCTGGTTGATCCGGCCAGCTTAAAGGGTGACGCAGCAATCGCCTGTCAGGACTTCAAGGCCGAAGGCGGAACCGTCATGCCCTGGGCCGGCGAGCTCGATGGCGATGCCGAGCTACTGATCGACGGAATCCTGGGGAGTGGTCTTGAAAGAGAGGTTGGCGACCGTTTTGCCGAAGCGGTGACAGCGATTAACGCGCATGCAGCCAAAGTGCTGGCGCTCGACATACCGACCGGGATTCACGGCGATTCCGGAAGACAGCTGGGTTGTGCCGTCAAGGCAGATCTGACCGTGACTTTCGTCGGCTTGAAAAGCGGTCTGTTTCTGGACGGTGCGCCCGATTTCTGCGGCGAACTGGTCTACGACGGCCTGGAGATTCCCGAGGAATGCCGCACAGGGCTGGTGCCCGTGATGCGAAGGATCGAGACGGATTTGCTGCGCAACTTGCTGCCACCGAGACCGCGTGCCGCACATAAGGGCGATTTCGGTCACGTGCTGGTTATTGGCGGTGGTAAAGGCATGCCGGGTGCAGCCAGGCTCTGTGGCGAGGCGGCGCTGCGCGCCGGTGCCGGGCGCGTCAGCATCGCTACGGACGCGGCGCATGCCGCGATGCTGACGGCCACGCGGCCTGAACTCATGGCTCATGCGATCGAGAATCCCGCCGATCTCGAGCCGCTGCTGGCCAGGACGGATGTAATCGCCTTCGGCCCGGGACTCGGGCGTTCGGACTGGGCCAGGTCGCTGTTCGAGGTTGCGGTGGCCGACTCACGCCCGGCAGTGTGGGACGCCGACGGATTGAACTGGCTCGCGGAGCAGCCGAATGAGGCCGACGCGCGTGTGATTACGCCACATCCGGGCGAGGCAGGTTCGTTGCTGGGCATGGCCAGCGCGGACATCCAGGCAGACCGGGTCGCGGCGGTTGAAGCCCTGCAGCAACGCTATGGAGGGGTCGCCGTGCTCAAGGGGGCGGGCTCGCTGGTCGCCACAGGTGACGACGTTCCCCGGATCTGTACCTCCGGAAACCCCGGTATGGCGGCAGCCGGAATGGGCGATGTGCTGACGGGCATTATCGCCGCACTGCTCGCCCAGGGTCTCTCCGCCGAGCAGGCAGCGCTCGCGGGGGTTGAGAGTCATGCGCGCGCAGGTGATGTAGCTGCGCGCAGTGGCGAGCGGGGCCTCATTGCCTCCGATCTGATTGCGGCACTGCGCGACGTCATCAATCCATGAGAACCACGGCATGAGACTATTCCTCGCCGACGAGGCGGCCACGATCGACCTCGGCCGGCGCTTCCTGGAGCAACTGCCTCAGGACCTGGCCGGCTGGACGGTGCTGTTGGGCGGCGAACTCGGGGCCGGCAAGTCCACATTTGCGCGGGCCCTGATTCGGGCCGCTGGCCACACAGGACCGGTGCCCAGCCCTACGTACACGCTTGTGGAGCCGTACGCAGTTTCACGCGGTTCTATTTATCACGTTGATTTGTATAGGGTTTCTTCCGAGGAAGAGCTTCGCTACCTGGGCTGGGACGAGCTCGACGACGGGTTTCGGCTCGTCGAATGGCCTGAGCGTGCTCCCGGGCTTGCGGCGCAGGCCGACGTCGGCCTGACCCTGGCCTACGAGGGTGACGGGCGCTCAGCCCGGCTGACTGGGCTGAGCGAGCGTGGCGGGGTAGTGGTCGACGCGCTTGCCGACTCTTGACTCAAAATATTAACTAAGACAGGTATCTGCCTAATATTGAAGCGAAAAGTGTTGGTTTTTGCTGCCAGTTTCGTATACTCACCCGACATAATCCCGGAATCTGGTCCCTGAACCTGTTATGTCGCCACGCACCCTAGCCCCGCTGTTCTTATGCCTGCTGCTGTCCGCAACGGCAAGCGCCGAAACGACGGTGGAAAACGTGCGCATCTGGGCCGAGAACGACAAGACACGCGTCGTACTGGACTTGAGCGGCTCGGCCGCGCACAACATTTTCACGCTGCGCAGGCCGGATCGACTGGTCATCGACCTGAAAGACGGGCGGCTTGCAAAGTCGCTGACAAAGCTCCCGCAGGGTACCGGTGCCGTGAAAGCCATTCGGAGCGCAATTCGGGCTAACGGGCAGCTGCGCGTGGTGCTGGACCTGGCTCAAGGAGTGCGCTCGCGGAGTTTCACGACGGGACCGAACGCAATGTATGGCGACCGGCTGGTGGTCGACTTGCAGCGTGCCGGGAACCTGGTGCCGGTGAAGCGCGCGTCGGATACGTATCGGCCCGGTCGCGATATCGTGATCGCGATCGACCCCGGTCACGGCGGTCATGATCCCGGAGCGATCGGCAAGCAACGCACGCGGGAAAAAGACGTGGCGCTGACGATAAGTCGCGAAATCGCCCGACGCATCAATGCTGAGGAGGGCATGAAAGCGGTCCTCGTTCGCGATAAGGACATCTACATCGATCACCGGGCGCGAACCAGTATCGCTCGGCGCTACAAGGCGGACCTGTTTGTTTCTGTGCATGCGGACGCCGTTTCGGATCGTCGCGCCAGCGGCGCGTCGGTGTACGCGCTTTCTTTGAAGGGCGCTAGTGATGAAGCAGCCAAACAGCTGGCAGAGCGCGAGAACGCGTCGGTTGGTGGTGTTTCGCTGGAGGACAAGGATGACGTACTTGCCTCGGTGCTGATCGACCTGTCGCAGAATGCCTCGCTCAGCGCCAGTATGGATGTTGGCAGCCATGTGATTCGTGAGATGAGCAAGATTGCGAAGATGCATCGTAAAACTGTGCAGCAGGCCGGACTGCTTGTGCTGAAGTCGCCGGATATGCCATCAATACTCGTTGAGACGGCGTTCATTTCGAATCCGACGGAAGAGAAGAAGCTTCGTGACAGAGCGCATCAGGGCCGGCTGGCGAACGCAATTCTTGCGGGTATCCGCAATTATTTCTATACGAACCCGCCGCCGGACACGTTAATCGCGGCCAATCTGCGCCGTGAACCCACGCGCCAGGTTCGTTACGTCATTACACCAGGTGACACGCTCTCGGAAATCGCCGAGCGCTACAACGTCAGCGCGGCCGCCATTCGCAGGGCCAACAAGCTCTCGAACAACAAGATTCGCATCGGCCAGACCCTGCAGATCCCGGTGTTTGCCGGCGGCTAGCAAGCCTTTGGCCGCGCCTCGCCAGCGAATCCGGCGAGACTTTTCCTGCCTGTTTTGAAAAAATGACGACCCCTTGTCGTTATCGACCCATGCCATGCCCATCCATCAGCTTCCTAGCCACCTAATTAACCAGATCGCTGCCGGCGAAGTGGTTGAACGGCCGGCATCCGTTGTCAAGGAGTTGCTGGAGAACAGCCTGGATGCCGGCGCGCGTTCTGTACATGTCGACATTGTCTCCGGTGGACAAAAGCTGATTCGTATTCGGGATGATGGCAAAGGTATTGCCGAAAACGAACTGAGACTCGCATTGTCGCGGCACGCGACCAGCAAGATTGCCAGTCTCGACGATCTCGAAACCGTTGCGTCGCTCGGTTTTCGTGGTGAAGCGCTGCCCAGCATCGCTTCCGTCGCGCGACTTTCCCTGACATCGCACGCGGCTGGTTCCGACTCAGCCTTTCAGGTCGAGGCCGACGGTGGCGAGGTCAGCCAACCGGCGCCTGTGGCGCATCCGGAAGGAACGACGGTGGAAGTACATGACCTGTTTTACAATACACCAGCGCGTCGGCGCTTCCTGCGAACGGAGCGAACCGAATACGGCCATGTTGAAAAGTGGGTACGCAGGCTTGCGCTTTCGCGGCCGGAAGTCGCGCTGACCTTGACGCACAATCGGCGTACTACGCTGAGCCTGCCTGCGGCTGCCGACGAGGAGTCAAGGCGTCAGCGTATCGCCCGTTTGTGCGGCGAGGCGTTTGCAGAGCAGTGTATTTATATCGAACATGCGACCGAGGGCATTGCGCTGTCAGGCTGGATCGGATTGCCGACCTTCAATCGCAGCCAGCCCGATCTGCAGTACTGGTTTGTCAACGGCCGCAGCGTCACCGACAAGACGCTGTCGCATGCGGTGCGGCACGCTTATCGCGATGTCCTGTTTCATGGACGTTACCCGGCGTACGTTCTCGATCTCACCATGGACCCGGCACGCGTCGATGCGAACGCGCACCCGGCTAAACACGAGGTGCGATTTCGCGACGGACGTCGCGTGCATGGCTTCGTCTCGCAGACGGTCGAGGTGGCGCTGAAGGACACGCGGCCCGGAGGCCACAATGTTGCGCCGATTCCGATGACGCGCGACGCCGTGTTCAGCCAGGGTGGGATGTCACTGCCTTCAAGCCCGACTTCGTGGGCGGTACGTGAAACGCTTTCGGCGTATAGCGCGATGTCGACGGCGCCGGCGTTGGCCGAGGTACCGCGGCCGGCTGGTGAGATTCCGCCGCTCGGTTTCGCGGTGGCACAGCTGGCTGGCATCTACGTCCTCGCGGAGAACAGTGAGGGCCTCGTTGTTATTGACATGCATGCGGCGCACGAGCGCATAGTCTATGAGAAGCTAAAACGCGGCTACGACGATCGCGATCTTGTGCGCCAGCCGCTGCTGGTCCCGGAAGTTATCAACGTCGCCGAGTCCGAGGCGAACCTGGTGGAACACTCCGGACACCTTCTCGAAAAGCTCGGTCTTGTCGTCGATCGATCCGGCCTGACGAGTCTGACTGTGCGAGAAGTTCCGGCGCTGTTGAAGAACGCAGATGTCGAGTCGCTGCTACGCGACGTATTGTCCGATCTGTCGGAGTCCGGGCAGAGCACTCGGATCGACGATATCAGTGACGATTACCTGGCGACGATGGCCTGTCATCACTCCGTGCGTGCGAATCGTCTGCTGACGATCGATGAGATGAATGCCCTGTTACGCGAAATGGAGAGAACCGAGCGCGCCGATCAGTGCAACCACGGCAGGCCGACCTGGACGACCATAACGTTGTCGGAGCTCGATCGCCTGTTTCTTCGCGGGCGTTAGTAAACCGCCGTGAGCGCCAGTGCAATCCTGTTGATGGGGCCGACGGCGTCCCGCAAGACTGAATTTGCGGTGAGCCTCTGCAAACGGTTTCCCTGCGACGTCATCAGCGTCGACTCCGCACTTGTTTATCGAGGCATGAATATCGGCACGGCAAAGCCCGACGCCGAGACGCTCGCACGCGTGCCCCATCGTCTTATAAACATCCGTGATCCCGAGGAAAGTTACTCCGCCGGAGAATTCGTCCGCGACGCCTGTGCCGAAATGCAGGAGATTCACGCCCGCGGCCGCATCCCACTGCTGGTCGGTGGCACCATGATGTATTTTCGCGCGCTGACTGAAGGTATCGCCGATCTGCCGACGGCGAACGCTGAAATTCGACGGGAGATCGATGCGCTTGCCGGAGAGTCCGGCTGGCCGGCGGTGCATCAGGCACTTGCAGCAGTCGACCCTGTGGCTGCCCAACGCATTAACCCGAACGACTCGCAGCGTCTGCAGCGGGCGCTGGAGGTTTATCGGATGAGCGGCAAGACCCTGACGGACTGGCAGGGCGAGGCCCAACGGCCACCGAGCACTATTGAGTACCTGAAGGTCGGATTGCCTATCGAGCCGCGAAGAGTGTTGCACCAGCGAATTGCTCTGAGGCTGGATCAAATGGTCGAGAGCGGCTTCGTGGAGGAGCTGCGAGAGCTCCGGCAACGCCCTGGCCTGAACGAGCAGAGCCCGTCCATGCGTTCCGTTGGCTATCGGCAGTTCTGGCAGTTTCTCGACGGCCGCCTGACGCTGGCGCAGGCCAGCGAGAAAGCCCTGTTTGCAACCCGGCAACTGGCCAAGCGGCAGTTCACCTGGCTGCGCTCGGAAAAGTCGTTGTATACGATAAATCCACTTGAAGCCGGCGCAATCGACGCCATATCAGCCCATCTGAGGGAGCGTATTGAGGCCTAGGTCAGGTTTTTGGGCGTACTTCCGCGATTTAGGCTGTGATAGACTTTTTGGACGCTTAGGCAGAGATTCGCATTAGGGCACTCCGGCGCCACCGGAACGCGGGTTTCTAGAAAAATAATTAATAATAAGGAGACCCAGAATGGCCAAAGGGCAATCATTGCAAGACCCGTTCCTGAATATCTTGCGAAAGGAAAAGGTTCCCGTCTCCATCTATCTCGTCAACGGTATCAAGTTGCAGGGGCAGGTGGATTCGTTCGACCAGTTCGTGGTTTTGCTGAAAAACAGCGTAAATCAAATGGTTTACAAGCATGCAATATCGACGGTCGTACCGTCGCGCAATGTTCGTTTGCCGCTTCCCGATGATGCTCCGGGAGACGAAGACGAGTAACAAGGCGACGACGTTACTCCGTCAGGAGGACGTGATTGTTTGAACGACCGCAAAGTGGCGAGCGCGCTGTTCTCGTCTACGCGAGTTCCGATGGGTTACCCGATGTTTCAGAGCGCGAGGAGTTTGCCGAGCTGGCCCGCTCCGCGGGCGCTGTCATCGTGGGTGAGCTTCTCAGTTCGCGACGGCGGCCGGATGCGCGAACCTTTATCGGCAAGGGCAAGCTCGACGAACTTCGCACTCTCATCGCCGACAATGGTGCCGAGCTGGTGATCTCATCGGCTGCGCTGAGTCCGAGCCAGGAACGCAATCTCGAACGCGAGCTGTGCTGTCGCGTGCTGGATCGTGCAGGTCTTATCCTGGACATCTTTGCGCAGCGGGCCCGTAGTTTTGAGGGCAAGCTGCAGGTGGAGCTTGCGCAACTTCGCCACGTTTCGACGCGACTGGTACGCGGCTGGACGCACCTTGAGCGACAAAAAGGCGGTATTGGCCTGAGAGGCCCTGGCGAGACGCAGCTTGAGACCGACCGCCGCCTGATAGGCGACCGCATCCGGCAGCTCAAGGAACGGCTGGAGGAGGTCGACGCCCGGCGGACAATGAATCGACGCAACCGGGTTCGCGCAGAGATTCCGACCGTCGCGTTGGTCGGCTATACAAATGCGGGTAAATCGACCCTGTTCAACGCGCTGACAGATGCCGATGTCTACGTGAAAGATCAGCTGTTCGCGACGCTTGACCCCACCGTGAGGCGCCTGGATCTGCCGGAAGGCGAGCATGTCGTACTTGCCGATACGGTTGGTTTTGTGCGCGATCTGCCGCACGAGCTCATTGCGGCGTTCCGATCGACGCTGCAGGAGGCGCGCAAGGCGGATCTTATCCTGCACCTGATCGATGCCAGTGATCCGAATCGCTGGCAGCGCGTTCGCCAGGTCAATGCAGTGTTAAAGGAGCTCGACGCCGACCAGGTACCGCAAATACGGGTGTACAATAAGATCGATAAGTTGGATCGAGAGCCCCGCATCACGAATAATCGCGATGGCGAGGGGCGCGCGGTCTGGCTTTCAGCCGTTACGGGCGACGGTATCCCGATGCTCAAAGATGCGATCGCGCGTCGTCTGCGCCAGAAGACGGTGCGGCGCGTTATTCATCTGTTACCGGCGCAGGGGCGAGAGCGGGCTAAACTATTTGAGCTCGGCGCTGTCACTTCAGAGCAGGCGCTGGAAGAGGGTGGCTGGTCTCTGGCGCTGAAAATGACTGAAAAGGACTTGCGGCGATTCCTAAAGCGTGAAAATCTCGCCGATCGAGATCTGGAACCGTTGCCGATGAAGCCATCGGCGTCGGCGGCAAACGAGTGAGAAGTATCGATACTATGGCATGGAACGAATCAGGAAACGGAAAGGACCCTTGGAAGCGAGATGGCGAAGAGCCCATCGAGCTCGACAAGATTGTGCAGGAATGGCAACGGCGGTTTAGCAGCCTGTTTGGCGGTGGCGGAGGTCGCGGTGGAACCGGCGGAGCGGGCGGATTTGTCCTGGTCGTCGTGCTGCTGGTCGCATGGGGCTTTACTGGCTTTTACAGGGTTGATGAAGCAGAGCGTGGCATCGTGCAGCACTTTGGTGCTTACAAAGAAACGACGCTGCCCGGACTGCACTGGCACTGGCCCTACCCGATTGAGACTGCCCAACTGGTCAATACGATTGCCATATCCAACTATGCTTACCGTACAGAAATGTTGACGGCGGATGAGCAGTACGTGTTTATCGACATGGTCGTACAGTACCGACGGACGGATCCGGTCAAATACAGCTTCGAGGTTGTTGATCCCGACTTGACGCTGCAGGACGTCACCGAGAGCGCGTTGCGCGAGGTTGTCGGCACGACGATGCTCGATGTGCTGGTCACCGGCAGACGTGATGAGATCGCATCGCGCACCCGAGAGGTTTTGCAGGCAACGATTGACCTATACGGTGCCGGTATCGCGGTCACCTCAATTTCGCTGGAGACAGTGAACTATCCGCAGGCGGTGCAGGGTGCTGTCGATGATGCGCAGAAAGCGCGCAACGACAGCGAACGTTATGGTCTGGAAGCGGATGCGTATGCCAACGATGTTGTGCCACGAGCACGCGGTGACGCGGTTCGCGTCCTTGAAGACGCGAAAGGCTATCGGGATCGCGTAATTGCTGACGCGCAAGGCGAGGCCGCACGCTTTGAAGCGCTGCTTACGGAGTATACGAAAGCGCCTCGTGTGACCCGTGACCGACTTTATATTGAGGCGATCGAAGAGGTATACGGTAATTCGTCAAAAGTCATCGTTGACTCAGAGGGCAGCGGCAACCTGATGTACCTGCCGCTGGATAAGCTCATGAATCAGGGGGCTCGGCCGGATTCCGGCAACCAGTCGAATCGCGCGGCAGACTCTCAGTCTCCGCAATCTCAGCAGGACTACTCGTTGACTGAAGAAGACGCGCGCGAACGGAGGGTACGACAATGAGCAGTGCAAAGTTTGCCGGCGTTGTTTTCTTCGGCCTGGCCTTCGTTATTCTCGGGCTGTCCGCGTTCACGGTTGATGAGCGTGAGCTGGCTATCAAGCTGCAGCTCGGCGAGGTAGTGACCGCCGATTACAGCCCTGGCCTGCACTTCAAGTGGCCGCTAGTGCAGAATGTCCGCAAGTTTCCACGCCGCATTCTTACTATCGGCGATCGCCCTGATCGTATCTTCACCGCCGAGAACGAGGCGGTGCAGGTCGACTTCTTCGTGAAGTTTCGAATCGTCGATCCGGTTCGGTATTACACGTCGACCGGCGGCATATTGTCCGTTGCAAACGGGCGACTTTCCGAGATTATCAAGAACGCGATCGTTACAGAGTTTGGCAAACGTTCTGTACGTGAGGCGATCTCGGTTGAACGTGCTGAACTCATGCGTGATATGAGGACTACGGCTGCCGCAGCTTCCGAGGACCTGGGCGTTTCGCTGATTGACTTCCGCGTGAAGCAGGTTGAATTCATGGACGAGGTACGTGAGTCGGTCTACCTGCAGATGGCTGCGGAGCGTAAGCGTATTGCCGCCGAACGTCGCGCCGAGGGTAACGCAGCTGCAGAGGAGAAGCGTGCCGCGGCTGACAGGGCGCGAACGGTGATACTCGCGGATGCGTACAGGGAGAGCCAGGAGATCAAGGGTGAAGGTGATGCGAAGGCCGCAGAAATTTATGCAAACGCATACAACAAGGATCCGGAATTTTACGCCTTCTACCGGAGCATCGACGCCTATCGAAAATCCATGGGTAAAGCCGGGGACGTGTTGATACTCGATCCGAACAACGAGTTCTTCCGTTACCTTAACCAGTCCAGTGGCAAGCAGTAGATAGACGCTCCAATCGTCGCTAGGTATGTATTGGACTGAGATACTGACGGCAATCGCGCTGGTCTTCGTAATCGAGGGCATGCTGCCATTTGTTTCACCTGGCAGGTATCGTCAAATGGTGGCTGAGATCACGAAGCTCAGTGATAGCAATATTCGCAATGTTGGTTTGGCAGTGATGATTGCAGGTTTGTTACTGCTGTTCGTCGTGCGTAGTTGACGTCGCGCCGGAAAGAAGAAAGGTAAGCGGGAGAATCATGGGTAAGAATGTAGTTGTCATCGGCACTCAGTGGGGTGATGAGGGCAAGGGCAAGATCGTCGACCTTCTGACGGATCGTGCGGCAGCGGTTGCTCGCTTTCAGGGCGGCCACAACGCCGGCCACACGCTGGTAATCGGCGGCGAGAAGACGGTTTTGCACCTGATTCCCTCGGGGATTCTTCGCGACGGTGTCAGCTGCCTGATTGGTAACGGCGTCGTGCTGGCACTCGATGCGCTCGTGACCGAGGCTGACGCACTAATCGCAAATGGTGTCCCGGTTTATGAGCGCCTGAGAATAAGTCCCGGTTGTCCGTTGATCCTTCCGTCGCATGTTGCGCTCGATGTTGCGAGAGAGCGGGCGCGAGGCGCCAGTGCTATCGGTACGACCGGCCGTGGTATCGGGCCCGCCTATGAAGACAAGGCTGCGCGACGCGCCTTGCGCGTATCGGATCTCTTCGCCCGCGAGAAGTTTGCGTCCCGGCTCGGAGAGGTGCTCGATTATCACAACTTCCTGCTGAAAAACTATTACAAGACCGATACCGTAGAGTTTTCGAAGGTTCTTGATGAGGCGCTTGCCTACGCAGAAATCATTGCGCCAGTTACCACCGATATTACGCAGATCCTGCAGGACCTCGCAGACTCCGACAAGAGCATCCTGTTCGAAGGCGCCCAGGGCAGCTTCCTCGATATCGACCACGGCACCTATCCTTTTGTAACATCGTCAAATACGGTTGCTGCCGCGGCGAGCACCGGTACCGGAATCGGCCCGCGGAATCTCGACTATATACTCGGCATCGTGAAGGCCTACACAACGCGAGTTGGCGCTGGCCCGTTTCCCACCGAGCTTTTCGATGATCAGGGCGCGCACCTTGCGAGGGTTGGCGCCGAATTCGGGGCGACGACGGGCCGGCCGCGTCGCTGTGGCTGGTTTGACGCTGTCGCACTGCGTCGATCGATTGTGAACAGCAGTGTTTCCGGTTTGTGTGTGACGAAACTGGATGTTCTGGATGAGCTCGAGACTATCCAGATATGCACCGGCTATGCCATCGATGGCGAACCGATAGCGGGTGTGCCGGTCGTGGTCGACAGATTTGCGGAATGCAAGCCGATTTATGAGGAATGGCCGGGCTGGCAAGCGTCAACAGTCGGCATCACGGATTTCGACGACCTGCCGCAGAAGGCGCGTGATTATCTTGCTCGCATCGAGGAACTGGCCGGTGTGCCTGTCGACATTATCTCGACCGGACCGGATCGCACGCAGACCATCGTCAAGACGCATCCTTTCCAATAGCGAGCTTGCCGGCAGCCGTCATGGCTATCAGCGTCAGCAGCCACAAACTTACCGCGCCGCCACCACTACCGCCGGCGCTCACCGATGCCGAGCGAACGGTTACTGCCGCCGTTGCCGTATCGGACAATCCTCCGGGGTCTGTCGCACGCAGCGAAAAACGCAGCAAGGTATCCGAGCTGACAGCGGGTGCGGCAAAGGAAGCGGTACTCGTGTCGGCGTTTTCCAGCGTAACGGTGGGTCCGAGCGTCTGTGTCCAGGTGTAGCTCAGACTGTCGCCGTCTGGATCGTTCGACAGGCTGCCGTCCAGCGTCACTGTCGCGCCCGAGGTAACCGTCTGACTGCTTCCCGCAATTGAATTTGGTGCGTTGTTGACGCCGGTGCCGTCGACGATATCGATGCGTAGCTGCGTTCGTGCGCCCAGCACCGCGCCAGTCGCATTGCTCACCGTGAGTTCAAAGAATTCGTCAGGCTCTGCCGCACCATCGTCAACGATGGCGTACTCGACCCACTTTGGATCCGCGTCCCCGTCCACCCAGGTCACAGTGCCTGTTTGCGGGCCCGAATAGTCGCTGCTCGGCGATGCGCTGCTGTTGCTGATCGCATAGTCGACTGTAGCTACGCCACTGGCGCTTCCGTCTCGATGAACGATGGCGACCGCCGTCGCGAAACCGCGCTCAGCCACCCTTACTGTGTCTGTCGAAAACTGGATTGCTGCCGCTGCGCCTGGATCGCTGACGTAGACGCTGGCGATATTCGGCGCCGATAGCGTTGCGCCGCCAGACGGAGAGACCAGCCGGATCATGAGGCGCTCGAGCCCCTCCGCAATACCGTCGTTCAATGCCGCAATGTCGATACTGCGATCACTTCCGTCTCCACTGCCCCAGCTGAGCGTGCCACTGGTCAGAGAGATGTCGTCGTCGGACGTCGTGCCGTCAATCAGCTCCCAGTCGACGCTGATGTCACCCTGCGTGCCGCCCGCGCGTTGCACAACGATACTGGCTGGCTGTGCCTCTTCTGCCGAGAATGAGCGGGCGCCGAAAGCCAGGCTGCCCTCGGCAACGTCGAGCGTATTGTCGGCCAGCACGTAGAAGCCGCTGTCGATATCGCTAATCAGCAAGTTGCCACTGGGCAGGAACGGGTAAGTCCCCCAGGCGCCGGGGAAACCGACGCCGTCCGCAGCCGGGTACGTATCGAAGCGGCCTACCGACGAAGGTGCCGCCGGGTTCGTGATATCGAGAATCGTGAGCCCGCGTGCGTAATTGGACATGTAGTAGCGATTGCCGCGGACGAAGCCGTTATGGTCGATAGCAGTGGTGGGTCCGGTCCAGGTTCCGGCAAGGCTCGGGGCGCGGAGATCCGCGATAGAGAAAGTCCTGAGTGTTGTACGGAGTCCAAGGTCACGTTCGTCGAGCTCGTCCTGGACGAACACGTACTGTTTGTCCTCGGACCACCAGCCGGAGTGCACATAGTCGGCGTTGTTGTAAGGCGTTCGACTGAGGCGTACGGGATCCGATGGCAGCGTAACGTCCCAGATGTCCACGGTGGACTCGTTGAAGTCGAACAGGACCTCGCAGTACGCCGAACTACCAGCGTTAACACATTGCGTGTCCTTGCGTTGATCGGTCACTCGCATCGAGGCGGCGTCGTGCATATACAGCCGGTCGTTGCCGGGCTGCCCGGGCGGAGTCGGGGGCGCCGTCATGAATACCGGCGACTGCGGGTTGCTCAGGTCATAGTTGCGAAATCGACCATCGCTCCGGCTCGGGCCAGCCAGGATCAGCGTCGGCGCGCTATCGTCGAGCGGCAGTCCCGTACTGAACTCGGTGCCTGTCAGGTAGACATTGTGGGCTGCGGCAAAGTCGCTCGAATAGCCAATGCGGGAAACGCGCTGCGGAAGCTCGCGAAGATCCAGGATAAAGAGCCCATCGGACGCGTTGTCCGCGGTGACATACGCGTAGGCATTCCAACGTTCTTCGGCGGGATTCCAGAACTGGTAGACCTTGATGTCGCGCCAGGTCGTTCTCTGGCCATCGATAAAGCCGACTTCGCGAGGATTCTCCGGGTCGCTGACATCGTAGACCGCTGTGCCGATTGTGTAGCCAACAATGGCGTACTCACGGTTGCTGTTCAGGTCCATGAAGCCCCAGATATCGGCGCCGCTGGCACCCGGCGTGCGGTCGGCGATGTGGGCCAGCAGGTCGACGTTGTTGCAAGGGAAGGCGGCCGCGAAACCACCGACACAAGTAGTTGCCGCTGTGTTTGCTGCAACGCTCGCCTGTGACGTTACCAGCGACTTCAGCTGCGCGGTGTTTTCCCGGCTCAGGCTCTTGCTGTCCACAATAACCCGAAAGCCGCGTCCCAGGAGCTCGTTTGCGTACTCAACAGGAACGCCTACCAGCGTCGTTTCGCTGCCAGTCGTTGCGGCAAAGTTATTCGTCGCCTGGAAACCGCCGCGTACGTCGATAGCGCCGCTCAGGAGGTAAACGACGTTTTCCGCGTTTGCCAGCTCGAATGTGCCCTCGGCAACCCGAATCTGCCCGTGTTTGCCGACACGTGTCAGCGCGTAGTCGATAGTGCGGCAAGGGGCTGCCGCGTCCTGGCAGGAGCCGTTGTCCACGCCGTCCGGTGTGACGAACAGTGGCGGCTCGTCGCCATCAGCGAGGGCAGGGGAATAAGGTGCGAAGGCGGCGATCGCCAACAGAGCGACGGCAAGGCGACAAGGCATATGACGAACCCGAGAGCTGAATAAGTCACTATAATAGCCGCTAACCAACCTCAACTTCGCTCCCAAGTCCCGAAACTGTGAAACCGCACTCTTTGAAATTCAGAGCAGGCGCCGGCGCGCTTAGTTCCATTCGCGACGGCGGTTTTGACATATCGTCAGTCGGAACGATTGCTGGCGCGTCGGGCGGCGCGAAATGGCTGGTATTAAGCCAGCTGGATCGTGCCATTCTCGGCAACCTGGTGCCGAAGATGAACGCACCGGTGCATCTCATCGGCTCGTCGATTGGTTCGTGGCGATTCGCCTGCTATGGGCAACAGGATCCCGTTGCCGCAATCGAGCGCCTTGAACAGGCCTACCTCGAGCAAACGTATACCGAAAAGCCTGGTATCCATGAGATTACGGCCAAGAGTCGGGAGATCCTCCAGTACGTTCTCGGCGATACCGGCGTTGACGAGATCTTGTCCAATCCGCTGTTCCGCATGCATGTCATGGCGGTACGCAGCCGGCACGTCACGGCAAGCGAGAACCGCGGCTTGCTCGCGGCCAGCCTGCTCACTGCGGCTGCGCTGAATGCGGTAAGCCGAAAGAGCCTGGGTCTGTTTTTTGAACGAGCATTGTTCTTCGACAAGCGCGACGTTCCGCCTTTTTTCGACCTTGCCGGTTTCCCGATACAGCGCATCGAGCTGTCGGCTGCGAACGTGGCCGACGCGGTCGTTGCTAGCGGGTCGATTCCGCTCGTTTTGTCGGGGGTCCGGAATATCGCCGGCGCGACACCCGGTGTCTATCGCGATGGCGGCGTGATCGACTATCACCTGGATATTCCGCACAGCGCGCGCGAGCGTATTACATTGTTCCCGCATTTTTACGAGCGCATTGTGCCGGGTTGGTTCGATAAGAAGTTAAAATGGCGACGACCGCATCCGGGCAACGTCGATCGCACAGTCCTGATTAGCCCGTCCGCCGAGTTCGTCGCAAAATTGCCAAACGCAAAAATCCCGGATCGTAGCGACTTTGTGAACTACAAGCCGGACGAGCGCGTGCGTGCGTGGCGCGCCTGCGTTTTGGCCTGCGAGCAGCTGGCCGATGAGTTCAACGAGGTTATGGTCAAGGATCAGCTGGCGGCACGTTTGCAACCGCTGTGGTAACCTGACGCGCAAATAACAACAAGGGGACTTGCGGTGGGACAATCACCATCGACTATCGCCCGGCCGTATCCAGAGCTCACCTGGGTCGCATTGGTCACAGGCTGGTTCATCGGCGTCATCATTGCGGTGGCCATCGGTTACGCGGCGCTTATTCTCGGCTTCTCTATCGAGGGCTCGGAGCTTGCAGCAATCTTGGGCTTCGGCATTTTGCGCGGCATGTTTCGGCGCAAGAGCATCGTCGAAAACAATATCGTGCAGACCATTGCCAGCGGCGTGAACGGTGCCTCTTCGGGCATGATGTTCTCGGTACCCGCGTTGTTTCTGCTCGGCTTTGGTGATCGCTTCGATCCGGTCATCCTGACCTTCGGCTGTATCGCTGGAGCGTTCCTCGGCATTGCCTTCATCATCCCGCTTCGCAAGCACATGATCGACTACGAACGCCTGACGTACCCGGGCGGCGTCGCTGTCGCGACGATCCTGAAGTCGCCCGGTGCGGGCGTTCGAAAAGCGATCTTCCTGTTGATCGCGGCGTTTATCAGTGCCTTCGTTCAGTTCGTGACGATTAGCACGGGAGTGGATAACTGGAATATCGGCGCGATTTTCGGTCTTCCCGATTACATGAACGGCATCTGGTACCTGTCATTGATGACGGTTGGCGTCGGCTTCATCGCCGGTCGCGGTGGTATCGCGTTCATCATCGGCGGTTTTGTAGCCTACTGGTTCCTGTCGCCAATGCTTGCAGCCACCGGCAGCTTTCCTATCGATGCCGCCGGCGAGACCATTAGTTCGCCGGGGCCGCTGCGTTTGTTGCTGTATCGACCGCTAGGCATCGGCATGTTGATTGGCGGCGCGATCATGGGCGTAATACTGGCGTTTCCGCTGATTGTAAGTGCAATCCGTTCGATGCAGAAGGCCGCCGGCGTAGCTTCCGATGCGTCGAACGACGAAATGCCGATCAAGATGCTGTATTTCGCGATCGTCGGCGCCGTGATACTGCTTGCTGTCATGGCCATTACGTCGGTTGAGACGATGGGGCTCGGCCGCGGCATCCTGATGGCCTTGATCGGTACTCTATGGATCTGGATGGCGGGCATCATTCTTTCCGAAGCCATCGGCCGCACCAACTGGTCGCCGTTATCCGGGATGACGCTTGTCGGAATCACGCTCTTGATCATCGTAACCCACGGAATGGAGCGCAGCGACTCGATCATAGCCGCGTTGATGGTCGGCGCCGCTACCTGCGTTGCGATGTCGCAGGCGACGGATCTAATGCTCGACCTGAAGACCGGCTACCTTGTTGGCGCGACGCCGCGGATGCAGCAGATAGGTCAGTTCGCTGGCGCCTGGCTCGGTCCGATCGTTGTGATCGGGGTTATCTTCGTGCTCAACGAGTCTTATGGGCTGGGCAGCGAGCAGCTACCAGCGCCGCAGGCGCAGGCCCTCGCCAGCACGATTGACGGTATTCTTGGCGGCGACGTGCCGACCGAGAAGTATATGGCGGGAGCCGTACTGGGCGGCCTGTTGTCGGCCGTCATGGGTGGGCTCGGCATCACAGTCGGCCTGGGGTTTTACCTGCCATTCAATATTGTCCTGACCTATTCGCTCGGCACGCTCGCACGCGAGGTCTCCAATCGTGTGAAAGGCAATACCTGGAGCGAAGAAATTGGTATACCGATCGCCGCCGGGCTGATCATCGGCGAAGCGTTGGTCGGGGTGGGCAACGCACTGATAATCGTGTTCGCCTAGCGAGGCGGGAGAAGAGACATGAAACAAGTTGGCTATTTATTGCTCGCGGTCGGTTTTCTAGGCGGGGCTTTCGCAACCTCTCTTGATGTTCAGGATGTCAACTGGACGATATTCTCGGCATCCGCTGTTGCGGCATTCGTCGGGTTGATCCTTGTCAAACGTACGGCATCGGCCATCGCGCGCTCGGACACCGTGCTCGAGATGAATCGTGGCGAGCTCAAAGA
>RCNE010000561.1_pt1 | contig 20064 bp, 16 predicted proteins | sample 2041361 | NCBI WGS metagenome assembly RCNE01 (sample SAMN09708229, study PRJNA481090) | Marine sediment metagenome, whole genome shotgun sequencing project.
TTTCGCGCAAGGGCGATCGACATGTCGCCCGACCGCGTCACGATCGAGATCACCGGACCTCAGGACAAGGTTGAAGGCCTCGTCTCGGTTCTCAGACCCTTTGGCATCCTGGAATTGGTGCAGACCGGCACCGTCGCGATGACGCGCGGCAGCGAAAAGCATGGGCTTGCCCACCCTACGGTGCCCGCCTCCCGGAACACGGCGGCATAACCCCCTTTGGAGAAGTAGAGAGACACATGACCCAGATTCGCTATGAAAAAGACGCTGACCTCTCGTTGATTCGAGGCAAGAAGGTAGCGATCATCGGCTACGGCTCCCAGGGCCACGCGCACTCACTCAATTTGAAGGAGAGCGGCGTGGATGTTCGCATCGGCCTGCAGGCAGGCAGCAAGAGCAAGGCCAAAGCCGAAGCCGCCGGTCTAGCGGTGAAATCGGTGAACGACGCGGCGAAGGAAGCCGACGTGATCATGATCTTGGCGCCAGATACCTCGCAGCCTGCGATCTACGAAGAGCAGATCGCGCCGAACCTCAAGGCAGGCAACATGCTGATGTTCGCGCACGGCTTCAACATTCGGTACGGCACGATCGAGCCGCCGAAGGACGTGGACGTCACGATGGTCGCCCCGAAGAGCCCCGGCCACCGTGTACGCGAGACCTATCAAGAGGGTGGCGGCGTCCCGGCGCTTCTGGCCGTCCATCAGGACGCGACCGGTCACGCCGATGCGCTAGCCATGTCCTATGCAGCCGGAATCGGCTGCGCGCGCGCCGGTGTCTTGACGACCACCTTCACGGAGGAGACCGAGACCGACCTCTTCGGCGAGCAAGCCGTTCTATGCGGCGGAGCGTCGGAGCTGGTGAAGGCCGGCTTCGAGACCTTGGTGGAGGCGGGCTACCAGCCCGAGCTCGCGTACTTCGAGTGTCTCCACGAGCTGAAGCTCATCGTGGACCTCATGTATCGCGGAGGCCTGAACTACATGCGCTACTCGGTGTCGAACACGGCCGAATGGGGCGACTACGTGAGCGGTCCTCGCATCATCGGTGACGAGAGCAAGAAGGCGATGAAGCAGGTCCTCACAGAGATCCAGGACGGCACTTTTGCCAAACGCTGGATCGACGAGAACAAGAACGGCCGCCCGGAGTTCAACAGAATCCGCCGTGCCGAGCAGGAACAGACGCTCGAGCAAGTGGGAGCGAGTCTTCGGTCGATGATGCCCTTCGTCGACCCGGTAGAAATCAAACAGGGAGAGTAAGTTAGGCGTCGCGCGCAGCGGCGTCGGGAGAATGAATCATGCAACCCGATCACGTAAGGATCTTCGACACTACGCTCCGAGATGGAGAGCAATCACCTGGCGCGACGATGACCTCGTCGGAAAAGCTAGAGGTGGCGAAGACCCTATCGCGACTGGGCGTGGACGTGATCGAAGCTGGCTTTGCGGCCGCTTCTCCCGACGACTTGCGGGCGGTGAAAACCATCGCCGAGGGCGTGGGCGTGACGGGCGTGGAGGGTCGGCCGGCTTCGGAGCCGCCGATAATCTGCAGCCTGGCACGGGCTCACAAGTCCGACATCGACAAGGCTGCCGAAGCGGTGGCGCCGGCTACGCATGGTCGGATCCACACCTTTTTGGCCACGTCGCCCATCCACCGGGAACACAAGCTCCGCATGAGCCGGGATCAGGTGCTCGTCAAGATCACCGAAATGGTCTCGTACGCGCGGAGCTTCTGCCAGGACGTCGAGTTCAGCCCGGAGGATGCAGGCCGAACGGAGATGGACTTTCTCTATGAGGCTTTGCAAGCAGCCATCGAGGCTGGCGCGAGCACGTTGAACATCCCGGACACGGTCGGTTACACGATCCCCGAGGAGTTTGGTGGGCGCATCACCATGCTTCGGGAGAACGTCCCCGGCATCGAGAACGCAATCATCAGCGTGCACTGCCACAACGATCTCGGCATGGCGGTCGCCAACAGTTTGTCGGCAGTGCAGCACGGTGCACGACAGGTGGAAGTGGCAATCAACGGCATCGGCGAGCGGGCAGGGAACGCGTCGCTCGAAGAAATCGTGATGGCCCTCCACGTACGGCGCGATCTTTACGGCATCGAAACCCAAATCGACACTACGCAGCTCACTCGAGCAAGCCGGTTGGTCAGCAAAGTGACCGGCATGGTCGTGCAGCCGAACAAGGCCATCGTCGGGGCGAATGCATTTGCTCACGAGGCTGGAATTCACCAGGACGGCATGCTCAAGCACGAGCAGACCTACGAGATCATGCGTCCCGAAACCGTGGGTGCCGGCAAGACACAACTCGTCCTCGGAAAGCACTCCGGGCGGCACGCGTTTGCCAATCGTTTGGTCGAGCTTGGGTACCCCGTGTCCGGCGACGGCCTCGACAAGGCGTTCGCGCGCTTCAAGAAGGTCGCCGACAAGAAGAAGGTCATCACAGACGCCGACTTGTTGGCGCTGTTGAGCGACGAGCTCTACCAGCCCAAGGAGTTCTGGCGGCTCGAGGCCATCCAAGTGGGCTGCGGGACGGGCATGCCGACGGCTACGGTCAAGCTCGCCGGCCCTGACGGAGAAAAACAAACGGCTGCGGAGGTCGGAACAGGCCCCGTCGACGCGGTGTACAAGGCCATCCAGTCTCTGGTGCACGTGCCGGCCACATTGCTCGAGTACACGGTTCAGTCGGTGACCGAGGGTATCGACGCGCTAGGCGAAGTGAGCGTTCGCGTGGCCCCGCACGAGGACGATGCACCGGCGGAAAAGATCAACCCACAGTACGAACACTCTCGCGCACGCGTGTTCCACGGGCACGGAGCTCACACCGACGTGATCGTTGCAAGCGCCAAGGCCTACCTCGCAGCCATCAACCGCATCCTCGCAGTAAGAGAAACCCAGAAGACCGACAGCAAAGCAGCCGGAAGCGCTGCGTAATGAGCATCATGGAACCAAGAACACTATTTCAGAAGGTTTGGGACGAGCACGTCGTGGTTGAGGAGCCGGACAGGCCGGCGGTTCTCTACATCGATCTGCAACTCATTCACGAGGTGACGTCGCCGCAGGCCTTCACCGGCCTTCGGGAGCGGGGCGTCAAGGTTCGACGTCCTGACAAGACCGTCGCGACGATGGACCATTCGACGCCGACGCTGCCGAAGGCGCTCTGGGTCATCGACGATCAAGCAAAGGCACAGCTAGGCCAGCTGGAGACCAACTGTAAGGAGTTTGGCATCGAGCTCTACGCGCTCGGCGACAGCCGGAACGGGATTGTGCATGTCATCGGGCCGGAGCGCGGCTTCACGCAACCGGGCAAGACGATTGTTTGTGGCGACAGCCATACGTCGACTCATGGCGCGTTTGGCGCCCTCGCTTTTGGCATCGGGACGAGCGAGGTGGAGCACGTTCTGGCCACACAGTGCCTCTTGCAGCGGAAGGCAAAGACCCTCGAGGTGCGCGTCGAGGGTCAGCTCATGCCGGGTGTCACCGCCAAGGACATCATTTTGGCGCTGTGTGCGGAAATCGGCACAGGCGGCGGCACCGGCTATGTCATCGAGTTCACCGGCTCGGCTATCCGGGCTCTCGACATGGAAGGCCGTATGACGGTCTGCAACATGAGCATCGAAGCGGGCGCACGCGCCGGCATGATTGGTCCCGACGAAACGACCTTCGAGTACCTGAAAGGGCGCGACCACGTGCCTCACGGGGCAGAATGGGACGCAGCGGTCGAACGCTGGCGTCAGCTCCGGACCGACGAAGGCGCGACCTTCGACAAGACCGTCGTCATCGATGCCAACAAGCTCGAGCCGATGATCACCTACGGGACAAACCCAGGCATGGGCATGCAGATCAGCGAGCCCATGCCCACCACCGACAGATTCGGGGACGCCTCGCAGCGGGCCGCATTCGAGAAGGCGATGGGTTACATGGACCTTCAGCCCGGGCAACGGCTGCTCGGCAAGAAGATCGACGTCGTATTCATTGGCTCGTGCACGAACTCCCGCATCAGCGATCTACGCATGGCGGCTGGCGTGTTCAGCGGGCGCAAGGTGGCGGACGGCGTGCGAACGCTCGTAGTTCCTGGGTCTCACGACATCAAGAAGCAGGCCGAGGCCGAGGGGCTCGACCGGATCTTCAAAGAAGCCGGCGCCGAGTGGCGTGAACCCGGCTGCTCGATGTGCATCGCAATGAACGGCGACAACTTGGAGCCCGGGCAATACGCAGTCAGCACCTCGAACCGAAACTTCGAAGGGCGTCAGGGCAAGGGCGGCCGCACATTCCTCGCCTCCCCCCTCACCGCAGCCGCATCCGCGGTCAAAGGCGAAGTCACCGACCCGCGAAGCTTGCTTCTTTCTTGAAAGGCTGAGTCATGGCGAAATACAAAACTCTGACATCGCATGCGGTTCCTCTACCCGAAGAGAACGTGGACACCGACCAGATCATCCCTGCTCGGTTCCTCAAGGTGACCGACAAGCACGGTCTTGGCGACAGCCTCTTTTGCGACTGGCGCTACCTCAAAGACGGCTCGAACAACCCTGACTTCGTACTCAATGAACCAGCGTCGCAGGGCGCACAGATCCTCCTCGCAGGCAACAACTTCGGCAGTGGGTCCTCGCGAGAGCATGCGCCATGGGCCCTCGTGGGCTGGGGCTTTCGGGCGATCATCTCGACTGGATTCGCGGACATCTTCAAGAGCAACTCGCTGAAGAATGGGCTGCTACCGGTCGAGGTGAGCGACGCCGTCTACAAGGCACTGATGAAAGCGGTTCAAGTCGACCGTTCTACGAAAATCACGATTGACCTGCAGACTCAGTCCGTAACCGCCCCAGGTGGGCTCGAGACGACCTTCCCCATCGACGCATTTTCGAAGCACTGCCTTCTCGAGGGCATCGACCAGCTTGGCTACCTGCTTTCGTTCGACAATCAGATCACGCGCTATGAGCAACAACGGACATAAGGACTCCGGCCCCGTCGTAGAGGTCTACGACACCACTCTGCGTGACGGCACGCAGATGGAAGGCATGAGTTTGTCCTGTGAAGACAAGCTTCGTATCGCGGAGCACTTGGATTCAATCGGCGTAACGTTCATCGAAGGCGGCTGGCCGGGCTCGAATCCCAAGGACGTCGAGTTCTTCGAGCGAGCGAAGGACCTGCCGTGGACGAACGTGACGATTGCGGCGTTCGGATCCACCTGCCGGGCCGAGCTTCGGGCCGAAGACGACCCTCAGCTTCAAACCCTCATCGCCGCCGAAACTCCTGTCTGCACCATCTTCGGCAAGACCTGGAACATGCACGTCACGGAGGTGCTGCGCACCAATCTCGAGGAGAATCTGCGCATGGTTGAAGAGAGCGTCGCGTTTCTCAAGAAGAGCGGACGCCGGGTGATCTACGACGCAGAACACTTTTTCGATGGCTACAAGTCTGACCCAGGGTACGCGATCGAGACTCTGCGAGCGGCTGCCCGCGCTGGAGCCGAAACTCTCACACTCTGCGATACGAACGGCGGCTCGATGCCCTGGGAGGTCGAAGAGATGATCAAGGCCGTCCAGCAGGCGCTCCCAGACGCGCGCCTTGGCATCCACGCCCACAATGACGGTGAGTGCGGCGTCGCCAACTCAGTGGCAGCGATTCGCGCGGGTGCGCGTCACGTTCAAGGCACCGTCAACGGTTACGGTGAGCGCTGCGGCAACGCGAACCTCTGCTCCGTCATCCCTGATTTGGAGCTCAAGCTCGGGCTCCGGTGTCTTCCGGAAGGCGGCCTCGCGCAGCTCCACGACCTCAGCCACTTCGTCGCGGAGATCGCGAATCTAAGTCCGGACGAACATGCAGCCTACGTTGGGCGCAGCGCGTTCGCTCACAAGGGCGGCATTCACGTGTCGGCGATACGACGTCATCCGGAATCGTACGAGCACGTAAATCCAACGTTAGTTGGCAACGAGTCGCGAGTCGTGGTCAGCGAGCTGTCAGGGCGAAGCAACCTCCGGAGCAAGGCCGAAGAGCTTGGTCTCGAAGTGAGCTCCGCGACTGGGGGGCGAGTCCTCGAAAAGATAAAGGAGCTCGAAGCCAAGGGCTTCGCATACGAAGCTGCCGAGGCCTCGGTCGCAGTTCTCATGGCGCGCCATCAGGCCGACTACCAAGCGCCATTTGAGGTGCTCGACTTCCAAGCCGGCGTCGGACGGCGCCGCGGCGGCGGCATGTTTGCCGAGGCTACGGTTAAGGTGCGTATCGGCGGCGAGGTCGTACACACCGCCGGCGAAGGCAACGGCCCGGTGAGCGCCCTGGATTCCGCGCTTCGTAAGGCGCTGCGACCGTTCTTCCCCGAGGTCGCGGACATGCAACTCACCGACTACAAGGTTCGCATTCTAGATGGCCGGAGCGGGACCGGGGCGACGACCAGAGTGCTCATCGATAGCCAATCGTCTCACGACAGCTGGAGCACGGTCGGCGCATCGAGCAACATCATCGAAGCGTCGCTCCAAGCGCTCGTCGACAGCATCGAGTACGGTCTTTCGCTAGAGCACGCCAGGCACGAAGGCCAGCCGGAAGCCACGGCGGCTCGGACTTAGCCATTGCCCTCGAGACGCGCGCCGTGCATCATGGCCGGCCGCACAGGTAACAGGATATGAAAGCCAAGATCACACTCCTTCCGGGCGACGGCATCGGGCCCGAAATCGTCGACGCGACCCGGCAGGTGCTCGAATCGGTCGCGAGCAAGTCGGGCCACACGTTCACGTTTTCTACGCATCTAATCGGAGGCGTCGCGATCGACGAAACGGGTGTGCCCCTGCCGGATGACACCATCGTCGGCTGCCGGAGTGCGGACGCGGTTCTACTTGGTGCGGTTGGCGGGCCAAAATGGGACGACCCCAACGCTACGGTTCGACCGGAGCAAGGGCTCCTCGGAATGCGAAAAGCGCTGAAGCTCTTCGCCAACGTCCGCCCCGTGAAGCTTTTCCGAGGCCTCGAAGCGGCCTCCCCTCTCAAGGCTGAGCGACTCCGCGGCGTCGACCTCGTCTTCATCCGAGAGCTGACGGGCGGCATCTACTTCGGGCAGCCAAAGGGGAAAGAAACTAGGAACGGCCTACGCACAGGCTTCGACACGATGGTGTACGACGAGAGCGAGATTCGTCGGATCGTCGAGCTGGCCTTTCAAGTGGCCCGAAAGCGTGGTGGGCACGTCACCTCGATCGACAAGGCAAACGTGCTCGCGACGATGCAGGTCTGGCGCGAAATCGCCACCGAGGTGGGCAAAAACAATTCGGACATTCCTCTCGACCACCAGCTCGTCGACTCGGCTGCCATGCGACTCGTCACCGACCCTTCCTCGTTCGACGTCATCGTGAGCGGCAACATGTTCGGTGACATCCTCTCGGACGAGGGCGCGGTCTTGACGGGTTCACTCGGGTTGCTCCCGAGTGCATCACTCGGCGAGGGGACGTTGGGCCTCTACGAGCCGATCCATGGTTCGGCGCCTGACATCGCCGGCCGGGGGATCGCAAACCCCCTGGGCACCATTTTGAGCGCGGCGATGCTGCTTCGGCATAGCCTCAACCTCGATGAAGACGCGACAACGATTGAAGATGCCGTTCAAAAGGTCCTCGACAGTGGCCTAAGGACGGCAGATTTGAGCGGCGGACAGCGTTCGCTCGGGACAACGGAGATGGCGGGCGCAGTGGTGACCGCGATCGAAGCCGCCTAAGGAAAGGACCGACATGCCGCGCAAACGCGTTAGCCGCTTGTTCGACCTCAAGGAAGACGATCATGGACGCAAGTACATGGAGGTCTATCTCGATGGCATCGCGCTTCTCCGCCTGGTCCTGAGCAACAAAGGCACGGCATTCAGCTACGAAGAGCGTGTCGCGCTTCGACTCGGCGGCCTTCTCCCGCCCCAGTACAACACGCTCGAACAACAAATCGAACGCGTCTACGAGGGCTTTGTCCAGGCGCCGACCGATATCGACAAGTACCAATATCTTCGCGCGGTGCAGGAACGGCAGGAAATTCTCTTTTACGCGTTGCTCGAAAAGCATCTCGATGAAATGTTGCCCATCGTCTACACGCCGACCGTCGGCGCCGCGGTGCAGCAGTTCAGCGCGCTCTACCAGAACCCTCGGGGTCTTTCGTACTCGCCGCTCAACATCGATAGGGCCGACCAAACACTCGAGTGCTACCCGATGGAAGACGTCCGCATGATCGTCGCGACTGACTCCTCGGCGATTCTCGGCATTGGCGACCAAGGCTATGGCGGCCTCGCGATTCCGATTGGAAAGATGGCGCTCTACACCGTCGGCGGCGGCGTCAGCCCGTTCCACACGATGCCCGTGGCGCTCGATGTAGGCACTGATCGCATGGACCTGATCAACGACCCGAACTACTTGGGGGTTCGCCAGAAGCGGCTCCGAGGCGACGATTACTACAAATTCCTCGACCAATTCGTCGACGCTGTTTGGACCCGTTGGCCCGACGCGGTCATTCAGTGGGAGGATCTTTCGAAGAGTGCGGCCTTTACCGTGCTCGAACGCTATCGCGATCGCGGCCCGTCATTCAATGACGACATCCAGGGGACCGGGGCGGTGGCGCTCGCGGGCATCCTGGCAGCCTGCCATCTGCGAAACGAAAGCCTCAAGGACGAGATCTTCGCCATTCATGGCGCAGGCGCGGGAGGAGTCGGCGTGGCCTGGGCGATCCGCGAAGGCTTGGTTCGAGCAGGGTTGAGCCGCGCGGAAGCCAAGGCACGCGTGTTCGTGCTCGACTCCCGCGGGCTTCTGATGAGCGACCGCGAGATGGAGGACTACAAGCGCGACTTTTCGCATGACCGCGCGATGACACGGGATTGGAAGTTCGAAGGCGATACACCCGACTTGGTCGAGACGATTCGCAATACACGAGCCACGGTTCTCTTGGGCCTCTCTGGCAGACCGGATGCATTCAACGAAGAAGTCGTCCGGGCCATGGCGGACAACCACAAACGGCCGATCATCTTCCCGCTCTCCAACCCCACGAGCTCCGCGGAGGCCAAGCCCATCGACATCTTCCGCTGGACCGATGGCAAGGCGATTGTTGCAACAGGAAGCCCATTCGAGCCGGTCATGATGGGCGGCGTCACGCATCCAATCGGCCAGGGCAACAATGCCTTCATTTTCCCGGGGCTCGGTTTCGGCGCAATCCTAAGCGACGCCAGGTCCATCACGGACGGCATGGTATTGGAAGCATCCCAAGCCCTGGCCGACTACACCATCGAGAAATACGTCGAAGGCGGCCTGATCTATCCACCGGTCAGCGACATTCAGGAAACTTCGGTCCGAGTGGCCACCGCCGTCGTCAAACAAGCCATCGCCGATGGCGTAGCGCGCCGGGAAAACATCCCCGAAGACATCGAAGCGTTCGTCCGTGAACGCTTCTGGCACCCCACGTACCTGCCCTTCGTCCGCGGCCAACTCGGCTAGGGACACACAGAGGCCGCCATGGAAATCGCCATCGCGCTATTCGATCAGGTATCCGCGCTGGATGCGGTGGGGCCTTATGAAGTGCTCCAACGCCTTCCTGGGGCGCAGGTTCGTTTCGTCGGACATCGCAGGGGAGAGGTCCGGACCGACAATGGATTTTTGGGGCTTACGGTCGATTGTGCGTTCGACGAGGTAAGCCGCCCCGACATACTTTTGATTCCGGGCGGGGTTGGGACTCGCCCGCTCGTACGGGATGATGTGATTCTCGATTGGATTCGCAGCGCGCACGAAACAAGCCAGTTCACGACCTCCGTATGCACGGGATCGCTGGTCCTCGCGGCTGCGGGCTTGCTGAATGGGCGGAAGGCAACGACCCACTTCTCCGCGCGGCACTTGCTTCTGAAATACGGCGCTACTCCGACCGAAGAGCGCGTAGTTCAGGAGGGAAAAATCATCACGGCGGCGGGGGTCTCGAGCGGAATCGACATGGCACTGCGCCTCGCCGAGCTACTCAGCGACGCAACGACGGCGAAAGCTCTGCAGCTGATGATCGAGTACGACCCTCAGCCGCCGTACGATGCCGGCGCGCTCCACAAGGTCGACGCGAACGTTCTTTCTCGAGTCCAAGAGCTGGCCCGAGAAAAGAACTAAGTTCGCCTACGAGAGGGCGCCGCCGTCGGCTCGGATTTCGGTGCCGTTGATGTAGCGGGCGTCATCGGACGCTAGGAAAGCGATGACGGATGCGGCGTGCTTCGGTTTGGCGAAGCCGACGAAGGGCATGGCGCCTTTGAGGAGCTCCATGTCGGCACCTTCGGGCGCTTTGAAGTCTCCGTGCAGCGACGTTGCGATGCCGCCGGGGACGATGCAGTTCGCGCGAAGGCCTTGTTTCACGTACTCCTGATACAAGGCGCGAGTCATCGAAAGGATCCCGCCCTTCGATGCAGCGTACGCGCTCATCCAAGGGTGGCTGCCGAGCGCCGAGGTCGACGAGCAGTTCACGATCGCACTGAATCGATTCTTCAGCAAATGCGGAAGCGCGGCGTGATTCACGTAGAACGTGCCGTTGAGATTGATGTTGATGATCTCGTGCCACTGATCGAACGTCATTTCATGGGTGTGATAAGTGCGGAGGATGCCCGCGCAGTGACACAACGTGTCGAAGCCGCCCATGTCTTCTGACGCGTTGTCGATCACCTCTTTCACGCGAGCACCGTCTGTGACATTACACTCGTAGACCCAAGCTTTGACTCCCTGCGCTTCGGCGAACTGCTTGGTAGCCGACAGCCCCTCGGCATTGATATCGATGAGAGCGACGTTGCCCCCCTCTTCGGCGATGCGCTGCGCGGTAGCCTGGCCGATTCCTGCGGCCGCGCCGGTGATCACGACATTCTTTCCTTCAAACCTTTTCATCGTACTTCTCGCTCTTCCTTGGTGGTCGCTAGTAACCGTGAAGCTCAGCCCAACGCTGCCGGTGCTGTGAAGGCATTCCAAACGTCATGTACGTCGCCTGCGCGCGCTTGATGTAGAAACCTATGTCGTGCGCATCGGTCACTCCGATGCCGCCATGCATTTGGATCGCTTCCTTGGCGGCGTGCATGAAGGTTTCCGATGCCATCGCCTTCGAGAGCGACGCCAGGCGCGGGACTTCATCCGGTGACTCGTCGATCGCCCTCGCGGCGGCAAGCACGACCGAGCGCGTCAGCGCGATGTCCGTGTACACCGACACCGCGCGGTGCTGAAGCGCTTGGAAGGAGCCGATGGGCACGCCAAACTGCTCGCGTTCCTTGATGTAGTCCATGGTGTCGGCGAAGGCCTGCTCGGACGCCCCAAGCATCTGCGCCGCGAGGCCCACCGATGCCCGATCAACGACTGCCTCCAAAAGGTCCGCGCCCATATCCAGCTCGCCGACCACGGCATCGCTCGTCACCGCAAGGCGATCGAGTCGTACGATCGCGGCGTTTGGGCCGTCCATGCGGCGCTGTCGCGTGACGGCGACGCCCGATTGCGCCGGGTCGATCAAGAACAGCGTGTACCCCGTGTCAGAGGTTGCCGCCGACACGATTATCCGATCGGCAAGGTGCCCGTCCAGAACCTGTCGCTTTTCGCCGCTGAGCTCGAATCCGTCGTGCGACTTCTTGGCAACCGTCGCTGGCTTCGACAGGCCTCCCCGGCTGCCCGCCTCTTCACAGCCGATCGTAATTAGAGTTGCACCGGCCGCGATGCCGGGTAACAGCGCCTTCTTCTGCTCCTCGTCGCCCCCCAAAAGCAGCGCTTGCGTACCAAGCAACAAGGTCGATACGAACGGCTCGGGCATCAGCTCGCGCCCGCTTTGCTCGAGAACGACCGAGAGGTCGAAGAAGCCAAGCCCCATGCCCTCGTATCGCTCGGGAATCTGCAGTCCAAGCCAGCCGAGCTCGGCCATCTCGCGCCAGAGCTCGCGAGAGAACCCAACTTCATCGTTCGAATCCCGGAAGCTTCGAATACGCGCAGCCGGCGCACGCTCGCGGATGAAATTCTGGGCCGTCTTCGAAAGCATTTTCTGCTCTTCATTGAGGAGAAGAGATGGCGCCCTATCCTCCGTCATTTCTTCCCCTCCGGGAGGCCGAGCACACGCTTGGAGACGATGTTCTTTTGGATTTCGGACGAGCCGCCTTCGATTGTACTCGCACGCGATCGCAGCCAGTCACGGGTATACTGAAGATCATCTTCGTCGAAGCCCGGTCCTTCCCAGCCGAGGCCCTGCATACCCGCGACCTGCATGCCGAGCTCGAATCGCCTCTGCTTGAGCTCGGAGCCCACGATCTTGGTAATCGAGCCTTCGGGCCCGGGCGTGCCCGACTCGGCGCTCTGTTGAATTCGAGCGAGCGTGAGATGGAACGCCTCTTCGAGCATCCCGAGCGCCGCGATCTCGTCACGCAGCAGTGGATCGGGGATGGGACCTTTGGGGACAGCCAGGTGCTTGCGTGCCCTGGCCACCACCTCCCGCTGCGCGGACCCGGGCTGGCGCGCGATGGAACGACCGATCGAAGAACGTTCGTGCCCGAGGATCGCTTTTGCAATCGTCCATCCTTCGTTCTCGGTGCCCACGAGATTTTCGGCAGGCACGCGCACGTTGTCGAAGAAGGTTTCGCAGAAGGGTGAGTATCCGCTGATTAGATCGATGCGGCGCACCGTGATCCCGGGGGTATCGAGGTCCACCAAAATCACCGAAATGCCCATCTGCTTTTTGGGCGCGTTCGGGTCGGTTCGCGTTAGGCAATAGATCCAATCGCTGAGGTCAGCGTGCGAAGTCCAAATCTTTTGGCCGTTCAACACGAACTCGTCTCCGTCGCGCACCGCTTTGAGCTGCAGGTTCGCGAGATCCGACCCGGCATTGGGCTCGGAGTACCCCTGGCACCAGCGCACCTCACCGCGGGCAATCCGCGGTAGGTGCTGCGCCCGCTGCGCATCGTTCCCGTAGTGAAGAAGGACCGGACCAAACATCGCGAGGCCCTGCCCCGCGACGGGACGTGGCACCCCGATGGCCTTCATTTCCTCGTGGATGATATTCTCCTGCTCGCGACTCAGGCCACCGCCGCCGTATTCCTCGGGCCATGCCGGCACCGTCCAGGATTTCTCAATGCCGAGGTCACGCCAGCGCAAGACGTCGGGATCGGACTCCTCGCATTTGGATCCGCCCCAATACCCGTCGAACGGCCCGCTGCCACTGGTCTTCCAGAGGGACTTTGGCGCGTTCTCACGAACCCAAGCGCGCGCTCCGGCGCGGAATGCTTCCAAGTCAGTCACGCCATCACTCTGCGGCTCCGGCCTTCTTCATGTCGAGAGCGACGTCCTCGATCATGTCTTCCTGGCCGCCCACCGTCTTCATCCGGCCGAGCTCGACCAGAATGTCGGTCGACTTGAGGCCGTACTTTTCGGCGGCGCGCTTTGCGTGAAGCAAGAAGGACGAATAGACGCCGGCATAGCCAAGCGTGAGTGAATCACGATCGACGCGGACTTTGTGCGTCATCATCGGATAGACGATCTCTTCAGCGACATCCATCAGCTTCCACATGTCGACCCCTGTTTCGACGCCCATCCGGTAGAGGACCGCAACGAAAGCCTCGAGCGGAGTATTCCCCGCGCCTGCACCCATGCCAGCCACGGAGCCATCGATGCGCCCGGCGCCAGCCTCGATGGCTGCAAGCGAGTTCGCGATCCCCATGTGCATGTTGTGGTGACCGTGGAAACCCACCTCGACATCGGCATCGAGCTTTTCGCGAAGAATGCCAACCCTGGCGGTTACGTCGTCCGGGAGCATGTACCCAGCCGAATCGGTGACGTAGAGGCAGTTCGCGCCGTAGCCCTGCATGAGCTTGGCCTGTTCGAGGAGCTCCTCCGGGCCAATCATGTGGGCCATCATCAGGAAGCCCACGGTGTCCATTTCCATTTTTGCGCCGAGGCTGATGTGCTGCTCCGAAACGTCCGCCTCGGTGCAATGCGTGGCCACACGAATCGTCTGCACCCCGCAGTCGTGGGCCATCCGCAGGTGATCGACCGTTCCAATCCCCGGAATCAGCAAGGCGGAGATCTTAGCGCTCTTCATTTTGGGCACGACCGCACGCAGGTACTCCTCGTCGCTCGCCGCCGGAAAGCCGTAGTTGACTGACGCTCCACCGAGGCCGTCGCCATGCGTCACCTCGATGAGCGGTACGCCCGCCTCGTCGAGCGCCGTCGCCACCTCGATCATTTGCGCCGGCGTGAGCTGGTGGCGTTGGGGATGCATCCCGTCGCGCAGGCTCATGTCGTGGAGCGTGACCTTCTTGCCTTGTAGATTCATGCTGCCTCCGCGCGCTGAATTTCCTCGGCGATGAGCTCAGCGGTCCGCAGACCCGCCGCCGTCATGATGTCGAGATTTCCGGCATACTTCGGCAGGAAGTCGCCTAGCCCTTCGACTTCCATGAAGAACGACACGCGGTTGCCGTCGAACACTGGGCCGTTCTTGAGCCTATAGCCGGGAACGTACTTCTGGACCTCGGCGATCATCAGCCGCGCCGATTCGATGATCTCTTCTTGCTTCGGAGCGTCTTCGGTGAGGCAGTGGATCGTGTCGCGCATGATGAGTGGAGGCTCCGCAGGATTGATGATGATGATCGCCTTGCCGCGCTTTGCGCCGCCAACGACTTCCACGCCCCTCGCCGTCGTTCGCGTAAATTCGTCGATGTTCTTGCGCGTTCCCGGCCCGGCCGACTTGGAAGAGACTGTTGCAATGATCTCTCCGTACTCGACTGGCTGAACGCGGCTCACGGCCGCCACCATCGGAATGGTCGCCTGACCGCCGCAGGTCACCATGTTCACGTTTTGCTCGGATCGCCCTACCATCTCGCGAAGATTGACGGGCGGCACGCAGAACGGGCCAATGGCTGCGGGCGTCAGGTCGACCATCTTGACACCGTACTTCTTGACGAGAGCATTGTTCGACTCATGGACGTAAGCGCTCGTCGCGTCCCACGCGATCTGTACTTTGTCCTCGGCGATGTGAGGCTCCATGCCCTTGACGCCCTCGGACGTCGTGTTGAGGCCGAGCTCCTTTGCTCTGCGCAACCCTTCCGACTGAGGATCGATGCCAACCACCCAGATCGGCTCGATGATTTCGCTTCGAAGTGCCTTGTAGAGCAGGTCGGTGCCGATGTTCCCGGAGCCGATGATCGCTGCTTTCACTTTTGTCGTCATCTCTGCCTACTCCCCTACGTGAACCGCACCGAAGCCGTCCCGACGCCTTCGACTTCGAGGCGCATCTCGTCCCCCGCGACTACGGGTTCGAGGGGCACCAGCGAGCCGGAGAGCACCACGTCGCCTGCATTCAGGCTGATGCCAAATTTCGAGAGGGTATTCGCGAGCCAGCTGACGCAGTTGAGAGGCGAGTCGAGCGCCGCGGAGCCCAAGCCCTCGCTCAACGGCTGCCCATTCTTGTAGACGCGCATCTTCAGACTTGGGAAATCGAGCTCCTTTGGGTCGGCGTGCTCGTCACCCAGGACGAACAAGCCGCAGCTTGCGTTGTCGGCAACGGTGTCCTGGATTTTGACGTTCCAATCATGGACTCGGCTGTCGACGACCTCGAAACAGGCCATCACGTAGTCGGTGGCGTCCAGGACATCGTCGTTTGTGACGCCGGGCCCCGCGAGTTCCTTCTTGAGCTTGAAGGCAATCTCGCCTTCGGCGCGCGGCTGGATCAACTGCTCGCTGATCGGCATCGGCCCACCGTTGGGGTACAGCATCTTGTCCGTGAGGTACCCGAAGTCCGGCTGAAAAACGCCGAGCATCTCCTGCACGGCCCGGCTTGTGACGCCGATCTTTTTGCCGATGACTTTTTCGCCGTCGTCCTCGATACGGCGATTCACCATCCGCAGGGACACGTGATACGCGTCTTCGATTCTGATGTCCGGCCAGCGTTCGGTGAGTGGAGTCAGCGTTCGGCGCGCCCGCAGGGCATCAAACAACTCGTCTCCGAGCTGCTCGATTTTTTGTCGTCTCGCCGCATCATCCATGCCTACTAGATGAAGAAATCCGAGTTGCTCTGGCCGAAGAGGACACCACCCATGTTGGCAGCCGGTCCATCAGGCCCGTTCGCATGGTGCAAACGAATCGCATGGATATCTTGGAAGTGACGGTTGACAGGGTGGTCTTCGAAGGCTGCGCGTGCGCCGCAGGCAACGAACAGCTGTTCGACCACCTCCGTCGACACCCGGACGGCGCGGGCAGAGTCGTTTCGGAAGTGAACGCGTCGATCGAGCGGGATTTTTTCGCCCTTTTCGAGGTATCCGAACATCTCTTGAAAGTTGCGTTGCAGGGTCAAGACCTCACGGTCGAGCGCTGCCGTGGCTTCTGCGGCGACCAGGCTGTTGGTGAACGAGTCCTTCGCTTTGCCGCCGGTCGCCTGAGAGACCTTGGACTTCATGAAATCGATGTAGGCGTCCAGCGCGCCAAAGGCGGCTCCAACGGCCGGCGTCGAGACAGAACGCACGTGAATTTGGCCAAACGGGTACTTGTAAACCGGAGAGGGATTGATCTCATTGCCTGGGCTTTTCTGCCTGAATCCGTCGGAGAATTTGTGCATGCGATGATCGGGAACGAAGACACCATCGACAACCACATCTTTGCTCCCGGAACCCCGCAAGCCCGATACGTGCCAGTTGTCGATAATCTCGTAGTCGGAACGTGGCACGAGAAAGGTTCGCATGTCGGGGGGCTTGCCTTCTTCGGTCGGTACGAAGCCGCCGAGAAATGCCCACTCGCAAAAATCACATCCACTAGAAAACGACCAGCGGCCACTGAGCGTCACGCCTCCGTCGACCCACTCCGTCTCGGCGACCGGCATGTACGACGAGGAGATCAGCGTTCTCGGATTCTCGCGCCAAACCTCGTCTTGGGCTTTTTCTGAGAACAGCGAGAGCTGCCAAGAATGGACGTTGAGCACGCCATAGACCCAGGCGCTCGAGGCACAGCCGCGCCCGAGCTCCAACTGCAAATCGAAGATGATGGACGGATCCATCTCGTAGCCGCCATAGCGTTTGGGTTGGACGACTTTGAAGAACCCGAGCCGATGGAAGTCCTCGATTGTCTCGTCTGGAAGCCGTCGCAGCTCGCATGCTTTCTTGGAGCGCTCTCGCAGCTTCGGCGCCAGATCTCGGGCACGCTGAATCAGCTCGTCGCGCGTCGGGATAGGGCTATGATCTCCGTCCATGATGCTCTCTCCAGGGGCCATCGGCTCTTGCCGCGGGCGTATGTCGGTGTCTACATTCAACGCTTTACAGATGGTCCGCCTCAGTCCATGAACTAGAACGTGTTCTAGCCTATGAGCGGGTAGATGTCCAGCGGGCCTCTTGCCATCATAGGGCTCCGCGAGGGACCCCGAAAGGACGCAATTCCATGCCGATACCGACCGGTCTCAGAGCCATCGACCTGATGATGAACATCCCCGACGGGGACCCGACGGCCTGGTACGAGTTCATCAAGCCGCTGCTGCTCGATGAGGAGAGCCGGAAGGCCTTCAAGATGCCCGCGCAGTACATGTTCAAAGACATCCCCGAAATCGGCGATCAGAAGGACTATGTCCAGTACGCGGTTGGCGAAATGGACAAATGGGGCGTCGAGCAGGCGATGCTGGGCATTTCGGGGCCGAACTCAACGAACCTCGAAGCGTGCCAAAAGCACCCCGATCGCTTTCTTCCCTCTTACGGTGCGAATCCGAACAACGGCATGGACGAGGTCCGGAAGATCCGGCAGCTGCACAAGGACCATGGCCTAAAGGCGGTGACGGGATTCCCCGCCGGCCTCTGCCCGCAGGTCCCGCTGAACGACAAAAAGTACTATCCGATCTACGCAACCTGCGTTGACCTGGACATCCCGATTTGCCTTTGCGTTGGGGTCCCTGGCCCACGCATCCCGATGGCACCACAAAAGGTAGAGCACATCGACGAGGTCTGCTGGTTCTTCCCGGAGCTCAAGTTCGTGATGCGCCACGGTGGCGAGCCCTGGGTCGACCTCGCGGTCAAGCTGATGCTCAAGTACCCGAACCTCTACTTCAGCACGAGCGCCTTCGCCCCAAAGCACTACCCGAAGGCGATCATCGACTACGCGAACACGCGCGGCGCCGACAAGATCATGTACGCGGGCTACTTCCCGATGGGTCTCTCCCTGGAGCGTATTTTCACCGAACTACAGACCGTGCCCTTCAAAGATGAGGTCTGGCCGAAGTTCCTTCGCGACAACGCGATCCGCGTCTTCAAGCTCGACGCCTGATGCGGAACGCCTGAAACGGATACCGGACGAAGTCGGGCGGCACGAATTCCTTGGTCGCGTCTTCGACCCGGAAGCGTCCTGTGATCGCTTGATCGAGCTCGAAGGCTCTTGCGTGGGTTGTGAAGAGCAGCTCTCCGTTCTTGTCGAGCGAGCTCATGGCGTCATCGAGCAGGCTCTTGTGGTCTTTGTGGATGTTGAAAGCGCCTTTGCTCATCTTGGAGCGCGAGAAAGTGGGCGGGTTGATGAAGATCCAGTCGTAGCTGTTCCGGTCCCGCGCGATCCAGCGGGTTGCATCGTCGCGTATGAATCGGTGCTTTGCCGGGTCGATGCCATTGGCTTCGAAGTTCTTCTTGCCCCAGTCCAGATAGGTGTTGGACAGGTCGACGCTGCTGGTCTGCTTGGCTCCCCCCACGGCTGCGGCGACGCTGACCGAGCAGGTGTATGCAAAGAGGTTCAGCATGCGCTTGCCCTCGCAGTGCTCCCGGGCATAAGCGCGGACCGTGCGGTGATCTAGAAAGAGGCCGGTGTCGATTCGGTCTTCCACATTGACCACGAAGCGAAGGTCCCCTTCGCTCACGACCATGTCGCTGTCTTGCTTTGATATGCGGGCGTACTGGTCGCCTTGCTCGTGCTTGCGCCGAACCTTCACCACCAGGTCGCCAGGGTCGATTCCAAGCGCCTCGGGGAGTGTCAGCAAAACATCTTGCACCCGTTGCTTCGCGCGATCGTCGTCTGCATCACGTTCCTTCTGGAAGATGTGAACGACGGCTTTCGGGCCATAGCGGTCGACTGCGACATGATACTCGGGAATGTCGGCATCGTAGATCCGGTAGCATTCGATGCCGTTGCGCTTTGCCCAGCGCCCCCATTTCTTTTTGTTCTTCTTGATCCGGTTGGCGAACATCGACGCCTTCTCGCTTGGTTTTCGCCAGGCGGGCGGCTTAGCGGATTCGCCACCCGTCGTTCCGCGCACGGGGATCTCCACCAGTCGACATTCGATCGCGCCATTGTAGAGGACGTGGCGGCGCGCGGGCCGAAGGCCGAGGTGTTTCAGGTTGCCACCGTGCGCGGCGAACACGTACGCGGTCCATCCGTCGAAGGCGCGCTTGAGGGCATCTCCGAGCGACTGATAGAACAAAAAGAGCGTGCCCTCGTCGCCGAGCCGGTGACCGTAGGGCGGATTGCACACCAAGATGCCCGCGTCGGTTGGTCTTTCGACCTCGGCAAGCTCTTTGACCGCCAACGAGACGTGTTGCTCGACGCCTGCCGCCGCGAGGTTCTCTCGGACGTAGCTCAGTGCCTGCTCGGATGCATCGCAGCCGAAGATCCTGGCCGTACATGCCGTCCTTCGAGCCATCAGCGCTGCGTCCCGCTCCGCTGCGAAAGCCGAAGCGTCGTGCTTGCGCCAGTTTTCAAATCCGAAACCCTCGCGCAAGAGCCCCGGCGCACAATTCGTGGCCATCAGTGCCGCTTCGATCAAGAACGTCCCGGAACCACAGGTCGGGTCCATGAGTGACAGCCCTTGGCGGGCCGCCTCGGGCCATCCCGCGAGATAGAGAATCGCTGCGGCGAGGTTTTCCTTGAGGGGCGCCTTCCCTCCCGACTTTCGGTAGCCACGCCGGTGCAACGCCTCGCCAGAGAAATCGAGCGCAAGCTCGTGGTGCCGCTCGCCGATGTGTAGATGAAGGCGAATCGCCGGGCTCTTCTTGTCGATGCTCGGACGCGAACCCGCATGGTCTCGAAAGCTATCGACGATTGCGTCCTTCGCGCGTTGCACCCAGTAGTGCGAAGGAAAAAGACTTTTCGGGGACTGAGACGTACCGATCGCAAAGGTCTGCTTTGCGTCGAAGT
>RCNE010000564.1_pt1 | contig 20036 bp, 21 predicted proteins | sample 2041361 | NCBI WGS metagenome assembly RCNE01 (sample SAMN09708229, study PRJNA481090) | Marine sediment metagenome, whole genome shotgun sequencing project.
TGACTAGAAAAGTCTATGTATATAGATCGTTTGAAAGATTTTGGCATTGGATGCAGGCCATATTGATTATGTTTCTTGCGTTTACCGGATTTGAAATTCATGGCTCATTTAAGTTCTTCGGATTTGAAGAAGCTGTGGCATATCATAATATAGCAGCATACTTATTCCTTGTGTTAATTGTTTTTGCAATTTTCTGGCACTTTTCTACTGGCGAGTGGAAGCAATATATTCCAACTTATAAAAATCTTACATCGCAAGTAAAATATTATATGTGGGGTATGTTTAAGAATGCTCCTCATCCAACAAAGAAGACAGTATTAAGAAAATTAAATTCCATGCAAAAGTTGACATACTTTGGGTTAAAGGTGTTAGTAATTCCGGTAATGGTTAGTTCCGGAGTTCTTTATATGCTTTACCGCTATCCACAAAGCCAGGAAATAAAATATTTAAATATGTTTTAAAGCGATTTTCCATGAAATCTTCAGGTTAACCCCATCAAGCCAGCCTTTCAGCTGTCGGGCGGGAAAAAGATATGATGAGGTGCTCATACCATTGCTGACTCCTTACCCTTGCAAAATCATGAAGCCGTAGTTACATTTTTCTGTTGGTCCGCTTGTTATTCATAATGTCCATGGGGAAGCGTCATGATTGGAGAAAAACGGTCACTTGGAGAAACAGGAATCAAAGTAGGGCGAATAGGTATTTCCTCAAGCTTCGGTGCCGGTCCCGAGGTTTATGAAGAAGCATTGACTCATGGCTGTAACTATTTTACCTGGGGAACATTCATAAAGGGCAGATCTGCTGATTTTATAACCTTTGTCCGGCAGATTGTCGCTTCCAAAAGACGTGAAGACATTGTTATCGGCCTGCTCAGTTACACCCATACGGTTAAGCTGGGTGAGATGTTCCTGAACTCAGCACTGCGTAAACTTGGAACAGACTATATTGACTGCCTGATCCTGGGATACTATTCGAGCAAACCTCCCGATCGCATTTTGGAATGGGGCAATCGCCTGAAAGAGCGGGGTATTGTCAGGGCTATTGGTTTGACAACCCATAACAGAGATATTGTTGTATCGCTTGCTGAAGAACAGCTGCTTGATTTCTTTCATTTTCGCTATAATGCCGTTCATCGTGGTGCAGAACGGGATATCTTTCCGTTACTCCCCCTCTCCCGACCGGGCCTGATTTCATTTACCGCCACCTGTTGGGGGAAGCTGCTGAAAGAAAAAAAGATGTTACCCGGCATGAAGCCGCTCTCTGCTGGCGATTGTTATCGTTATGTTCTGGAGCGTGATGAGGTGGATGTCTGCATGATGGGCGTTCGTGACCTTAAAATGTTCCATGATAACATGGCTGTACTGAAAAAAGGTGCAATGAGCTATGACGAGCTTGAGGGAGCGATAGCAATCGGTGACCATCTCTACCAGAAGAGAAAGTTTTTTTGAAAGCTGGAAAGCGTGTGGAGCAGTGTTGCAGGTCAGTCGATGATCAGGTTATGCAATTCGTCCTTGTCGTCTTCTGAATAGGGGAAAAACTCCTGCAGTAGTGTTCCAATCCTGGTTATGGCCTCGCAAATTGCTTCGGCTTGTCGATTTTTCTTAATGCCATTGGTGACGATATCGACGATTTCCTGCCATTGCTCCTGCGGAATCTTGTCATTTATTCCAGTATCTCCAAGAATCCATACGCGGTGTTCAAAGACTGAAATATAAAGGAGAATACCGTTTTGTGCCTCTGTTCGATAGAGTCTTTGCCTGAAAAATGCCTGCACAGCACCGGCTTTTACCTCTTCATCTGCCCGTTTCGGTGAAAGAAATCTTCGTTTCAGCCAGCCCACATTGGACACCAATGGATGGGCCACAAGGTAGAGGAGGATAAAACAGATAACAAAGAGCCACATATTGTCCGGACCAATCCAGAAATAGTTGCCGAGCAGTCGAGTGGCGAGCAGTGCCGTCGGCAGTGAGATAAAGGTGGCTCCACTCACTGCTGCCAGAGGATAACGGTGACTCTCTGAGACAATCATCGGTACAATTTCACCAGAGGTCTGTTTCTCCGCGTCTTGAACACACCGGGTGATTTTTTGCTGTTCTGCCGGAGTCAAAAATGATTGTGCAAGTGTTGTCATGATCCGCTACCATCCCCCGGAGGCACCGCCTCCTCCAAAGCCTCCTCCACCACCGCCAAAGCCTCCAAAACCGCCTGATGATCGACCAAAACCACCACCGGTTCCGATATAGGTGCCGCCAGTTCCGCCCCCCCCTCTGCCAGTACCCGAGGATGATGCCAGTATACTGGCGATCAGCCCGCCTATCATTCCAACGGGAATAAGCGCCATGAGTAAAATCCCTGTAAGGCTGAAGAAAAGAAAACCGATGATCGGCGAAATAACACCGCCAACAGTTGCGGCAAGGAATTTGTTAGCCCTGAACATTGAACCGAAGAAAAACGAGATAAAAACGAGTGACATGATCAGTCCGCCAGTATCGTTGTTCCCGGTTGAGCTATAATCGGAGGGAGCGGTGGCCTGGAATTCTCCCTTGACGGTGGCAATCATGGCTCCAACGCCGTCGATTACTCCCTGGTCGAAGTTGCCTTTGCGAAACTGGGGAGTAATGATATTTCTGATAATCTGTCCAGACACCATGTCAGTCAGTGTTCCCTCAAGACCATAGCCTACTTCAATTCTCAGTTTCCGATCATCTCGGGCGATCAGCAGGAGCGCTCCGTTATCAAATTCTTTTTGTCCTATCTGGTATTTCTCTGCGGTCTTGAGTGAAACGTCTTCAAGACTGGCTCCTTCCAATGATGGTATGGTCAAAACGACAATCTGGGTGGAATCAGTCGTCTCAAGGTTGATCAATAGCGATTCGAGCTGATTGACCGTAGCCGGAGACAATATCCGGGCAAAATCGTTCACCCGTCCCTTGAGCGCTGGAACTTCAAGTGCGTGAGCAGGTAAAGAGCAGACTATAACTGCAAGCAGAACAGATAATATGCTTAGATAACGGGCTTGTATTGATACTACCATGATGATGAGCTAGTTAAAATTAACCTGAGGCACCGTTTGGGCACCCTCATCTGCTTTGTAGTATTCTTTACGATCAAGTTTGAGGATAAAGTTGTTGGTCAGACTTTCTGGAAATTTCCTGATTGATCCATTAAAAGCTTCAACAGCAGCATTGTATCGCTGTCTGGCAACATTGATCCTGTTTTCCGTTCCTTCAAGCTGATTCTGAAGGTCGAGAAAATTCTGGTTGGCTTTCAGGTCGGGATAACGTTCGACTACCAGCATTAGTCTCGACAGAGCAGAGGTAAGGCCTCCCTGGGCTGAAGCCATCTGCTGCATGGCAGCTGCATCTCCAAGGTCCGCCGGCGAGATTTGCACCGAAGTTGCCTTGGCGCGAGCATTTATGACGGCTTCAAGGGTCTCCTTTTCATGAGCTGCATAGCCTTTCACCGTGGCCACAAGATTTGGTATAAGATCGGCGCGTCTCTGCAAGGTTGACTCAACGTCAGCCCATGCTTTGAAGACGGTCTCCTCTTTCATCTGTAGAGCGTTATAACCGCAACTGCTCAGCAACAAGGTACAGAACGTTAACAATATCAAGCGGCTCGTTGTTCTCATATATCCTCCTCTGGTGACAATTGTATGTATCGCCTGCTGCTGCGATCAAATGATAATTGTAAAAGTAGATCAGCTCGATTGTTGTAAACGTGAACGCTAAGGGCTAATCGGTGATGATGTAATCCTTCAGCTTCTCCACAAGACCATCAGGAAGCTCTTCACCATAGAGAAAGGCTCGGGCTTCCTCTCCGGACAGCTGCTGTTTTATTTCAACGGGGAGTGAGCGTAATACGTCCATTCTCTCAGGGATGATTTTCTCTTTGTCCAGTTCAGATTTCTTGTCCATATCTTCCTCGTATTGTCTAAAAATATACTGAATTCGATTGTAGGTGCGGCTTATGACCAGAGTGTTTTTAACGGTCCGTCCATTCCCAGAACAGGGTCTGCTGCCGGTAGTGTCACTGTGCTTATCATCTGATCAACAGCGGGTCGCTCTCCATCTTTGCCGTATTTCATGTCCCAGACCTGATCCTGAGGGTAGGCTCCGACCACTCGAAAATCTGATGATTGGTTTTTATTACAATGGCTTACTCCTGCAGGAATGATGATTACATCTCCCTCCTCGGCCTGGATAATCAGGCCGTCAGGGCCGCCAAAACAGGCTTCTACCCATCCGCGATAAACACCAAGTACCTCATGGGCCGTGGAGTGGTAGTGATGGAACGAGTAGATTCCGTTTCTCCAGGCTGCAGGCCAGAAATTCGAGGTAAATAGCTGTTCGAAGCTTTCCGGGGCCACGCTGTTTTTCTCGAAGACCTGTTTGAAGATCAGCAACGGCAGTCTTCCATTATTTGGAAAAGGACCGTTCTCCACGAGAACATGCGAAGATACTTTTGGAGCAGCCGCTTTCATCAGATCGTTGTCTACCGTTTCCAGTAATAACGAGCTTCCTGGCCGAGTTCCTGTTCAATTTCAAGCAGTCTGTTGTATTTGGCAACTCGATCACTGCGTGAAGCAGAACCTGTTTTTATCTGGCCGCCATCCATTGCCACGGCAAAATCTGCAATGAAGGTGTCTTCGGTTTCCCCTGAACGATGAGAGATAACATATGACCAGCCGGCATCCCGGCAGAGGCGGATTGCTTCTATGGTCTCGGTAACAGTACCAATCTGGTTCAGTTTGATCAGCACAGAGTTTGCTGTCTTCCAATTGATGCCGCGTTCAATATATTTTGTATTGGTAACAAAGATATCATCACCGACGACCTGGAGTTTATCACCAACGAGGCTGGTCAGTTGGCAGAATCCATCCCAGTCAGCCTCTGCAAGCGGATCTTCCCAGGAGACTATCGGATATTCTTTGAACCATTTTTGGGCCAGGTCTATCATCTCCTTGCTTCCCATGGAACCACCGCCAGACCATTTGAGATTGTATTCGGTTTTCAAATCGCTTGAAAAAGAACTTGCGGCACTGTCCAGGGCCAGGGAGATATCAGATCCCGGCTGGTAACCTGCCTTGCGAATTGCCTCGATAATAACATCCATCGCCTCTTCATTGCTTCCAAGGTTCGGAGCAAAACCACCTTCATCACCGACACCGGTTGAAAGATTACGATCATTAAGGATTTTCTTCAAAGCATGAAAGGTTTCAGCCACCGCTCTCAGTCCGTCACTAAATTGTTCAAAACCAAGCGGTACAGCCATGAATTCCTGGAAATCTACACTATTATCAGCGTGTTCTCCACCATTTAGTATATTCATCATTGGCACTGGTAATCTGCAGGCACCACTACCGCCAAGATAACGATAGAGAGGGACACGGATGGATTTTGCAGCAGCACGTGCGACTGCCATGGATACGCCGAGAATTGCATTGGCGCCAAGATTCGCTTTATTATCAGTACCGTCCAGGTCAATCATCATACGGTCAATGGCTGCCTGGCTATCGGCCCTCATACCAACAACTTCAGGGGCGATAATGTTGCGTACATTATCAACAGCGGTCCTGACGCCTTTACCGTTATATCGGGTGACATTGTTATCACGGAGTTCTATTGCTTCATTTTCACCAGTACTTGCGCCAGAGGGAACTGAAGCGGCTGCTGTTGTACCATCAGTAAGATCGACAAATACCCTGACCGTGGGATTTCCTCTGGAATCAAGGATTTCAAGTGCCCTTACTGCAGATATTCGAGATGTCATTGTTTCGTTTCTCCCCGGAAAAAAATCATTAATTGTGGAATGTGTTACCCTTTGAAATGAAAATATCTTAAATGTTTTTTCACTAGTGCAAAGATATACATACCAGGCCAGAGGTCAAGAGTTGATCAGCGTTAACTGAAATCAATCGACCACATTGACAAATGATACCTCCATTATTTGTTATGCGCTCAGGCATGAAAGGTGCCAATCCTGAATATTTCAGGAACTGAACCTATTGGTGGGCATGTCGTCAGAGAAGGCGTGACCGAGAAGAAAGGAGAGTGATTCAAGCGGCGGCATGGTGCATGCAGTGCCGTTAAACCGGTACAGGAGTATTTTCGAAGCCTCTGCTGCGACAGGGGAAAAGTAGATCTCAGTAAGATCAGTGCGCTCTTTCAGCCAGACCGTGAAGCCCTCCAGGGCCCCTCGTGAGATCCAGATCTCTTCAATTTCAGCCCTGATTATATCCACAAATCCAAATTCTACCTGTTCGGGTGCCAGGGCAATACGATACCAGGATGTTTCATTGTCCGGAGGTGTCATTGGCTGCAAGGCGCTCTCTACTATCTCTGGCATCTGGGACAAAAAAAGGAAGCACGGCCTCCCAGTTTAATTGCTTTAATGGGTGCTGCGCATTGTGGGCATTGTTGATCTTTTTTACCGTAAACGCAAAAGGTTATTTGAAAATAACCTTTCTCACCGCTTGCTCCGATAAAATCACTGATTGTTGAGCCGCCGCAGGAGATTGCCCGGGTTAAAACTCCTCTGATTTTCTCGATAAGATGCGCCCACCTTTTCCGACTTATCTTCCCGGCTGGTCTGCTCGGGCGAATTCCTGCGGCAAATAAACTCTCATTAGCATAAATATTGCCAATTCCCGCAACAACACTGTTATTCATGATAAAATTCTTTACCGGCATACTTCTTCCGGCGGCCTTTTTGTGAAGGTAGGCTGCGTTAAAATCGAGGTCAAAGGGTTCCGGACCGGTTGTCTTGAAAAAAGTATCTTCGAGTGTTGCCCTCTGCTCCTTCTTGATGAGTGCTATGGATCCGAATCTTCGAACATCATTAAATCTTAATTCCAGACCGTTATCGAGTTGCCAGGCGACATGATCATGAACCATCTCTGCAGCGGATTTCTCGAAGAGCCCGAGGTTACCGGTCATGCCGAGATGGATAATCAGCAGTGCTCTGTTGCTCATCTCCAGAACGAGGTACTTTGCTCTTCGCTTCAGGGCGACAATCTCTGCTTCCACCAGATAGTTGTGCATATCCCGGTACGGAACTTCCGTTCGTAATTTTTTACCATCATGACGAACGTCAGTAATGATTCTTCCCTGCAGGTGCGGTTGAAGCCCTCTCTTGACAACTTCAACTTCAGGCAGTTCCGGCATAACACTACTCTTTTTCTACGGTACAGACTGCTATGGCGTAAGAATCGTCGTGATGGGTGACAACAGACAACGAGTTATCAGAAGAGAATGAGATTCCTTCCAGATCGGACTGGAATTGAAGGACATAATAACCGTGAATCTCATCTGCATGAGCCAGCTTCAGTTCTCGGAAACCGACAATTCTTGTTTCGCTAAAACATTTTCGAATGGCTTCTTTAGCAACCCAGAGCAATCCCAATTGGACAAGCTCGTCAGTTGAGAACTGTTCAAGTATTACCGCCTCAATATCTGCACAGAACCGGTGTTTGACCTTGAACAGCGTTTCACTGAGAAGCTGGATATCAATGCCGCAGCGACCATGACCGGCAATGCCGACGGCCATGTCGTGTGAATGCGATATGGAAATATCGATGCCAGCTGAGTTGTATGGAAGACGTTTCATGTCCAAGAAAGGACGTCCCGACGGATTGGAGATAATTGAGAAATCTCGTGCATTCAATGGTTCAGAATGTCCGTTGGTCTTCAACAGGTCAATAGTTGCCTGTTTGGCGCAGATTCGGCCGGAAAGCCACTCGCCTTTTCTTTTGGCAAATGTGTAATGACCGAGTTGAATCTGCTCCTCATCTGTAAGCCACAATTCGGCAACCTCTTTTTCAGCACCGTTCAGACCTTGCGGAATGGCGGTCATGGAGACTGCAAGCTTTTCTCCCGGGGCCCGGGATGAAATCAGCTTTTTGAGGTTGATGGGAAGTAATGGGTGTACTGGATCGTCTGGTGATAATGATAACATATCTAAATCTAAAGAATAAAAAAATATTGCAATTTAAAGCTGTCCTGCTAACTAGTGGATATGGTTTCGGCCAGCAGACATAGTACGACTGTTTTTTCTGTTCCGCAAGAGGACAATATGGAAAGTTTGCAATTGAGTGGCTATGACTTCGTAGTACTTGGAGTTTTTTTATTGTTCATGGTTCGAGGCATGTGGCTTGGCCTCCTGAAACAGGTTGTGCCGCTGGTGGCACTTTACCTCGGGTATTTTGCCGCAAGCCGTTACCATGCCGAGTTGCTGCCGTTTTTATCTGACTTTTCCGAGAATGGCAAAGTAGTCTTTATTGGTGCCTACGTTATTCTTTTTGTTGTTGCCTATGTGGGTGCGGCGCTGCTGGGAAAGGTCGTCGCAAAGCTTATCCAGATAACAATCACCCCCTGGTTTGACCGGATGCTCGGTATTGTCCTCGGATTTGCAAAAGCATTAATACTTGTTGTCCTGGGGCATATGATCATCGGGGCGGTGGTTGCCCCTGAAAATAAAATGCTGCAATCCTGCGTGACCTGTCCGACACTCAATGACTTTGCTGAGATGACCCGGGCGGTAATCAAGGACGACGATATCAAGGAAGCGCTTCGACAGCAGAAGCCGGCAATTTCAATAGATCGTGTGAAGGAGATGCTGAACGGGAACAATGGCAAGGTCAATAAAGATTCACCGCCCCGTGAATCAGGTGATCAACGGGAGCAGAGCCCGCCGGCTAACCAGTGACCATCTCGCTGGAAGCTGCTGATTTGCTCAAACGATGGTCCACGAACCATGAAAAAAAATGCTCAACAGTCACGGTCCCCGGAATCGTATAGAAATAGAACGTATCGGGGGGTTGCTGAAAAATCCGGTTTGTGCTCAACTTATATAAAGATAAGGGAGACTGATCTTCATATCCTTGCCGAATCTGATGTCTCCCCAAAAGCGTATGAGTTGGCAGTACAGTTTCGCCTTCAGGTAGAGCGTTATATTGATGTTTCGCCAGAATTTGCGACATCCCTGGTCTCGTTACCAGACGACATTCTTGCGCCGCCGATGATTCAGGCCATGCTGGCTGCCGGCCAGCGTGCATCGGTGGGACCAATGGCGGCCGTGGCCGGCGCCATTGCCGAGTTTGTCTGTAAAGGGTTAATTGACGAAGGCTATAACGAGGTTATTGTAGAAAATGGCGGTGATATTTATCTGCAGCGAAGCAATGACTGTACCATAGCTGTTTTTGCAGGACAGTCACCTCTCAGCAACCGGGTAGGCTTAAGACTGGCTGCAGATCAAATGCCTGCCGGGATCTGTACCTCATCCGGTACAGTCGGTCATTCACTCAGTCTTGGTGTTGCAGACTCTGTTACGGTCCTTGCTGATTCAGCAGTTATGGCAGATGCTGCGGCAACCAGGATCGGCAACGAAGTTGGTAACGGTAAAGAGCCGCGGAACGGGGTGAAAAGTGCTCTTGAAGCGGCTGAAGAGATAAAAGGCATCCGGGGGGTTCTCGTCATCTGTGCAGAGCTTCTGGGAGCAATTGGCATGGTGGAACTGGTTCCACTTGATTGAGGTTAGGTATGACAGCATTGGAAAAAACAGACGTTGACGGAGAAAGAAGGAAAATTGAACGCAGGCATCTCGTTTTTTACCTTCGCATTTTTGATGGGATGAGCAGCCGTGTTCTAGGCCATCTTGTCGATGTAACAACCAGGGGGGCGATGCTTGTCTGTGATAGCCCGATTCAGCTGAATCAGGAATTTCGTCTGAGAATGAGGCTGCCAAAAGAGCTGTCCGGGCGTTCCGAACTTGTGATCGATGCGAAGAGCATATGGTGCAGGCCTGATACAAATCCGGATTTTTTTATAGTAGGATTTCGACTGGCTGCTCTGGGGGCAGAGTATGAGGGGTATATCAAACATCTGATCACTGACTTCAGCATTGAAGAGACCTTGACAACCCAGGATTCAGAAAATCCCGCCTGCAGCCTCAGCAGCCCGGCACGCATTTAAAAGGAGTAGCTACCTGTCAATAAGTGCTTGTGCCTCAGCGACAAGAGCGTCTCTGAACTGACTGACAAATCGATCCACATCTTCTTGCCAGGAGTTAAAAACTGATATATTATTTTTTTCCAATACACTGTTATTCAGGATTGAATTGGCCGGACGATGTGCAGGAGTAGGGTAATCTTCAGTTGTGCAGGGGATAAATGAATACGGTAGCTGCATTTTCTCAAGAAAGTAACAGGCTGCCTGGTACCATGATGAATAGCCGGTCGAAGTCGTATGTACCACCCCTCGAAGCGGGCTCTCTATTAATGTCTCAATCTGACGAGCGAGGGTGTGAGACCAGGTCAGGGACCCGTACTGATCGTTGACAATCGTAAACGGGTGATGGGGGTCAGAGAGCGCAAGCCGCAGCATGGTTTTTAAAAAATTGGGGCCGTGTGCGGAATAGAGCCATGCAGTCCTGAGGATGATTGAGTCTTCAGCATATTTGCTGGTCGCCAGCTCTCCGGCCAGCTTACTCCTGCCGTATTCCGAAAGCGGATTAACCGGATCATCCTCCTGGTATGGTTCTGGAATCTCTCTGTTGCCATCGAAGACATAATCAGTTGAGATATGAATTACTCTGCACCCGCATGAGCTGGCAATTTCTGCGATATACTGTGGTCCGCTGTTGTTAATTTTCCAGGCGGCATCTTGTTCTGTCTCACATTTATCAACAGCAGTATAGGCGGCACAATTGATAACGCACTCGGGGGTTGCCTGCTCAAAGGTTTTTTCAATACTGCTCCGTTCCCCGATATCAATGTCGGGATAATCGATACCGGCAATGTCATAACGATTATTAAGAATTGTCATGCAGTCTGTTCCGAGCTGGCCACCACTGCCAATAATAAGTATTTTCATGAAAAATTATTCTCGAGAGGGATATTATCGCGGATGATGTCCATTATATATTGGCCATACTGGTTTTTAAGCGTATCCTGGGCAAGACTTGTCAGTTGGTCAATGGTGATATATCCAAGCTGGTAGGCAATTTCTTCAATGCAGGCGACCTTGAGCCCCTGCCGTTCCTGCACCGCCTGGACATAGCTTGATGCCTGCTGCAGCGATTCGTGGGTACCGGTGTCGAGCCAGCAGAATCCCCTGCCAAGCGGCTGCACTTTCAGACTACCCCTGCGCAGGTATTCGAGATTTATATCGGTAATCTCCAGTTCCCCGCGTTCTGACGGCTCCACCTGTTCGGCAATGGCACAGACATCATTATCGTAGAAATAAAGTCCGGGTACGGCATATTTTGATCGTGGTATCTTCGGTTTTTCCTCAATACCAAGGGCATTGAAATGTTCATCAAATTCCACCACGCCATAACGCTCTGGGTCGCGAACGAGATAGCCGAAGATAAGTCCGCCTGACGTCAATCGTGAGCTTTCCTGGACAATGGAAGTGAATCCGGGGCCGAAAAATATATTATCGCCGAGGATAAGGCAGACGGAATCGTTGGCGATAAAAGATTTTCCGATGATAAATGCCTGGGCAAGCCCATCCGGGTTTGGCTGCACTTCATAACTGATTGATAAGCCCAGATGAGAACCGTCTCCAAAAAGCTCCTGAAAAGCGGGCATATCGTGCGGAGTGGATATCATCAGTATATCCCTGATTCCGGCAAGCATCAGCACCGAGAGCGGGTAGTAGATCATCGGTTTATCGTATACAGGTATGAGCTGTTTGCTCAACACCTTGGTTAACGGATACAACCTGGTTCCCGATCCTCCGGCAAGTATTATTCCTTTCATAATTTCCTGTAATATTCAGTAAATCTTTACATTATCGGTCTGCTAAGGGTACATTAAATAACAAATATGCTCCAGAATATAACCACACTCACCAACCTTTGATAAAGCTTTATTGTTTTGAGGGCAAGAAATAAATTCAATAGAAAAATCATACTTGCAACAGATGTACACAGGATAACGGAAAATGAAAAAGACAATACCTGCCTGTTTTACGGCATATGACATCAGGGGACGGATTCCGGATCAGCTCAATGGTGAGCTGGCACTGAAGATTGGTAGAGCATATGGCGCCATCTATAGGCCGTCCAAAGTCGTTCTTGGCCATGATATAAGGCTTTCAAGTCCCGAACTGACCGCAGCCGTGGCCAGAGGGCTCAACGAGATGGGAGCTGATGTCCTGCATCTTGGTCTGTGTGGCACCGAAGAAGTTTATCACGCGGCTTTCAGTATGGTGGATCAGGGGGTTGACGGCGGTATTATGATAACCGCAAGCCACAACCCGTCTGATTATAATGGTATGAAGTTCGTAACCAGAAAGGCGCGACCGGTTACCCCAGAAAATGGGCTTTCTCAGATGGCAGAGATGGTCAGTTCCGGCAGTTTACCGGAGTCCGCTTTAAAAACAGGCGGGCAACAGACTGTTTCTGATAAGTCCAGTTATATAGATCACGTGCTCGGATATGTCGATACCTCACGCTTGTCACCGTTGAAGCTGGTGGTAAACAGCGGAAACGGCTGTGCCGGTGCTGTGGTTGATTTACTGGACAAGCGCTTACCCATGGAATTTGTCCGGCTGCACCATAATCCTGACGGTACCTTTCCCAATGGTGTTCCGAATCCATTGTTGCCCGAGAATCGGGATGAGACTGCCCGACTGGTTATCGAGTCCGGCGCTGATCTTGGAATTGCCTGGGATGGTGATTTTGACAGGTGTTTTTTCTGGGACGAAAACGGCATTTTTATTGAAGGCTACTATCTGGTCGGTCTTTTGGCTCTTGAGATGCTCAAAAAAGAGAGCGGCGGCAAGATCCTTCATGATCCACGATTGATCTGGAATACTCAGGATCTGGTTATCGCCGCAGGTGGTCAGCCGCTGATAACCAAGACAGGACATACACTGATCAAGGAGAGGATGTGGCAGGAGAACAGTATCTATGGCGGCGAAATGTCCGCCCACCATTATTTTCGTGATTTTGGCTGTTGTGATTCAGGGATGATCCCCTGGCTGCTGGTCTGTTCGATTATCAGCAGATCCGGGACCTCTCTTTCAGCGCTTGTCACAGAGCGCCTGGAGCGTTACCCGGTATCAGGAGAAATTAATTCGGTAGTTGATGACGCGGATGCTGCGATAACGCGGGTAGAGCAACATTTTCAGGGCGGTGAAAAAGACGATATTGACGGACTGAGTCTTGCTTTTGAGAATTTTCGTTTTAATATTAGGAAGTCAAACACCGAACCACTACTGCGGCTCAACGTTGAGACCCGGGGTGATAAGAAATTGTTGGAAGAAAAAACCGGCGAACTCCTCGAGCTCATCCGTCGATAATTGCTGCCGGGCTCAACAGTAAAGGACCTCACTAATTTTCCAGGAGAACGATATGCAGACGATCCAACCGGTAATTCTGGCCGGAGGCACCGGCTCACGATTATGGCCGCTATCACGTGAAATGTATCCCAAGCAATTACTATCCCTGACAGATCATACCTCGCTTTTACAGACAACTGTCACCAGAGTCAGCGCTATTTCAGGGATGCTGCCTCCAATCGTTGTTGTCGGGGAAGAACATCGATTTATAACCAAGTCCCAGATTGATGAGCTCGGAATCGGTGATGACTATACGATTCTGCTTGAACCGGTTGGGCGTAATACTGCACCGGCGATAGCTGGTGCGGTCCAGTATATAGCAAATATGCAGGGCCATACCGATCAGGTAATCCTGGTACTGCCGGCTGACCACCTGGTCAGGGATGTTGATGCATTTGAGGGCGCTGTTCAGGAAAGTGCCAGGCGCGCAGCCGAGGGAGCGGTCGTTACCTTTGGCATCGAGCCGGAGCGTGCTGAAACCGGCTATGGCTATATCGAATGCGGGGATGGCGGCAAGGTACAATCGTTCAGGGAGAAACCGCCGTTTGAGGTCGCTGAAAAATATCTTGCCGAGGGAAATTATTACTGGAACAGTGGGATGTTTGCCTTTACCGCTGAGACCTTTATCGAGGAGATGAAGCAGCATGCCCCGGCCATTCTGGACTGCATGGTAGAAGCTGTTGCCAAGGGCCGCCGTGATGATCGTTTTTTTAGATTTGCCCTGGACGAGATGGAGAACTGTTCCGAGGAGTCCATTGACTATGCCTTGATGGAAAAGACTGATCGGGCGGTTGTTGTCACCGCAGACCTTGGCTGGAGTGATATTGGGTCATGGCAGGCACTCTATGAAGTTTTGGGAAAAGATGCAGACGGTAATGTCTGCCAGGGTGATGTTATGCTTGAAGATACCAAGAATTCCCTGATCCGCTCAGAGAATATGCTGGTGGCGGCAGTGGGACTCCAAGATACTCTGGTCATTGAGACATCAGATGCTTTGCTGGTAGCACCGCTTTCACGGTCTCAGGATGTTAAGAAAATTGTTGCCACCCTGAAAAAAGACAAACGTGAGGAATTCAGATTTCATAAGACTGTTTATCGCCCGTGGGGAAATTACACGGTCTTGTCGGTCGAACCCCGTTATCAGATTAAAAGAATAACCGTCGATCCATCACAGATACTCTCTTTGCAGATGCATCATCACCGTCATGAGCACTGGGTTGTGGTAAAGGGGACGGCGAAGGTGACAAATGGGGACCAGGTAATATTGCTGCATGAAGACCAGTCAGCCTACATTCCTGCAGGCAATATGCACAGATTGGAAAACCCTGGGGTTATCCCGCTGGAACTCATAGAAGTACAGATCGGCAGTTATCTGGGAGAAGATGACATTGTCCGGTTCGAGGACGTCTACGGACGAGACCTGTAACGGTCTGGTCAGTTACTTTGTGGTGTGGGTTTTATCCATGTGTTCATTAAAGGCATCGATATAACGTCTCAATATCCTGCGGCCTTCTGTTGACATTTTGACAAACTCCAACCCTGATACATAGCGGTCACCGGTTTGTTCCGTATAGGTGACGCGTGCCTGGAGATCGATAAGGTCCTCTTCAACTCCTACCGTAATCTCGAGGCTCTCGGCAGAAGATAATGAATAAACAGTTTCCAGCTTCAGTCCGTTGACGCTCACATCCAATGTTCTTCCCATGGAGTAGCGGCCACTTTTCCCATCGCTATGGGTGACAATATAATCAAGTAAATGAAGAGAATCCCATCTGATAAACTTGCGCTTCTCACCGTGCGACATACAAATCTCCTTGCAATTTAACCCGCCGGAACTGAAGGTCCGTGTTCCGGGAACATTGAATGAATAGCTGACTCTTCCGCCTTGACAATTCCTCGCTCTGTTATCAGGGAACTGATAAGGTGGGCAGGTGTCACATCAAAACTGTAATTAACAGTCTGGGTTTCGGGGGCAACCAGGGTAACGCTTTCTATTATATCATCTTTAGTAATGCCTGTGATAGTGGTAATTTCATTCCCAGATCTTCTTTCTATAGGAATATCATCCCCTCTGTCAAGAGTCCAGTCAAAAGTTGAGGAAGGAAGGGCCGCATAAAATGGAATGTCGTTGTCTCTGGCCGCGAGCGCTTTAAGGTACGTACCGATTTTATTTGCCACATCCCCGGTATGCGTCGTTCGGTCTGATCCAACAATAACCATATCCACCTCACCCTGCTGCATGAGATGGCCGCAAGCATTGTCGGTGACCAGGGTGTTGGCAATACCTTCCTGCTGAAGTTCCCACGCAGTTAGCCGGGAGCCCTGATTCCACGGGCGCGTCTCACTGACCCAGACGTGAATATCAATTCCGGCATCGCGCGCCGCATAAACAGGAGCGGTGGCGCTGCCGACATCGACAAAAGCAAGCCAGCCTGCATTGCAATGGGTTAGAATATTAACACGCTTTCTGTTCTTTCTTATCCAGGTATCATGAATGAGCTTCATGCCATGCCTGCCGATCTGCTCACAAAACCGAGCGTTTTCATCAGCGATACAGCACGCCTCACGAAATATTGTTTGACGCATTGTCTCAAGTGAGTCAACAGAATCTATGGTCGCAAGAATGCGGTCAACTGCCCAGGCCAGGTCGCGAGCGGTTGGTCTGGCGGTTTTCAGGAAGTCACCAGCCTTTATAATTGCATCCCGGTAATGTGATGACGGTGCGTGTACAGCAGCAAGGTGCATGCCGAAACCGGCAGTCGCCCCAATAAGCCCAGCACCACGGACAACCATATCTTTAATGGCATCATGGGCGTCTTCAACCTGCATCAACGTTTTTGTGACAAAATGATGAGGAAGCTGGCGTTGATCGATGACCTTAACCGCGGGAGGATTTTCCGTGGAAGGCCAGATTGTTCGGTACTGTGTTCCATTAACTTTCATTATTTTTTATCCATAAAGACGGGTGTTATGAAAACCATTGGGACAAACGTCTAAGAATAAAAAGCATGTCTTGCCTCAAAGGTCAATATCGGAATCGAAATATTCCTGATGATTCCCATCTTTTAACTGATAATGAATCTCTTAGCATACTACTGCAACCTGAACAAAAGAACCGAGTTATGCACAAAATGTAAAAAACAACAGCAGCAGAATTTTATCATTCACTCAAGCAACTGTAAAAAATAAATATAATTAGTAGTTATGTGTTTTTGGATTCAGGGTATCACCGAAAAGATATTGAATTATGTTCCATTCATGTTAATCTCCTGTGTCAATAATACAAACATATGACAAAAATGTAACATTTTGAATAAAGCTGACACCGCCTTTATCCTGGCTTCTGGCGGGCAATCCTGGTCAGTTGTTTGTCCAACTGAAAGGTGCCCTTATCGTAAGTGTCTATGCTTTTGTTGTAAGTTGGATTATCTTTAAGGCCATTAATGCAACGATTGGATTGCGGCTTTCTGAAGAAGATGAGGTGGTCGGGATGGACTCAACAGAACACTCCGAAACTGCTTACAACAACTAGCCCCAGAGCTGGTCATGCCTGCCCGGGCTATGGGGAAAGCGTGATATTTGAGGGAGGAATGCAATGAAGAAGATAGAAGCGATTATAAAACCGTTCAAACTTGATGATGTCAAGGATGGGCTCAATGAGCTCGGTATTAAGGGGATGACGATTTCCGAGGTAAAAGGCTATGGTCGCCAGAAAGGACACACCGAGATTTACCGGGGGGCCGAATACCTCGTCGATTTTATCCCAAAGGTGAAAATTGAAATCGTAGTGCCGGCAGAACGGGTCGACCAGGTGGTTGAAAAGATTCGTGAGTCTGCGAACACAGGAAAGATCGGTGATGGGAAAATTTTTGTACTTCCGATTGAGAGAATTATTCGGGTCAGGACCGGTGAAGAGAATCGTGATGCGGTCTGATGGGTATGGAAACTCGACTTAAAACACAGAAACAGGCTCTTGATGATTTGTGGTCCCGCGGTTTAAGCGGGACCACGCTCTTGAAGGACCACAGCCTTCTTGCCGATAATTTTATCAGGGATTGTTTTGCAAAAATTGAAATCAGCGACCTGCAGTCGCGGGTCGCTGTCGTAGCTCTTGGCGGTTACGGCCGGCAGGAGCTTTTTCCATTTTCAGATATCGACCTGATGATTCTTTTTCACCCCAGGCTGCGCAAGAAGGTGGGGAGCGTGGCAGACGGTCTTCTCTATCCGCTGTGGGATACCGGCTATGAAGTGGGGCATGGTGTCAGGACTATTAAAGAATCAATGGTCCAGGCGGCAGAGGATTATGTTTTTCAGGTGGCAATGCTTGATGCCCGGCTGGTGGCCGGATCTGAGATTTTGTTCGATAAACTTATTGATACCTATCGTCGAAAATTTATCGAAGGCCATCGCCATGATTTTGTTCGAAATATGAACCGCTACAGTGAGGAGCGAAGAGAGCGGTTTGGTAGCCATGGCTATCTTCTGGAGCCAAATATAAAAGAGAGTAAGGGAGGGCTTCGTGACTTGCAGGCAATGGTCTGGTCTGCCAAGGTGGTTTTTGGCATAGACAGTGTTCAGGGGATTGTTGATGCCGGTTTCCTGCTTGAAAAGGAGGGGCAGCGTTTTCAGGAAGCTCACAATATGCTGGTGAGAATACGAAACCGACTCCATTACATCAGCGGTAGGAAGAACGACCAGCTCTATTTTGAGCAGCAGGAGGAAATGGCTGCAGCCTTTGGTTATAAGGATGGTGATGAAGCGCTGAGTGTTGAGCATTTCATGCGTGATGTTTATGGTCACCTGCGAGCCATTGCGGTCATCGCCGATCTGTTTTTTGATCATGTCAATGAGGTTCTTGGTCTCGGTGGCACAGGGCTACAGGTAGCTGATCGTGAAATAGAAAACTGGATCGAACTGAGGCAGAACCGAATACACCTCGTTGCCCGGCCCGAAGAACTCACAGCTAAGCCGCATCTGTTGATGAGGGTCTTTCTTGCCGCCTCACGATACGGTGTACCGGTTCATCACCGGTCGAAGATGACCATAACCAAAAACCTCGGCCTGATTACCGAAAAAATTCGTTCATCTCCCCGAATGGCCAAACCTTTTTCGGCTATCCTTACCGCGCCAGGAACTATCCTGCAGGTTATGGAGGCCATGCTTGAGACCGGCCTGCTTGGCAGTTATCTCCCCGAGTTTGCAAGGATAGATGCCTTGGCTCAGCATGATGTCTATCACATCTATACCGTTGACCGCCACTCCCTTCAGGCAGTAGCAGAGCTGCACAAGGTTGTTGGTGAAGAGCCTGAGATAGCAGCAGGTGTCAGCCGTCTGAAGCCGTTTTTCCTGGCCGCTCTCTTGCATGATATCGGTAAAAATTCTGGTCATGATCATTCTGAATATGGGGCTGAGCTTGTGCGGGTGGTTGGTGAGCGGCTTTGCCTTGACCATGGTGAGGTCGAGGACTTGAGTTTTCTGGTCATGTATCACCTTTTTATTCCGGAAAACGCCCTGCGAAGGGATCTCAATGATACTGTTTTTATCAAGCGGTGTGCCGAAACCATTAAAACTTCAGAACGCTTGGCGATGCTTTACCTCCTTTCAGTCGCAGACTCCAAGGCCACAGGTCCCTCGGCATGGAGCGACTGGAAGGCGACCTTGATGAGAGACATGTATCTCAAGGTGGATGCCTACCTTGCCCATATGGATGATGCTGAAGGTATGCCGGCAATTGTCGACCGGCAGTTTGAGGAAGGGGTCGAGTGGCTGCGCGGGAAGGTGGTGGATCTGGTGAGCAGAGAAGCGGATCTGAAGATGAATGTTGCTGATCTTTCAGCCGATTACCTTAACAGTTTTACCCCCGGAACCGTTGTTGAGCACTTGAAATTTCACCGGGATTACTATCGGGTGATCAGGCAGAAATCGCTGACTATTGCCGAGCAGAGCACTGATCACTGGTCTGTTCTGGTGATGTCACGTGATAACCCGGGGCTGCTGGCCAAGATCTGCGGTGTAATGGCACTTAATAATCTTACCGTTGTCAATGCCCAGATCTTCACCTGGACAGACGGTACTGTTGTTGACGTTATTGATGTCAGGCCCTCCGATGGGCTGCCCTTTGAGGAGAGGGACTGGCTGAAATTAAACGAGGACCTGGATAAAGCGGTAAGCCATCGCCTGGGGCTCAGCTATCGACTCTATGAAAAGCTCAAAAACAATTATAGCCATAAGCGAGACCTTACCGGAAGTCAGGACCACCGGGTGGTCCTGGATAATGATGGTTCCGACGACTTTACCATTGTCGAAGTTCACGCAGCTGATCTCCCGGGTCAGCTCTACAGGATAACTCAAACTCTGGCTGATTTGGGCATAAATATCCACAAGGCCTTTATCGCCACAGAGGTTGGCCAGTTGATAGACGTTTTCTATGTGCTTGATAGAAATGGCCGGCGGATAGAAGGGGAAGAGTATCGGTACGAGGTAACCCAGGGACTGCTCCACGCCATTGGCGAGCCTGAAAAAGAGGCGTAAAAATGACAAATATGTAATAAAAATCAAATTTATCTTTTTTTACTTGCAGTTTTTGTAACAAATTGGTAAACGGACTGCTACTGATTGAGATCAAATCAGATTATTACAGATTAACTAATCATAAGGAGATGTGGAAATGACCAGAGACGAAATAATGAA
>RCNE010000565.1_pt1 | contig 19981 bp, 19 predicted proteins | sample 2041361 | NCBI WGS metagenome assembly RCNE01 (sample SAMN09708229, study PRJNA481090) | Marine sediment metagenome, whole genome shotgun sequencing project.
TGTTAGATATTCATTTAGAATAAGTTCTTTAAAATAAAATTAGTACTGCCTACATTAGTTACTTGTTTATTAAACTCAACACTATTTAATTAGAAAGGGTGAGTTTGGTTGTTAAAGCGTGCCGTCTAGAACGGATTATTGATCAACCAGTTAGCCCTAAACTTGTCACCAAGGAGTTTAAAAACCCCAAACTAGTGTAGGTTTTTTTATACACAAAAATCAAAATAATGGAAGAATTGATAATGCCAATTATAATTGGAGTGATAGCGGGTATGGCGATTGGCTTTTTTATAGCAAAAATGTTAGAGAAGAATAAAGCATCAATGATGCTTAGAAATGCAAAAAAACAAGCATCTAACACCCTGAAACAATCAAGATTAGACGCTGAAACGCTTAAAAAGGATAAAATATTACAAGCAAAAGAAAAATTTATTGAGCTAAAGGCCGAACATGAAAAAGTAATTTTATCTCGAGACAGGAAGGTTTCTGAAACCGAAAAGAGAATTAGAGATAAAGAATCTAAAGTGTCTCAAGAGCTTGATAAAACTACGAAACTAAATAAGTCTCTAGAAACAAAAGAATCAGATTATGATTATAGAATAGAGTTTCTAGATAAGAAAAAAACTGATACTGAGAAGCTGCACAAAAGGCAAGTAGAGCAACTAGAAGTTATTTCTGGTTTATCGGGAGAAGATGCTAAAAAAGAATTAGTTGAGTCTCTTAAGGAAGAGGCGAAAACTGATGCTATGGCTTATATTCAAGAAACGTTGGAAGAGGCTAAATTAACAGCGCAACAAGAGGCAAAGAAAATTGTGTTAAGTACCATACAACGAATTGGTGTTGAACAAACTGTTGAAAATTGTGTTTCAGTGTTTAACTTAGAGTCTGATGATGTTAAAGGTAGAATTATTGGTAGAGAAGGTCGAAATATTAGAGCTTTAGAAGCTGCAACTGGGGTTGAGATTATAGTAGATGATACACCAGAAGCAATTATATTATCTTGTTTTGATCCTGTTAGAAGAGAAATTGCTCGTTTATCAATGCACAAATTAGTGACAGATGGACGTATTCATCCAGCTAGGATTGAAGAAGTTGTAGCAAAGACCAAAAAGGAAATAAACCAAGAAATTATTGAAGTTGGTAAGCGTACCGTAATAGATTTAGGTATTCATGGTTTACACCCAGAATTAATTAAAGTTGTTGGTAGAATGAAATATCGTTCTTCTTACGGACAAAATTTATTACAGCATTCACGTGAAGTGGCAAATTTATGTGCTGTAATGGCTGCTGAATTAGGACTGAATCCTAAGGTGGCAAAAAGAGCAGGATTATTACATGATATTGGTAAAGTACCAGAGACTGAAAGTGAATTACCACATGCTTTATTAGGAATGGAATGGGCTCAGAAACACGGAGAAAAACCTGATGTTTGTAATGCAATAGGGGCACACCATGATGAAATAGAAATGAAATCATTGATCTCACCTATTGTTCAAGTTTGTGATGCCATTTCTGGTGCAAGACCAGGCGCAAGACGTCAAGTACTAGATTCATATATACAAAGGCTTAAAGATTTAGAGGATGTCGCTTTTGGTTTTAACGGTGTACAAAAAGCCTATGCTATACAAGCAGGTAGAGAATTAAGAGTCATAGTCGAAAGTGAAAAAGTGGATGATGTAAAAGCATCAGAATTGTCATTTAACATTTCGCAAAAAATACAAAATGATATGACGTATCCAGGTCAGGTTAGAGTAACTGTTATTAGAGAAACTAGAGCAGTGAATATTGCCAAGTAATACTCAATAATTTTATACAAAGTTAAAAACCTTCTTATTCAAATTAAGAAGGTTTTTTTATAGTCGTACTTAGCGCCCGACTGAACAAAACAGAGATGGCATTTGAAACATCACTTAGATTCTTCACTTTTTTCAGAACTACATAATAATCGAACTAAAACACTATTTTCTAGGGTGAAATTTCTCGACCACTTCTTTTAAGAAAGTCTTATCTAGATGCATGTAGATTTCTGTAGTCGTAATGCTTTCGTGACCTAACATTTGCTGTATAGAACGCAAATCGGCACCATTTTCTAATAAATGTGTAGCAAATGAATGTCTAAAAGTGTGAGGGCTCACCTTCTTTTTGATACCCGCTTTTTCAGTTAAGTCTTTAATTATTAAGAAAACCATATTCCGCGTAAGCTGTTTTCCTCTTCGGTTTAAAAAGATGGTATCTTCAAATCCCTTTTGAGTCTTTAGTTGGTTTCTAACCTGATTTAAATAAATTAAGATGAGTTTTTGGGTTTCTATGTTGATTGGTACAAATCGCTGTTTGTCACCTTTACCAATAACTCTTATAAAACCTTCATCAAAAAATAGATCAGATATTTGTAAAGTGATGAGCTCAGTTACCCTAAGCCCACAACTATATAAAGTTTCTAAAATTGTTTTGTTGCGTTGTCCTTGTGAATGACTTAAATCAATTTGAGCTATAATCTCATCTATTTCATTTTGAGAAAGGGTATCGGGGAGTTTTCTGCCTATTTTTGGCGTTTCTATGAGCTGAGTAGGATTGTCTTTTCGGTAATCTTCAAAAATTAAATACTCAAAAAAACTACGAAGCCCTGAGATAGTACGAGATTGAGAACGCGCATTTACATTTTTAGCTAATTCATAAATGAACTGTTGAATGCTTCCTTCAGAAATTTTTTCTGGATTTTCATGGATATGGCTAGCATCCAAAAATTGAACTAATTTTTTCACATCTCTTGAATAATTATCAATAGAGTTTGGTGATAAACCTCTTTCAATTTTAAGATATAGCTCAAAATCTTTAAGTGCATGTTGCCATTTCATTAGTGTAAAAATATGGTAAAAATGCCAATCTAAATTAAATATGAAAACCTCATTTTAAATCAATATTTAAATAATTTCTAGTAAACCTGATAAATATCATTGTGTAACTGATAAATATCATTGCATAAGACTTATTCAAAGAATAAATTTGTTCTGTGCACAAAAAGTGCCTTTTAAAAACTAATTATTAAACTATATTGTTATGAAAAAAGTATTGATTATTTCGGCAATAGTATTACTTGGCTTAACAGCAGTTAATGCGCAAGAGGTAGAATTTGGGATTAAAGGTGGAATTAACATTGCCACTATTACTGAGGACATTGGTTTTGTTAGTTTTGATAACAGAACTTGTTTCCATTTCGGAGCGGTTGCAGAAATTGGAATTTCAGAGAAATTTTCTTTTCAACCTGAATTACTATATTCTTGCCAAGGGGCAGATTATAGTGTTACAGATGATTTTGATGAGCCCACTAAAGCTATTGCAACTTTCGAAGGTACCATTAAGGTAGATTATTTAAATATTCCTTTAATGGCAAAATACTATGTGGTAGAAAGATTAAGTCTAGAGGCAGGCCCACAAGTTGGGTTTTTAATATCTGCCAAAGATGAGTTTGGAGGTGAAGAAGAAGATATCAAAGATTTCGTAAAAGGGATTGATTTTGGGGTGAATTTTGGTATAGGTTATAAACTAGACGGTGGCTTAAACTTTGGCGCACGCTATAATTTAGGTTTGTCTGATGCTAATGATAATACAGAAGAATTGGGTGACGCTACACTTAAGAATGGTGTTTTTCAATTTTCTTTAGGTTATTTCTTCTAATAAACTGAACGATAAAAACAAAAAAGGAAGCTTAAAGCTTCCTTTTTTTATGTATTAATATTGTTTCTTTGTGTTCATTTATAAATTTAAATAAGTTTTTATGAGAAAAATATACGTGATGCTTATAATAGTAATGCTTAGTTTAGCTACTGTTAATGCTCAAGATGCTGATTTTTTTGCTGTTACTGCAGGGTATTTAAATACAATTGACAGAACTTCAATAGAAGGGCAGTCTGAAAATATATCTAATTCAGGTTTTTATGCTGGATTGATAGCAGAAAAGTATATTTCTTATGAATTTTGGATACAAGCAGAATTATTATATGCCAATGCTGAAGATACTAGTTATATACAAATCCCTATTTTGGCGAAATTTTATTTATCAGATAATTTTAATTTAATGGCAGGACCTCAAATGTCTTATAGATTAGAGAAAGCAGCCGAAAATTTTACAAACCTCAACATAGGTCTTAGTTTTGGTGCAGGGTATGATATTACTGAAAATTTAGCTGGTTTTACTAGATATACTCTTCAGCTAAATGATTATTATACGGGTAGTGGTGATTTTTCATCTAAAAATAGATTTTTTAGTGTTGGGCTAGCATACAAATTCAAGAGTTTGTAAATCAAAAAAGTGGCATTGATGACATTTTTTTTCATCAAAAAGTTCGGCCAATATTTATTTTACAAAACGCAACTATTTGGTTATCAACATTTTTTAATAACTAATGTTAATAAAATGTTGATAATATTTTAATAAGTAAAATTTATTTCATTAATTTACGTTATCATTAAAATTTAAATCTAAAAATTATGAAAAAATTATGTTTAGTTGCTCTCGTAGCAATGTTTAGTATTACAACTATGAATGCCCAAGGGAATTTTAATGTAGGTGTCAATGCCGGAATACCTACTGGAGACGTGAGTGACCTTTATTCATTCACTTTAGGAATTGAAGCTAACTATTTATTTGAGGTCTCGGATAAATTTCAAGTAGGGCCAACTGTGTCTTTTGTAAATTTCTTTGGAGATTCTATTGACTTTGGAGACTTTGGAGATTTTGAAGGTGGTGGTAATTTTGATGTTCCAGATGCAAGTTTTTTACCTATTGGAGGCGCTGCTCGTTACATGGCATCTGAGAAGATTGTTCTTGGTGTAGATTTGACTTATGCTGTAGGTATCAGTCCAGACGGAAACGATGGAGGATTTCAGTATAGACCAATGGTTGGGTATAATGTTAGCGAGAAAATAATGTTACAAGCATCTTATTCTGGTATCAGCGTTGATGGTGGAACATTTGGTCAATTTGGTGTAGGAGCCATGTTCTCTTTATAACATAAACAAATTAAATATTTAAAAAGGAAGCATTTTTGCTTCCTTTTTTTATTTTAGCACTATGAAACTAATCATCATCAACGGTCCAAATTTAAACTTACTCGGCAAACGAGAACCAGAAGTATATGGCAGTACTACATTTAAAGACTATTTTAAATTGCTGCAAGAAAAGTATACTAGTATTGAATTAGCCTATTTTCAATCGAATATAGAAGGCGAAATCATTGACAAGTTACATGAAGTTGGTTTTCAATATGATGGTATTTTGTTGAACGCTGGTGCCTACACACACACTTCTGTAGCTATTGGAGATGCTGTAAAGGCTATCGAAACACCAGTTATTGAAGTGCATATATCAAATGTGTATGCCCGTGAAGAGTTTAGGCATCATTCTTATATTTCGCCTAATGCGAAAGGTATTATTATTGGTGCTGGTCTTAAAGGTTATGAATTGGCTTTGCAGAGTTTCATTTTATAACTTCAAAACCATTTTAATATTACTGCGGAGATAGGGCGAATTTTTTTCCAGTTCAACTTCTTTAAAACCGTATTTTTTATAAATATAAATAGCATTTTCGAGTTTTGTATTTGAATAGAGTAGAAGCTCACTCCAACCTTTTTCTTTAGCAAAATCAATGCAAAATCTCATGAGTTGTTGTCCGATTTTTAACCCTTGATATTGTGGACTAACAGCCATCTTACTCAATTCATACCCTTCAGGTTCGTTCATTAACGCTACCGTGCCAGCTACATTTTCATCAACTAATGCAAAGAAAATATAACCACCGTTATCTATGATATACTTTTTGGCATTATTCAATACTAGGCTATCGTGCTTTTCAACATTAAAGTATGTTTCTAGCCATTCAATATTTAAATCATGAAACGCTTGAGAGTATTCCTCTTTAAAAGAAACTACTTTAATAGTCATAGACTATATTTTGGTATCGATATAGTCTAGAATCTCTTTTTCTTTAGCTATAGCAGAAAGGTATACTTTTTCCGCTTTAGCGAGAATTTCATCAGCAAAAATTCTATCTTTTATATCTTTTGCATTAATGCGAACATTTAAATAAGCACCAGTAACGGCAGTTCTTGCACATAATGCACCCACGCCTGCGTCAGATAATGAACTTTGTAAACCATCTTTAGTCATTGCTTTCATTACTTCCATAGAATCATTTGCGGTTCGCATCACAAGAAACGGAATTTCGGTAGCATACTTAGTTGCATCTTCTATGGCTTGATTTCTAATTTCTTTTTCAGTATCCGTAGTTTTTGGTAGTCTAAAACCGGTAATAATTTTATTAAAGGCATTCGTATCTTCATCTACCAGATATAATAATTTATTTTTATACCCTTGCCCTTTTTCCGCCCATTGCGAATAGTATTCCCATTTGTCATCCCAACCTGCTTTATGTGCTGAAAGGTTTGCAACCATAGTACCTAAGGATACTCCCAACGTGCCAACATACGCCGAAATTGACCCTCCACCTGGTGCAGGAGTTTCACCAGCTGTTTCATCCGCGAAAGCCTTTAACTTCAAATCAACAAGCTTAATTGAGCCATCATTCATGACATATTCTATAATTTTTTCTTGCGGATTAAATGGTTTTAAATCATCTAGGCCTAATGACTTTATGGCTATTTTAATTTTTTCGTTTTCTGCAATACCTAAAGAACGTTGCTGTTTGGTTAAAAAATAATCGGCGGCAGCTAATATGGCTTTTAAAGGAACCAAACCAACCAACTCTGAACCTGTAACGCGTAGCCCACGTTCTTGTGCTGATTTACAACTTTCATCAAACGCTTCATGCATGGAAGTGATTGAAATATTGGTTAAGTTATATGAAATTTGTGCAATACCATATTCTTCTATATACCAGCCAATACCTTTTACGGCTTTTAATTTACCAGGAATACGAACAGGCTCTCCATTTGCATCTAAAACTTTTTTTCCTGTTATGGGGTTGCCTTCTCGTTTTACACGTCCAGCTTCGCGAATATCAAAAGCGATTGAATTCGCACGTCGCGTTGAAGTGGAGTTTAAGTTTACATTATATGCGATTAAAAAATCGCGTGCAGAAATTGCAATTGCACCTGTTTTGGCAATATTTTCATTAAAGTTTGCTGGACCAAAATCGGGTTTCCATTCAGGGTCTGCTAATTTTTTCGATAAACCCTCATATTCACCTGAACGGCAATTTGCAAGATTTTTTCTTTTAACTTCTTTGGCAGCATTTTCATAAAAATAACCAGGAATGTTTAGTTCATCACCTACACGTTTTCCTAATTTATGAGCATATGTTGCAGTTTCTTCTAATGTAATTCCACTTATGGGAACAAGCGGACACACATCAGTAGCACCGAAACGAGGATGCTCACCAGAATGCTGACTCATATTAATGAGTTCAGTCGCTTTTTTTATCAATCTAAAAGCCGCTTCTATAACTGCTTCTGGTTGACCAACAAAAGTAATAACTGTTCTATTGGTTGCTTTACCAGGATCTATATCCAGTAGCTTTACACCTTCTACAGTTTCTACGATATGTGCAATTTCGTTAATTTTTGCAGTGTCGCGTCCTTCACTAATATTAGGTACACATTCAATAAGTTGTTGTTGCATGTTAATTGGTTAAAAAATCTAAAACCAAAGTTAAATGATGTTCTTTAAAAAGAATACCTTTTCTATAAAAAATATCAATATAAAATTCATTATTTTTGCCGCTTATTATTAATAAACAAATAAAAAAATGAGATTATTAAAATTTTTTATGACTGCCACGGCTCTAATAGCAATGGTTTCTTGTAATACACAAACTGTAACTAAAAAAGAATTGAAAAGTGAAGTAGACACCGTTAGTTATGCTTTAGGTTTAAATATGGCAAACCAACTAAAAGCAAATTTTAAAGATATAGACCAAACATTATTTGTTCAGGGTTTTAAAAACGGAATTGACTCTACTAATCTACAATTGGAGAGTAAAGATTTAAATGGTATTTTAAGTTCATTTTTTCAAGAAAGACAATTAGCTCAACAACAAAAAGCACAAGAAGAATCTACTAAAAATGCAGCAATTGAATTTGCTGATGTTAAAAAAGCTGGTGAAGATTTTTTAGCTGAGAACAAAACTAAAGAAGGAGTTAAGACTACAGAAAGTAGTTTACAATATATGATAATGAAGGAAGGTAATGGAGAAAAGCCTGTCGCTACTTCTAAGGTGAAATTACATTATCATGGTACTTCTCTTGATGGTAAAGTATTTGATAGTTCAGTAGATAAAGGGACACCAATTGAGATGGTAGCAAATCAATTTGTGAAAGGTTTTAGTGAAGGTTTATATTTAATGAACGTAGGTTCTAAATACAAATTTTTTATTCCTTATGAATTAGGCTATGGCTCTTCTCCTCGTCCAGGAGGACCAATTAAACCATTCGAAGCTTTAATTTTTGAAGTTGAATTATTAGAGATAGTAAAGTAGGTTAGTCAGTATTTAATAAAATAGAAAGAGAGGCTTATGCCTCTTTTTCTATTTTACCATTTAAGATAACCATATTAATCAAATTACTACCAAAAGCATAGGGTAAAAATCCGTAAGACGGAATTTCTTTTGTGACGATCAAATTCGCTTTTTTTCCTTTTGTAATACTTCCGTGGGTTGTTGATAAATTCATAGCATAAGCGCCATTTAAGGTGGCAGCATTAATTGCTTCTTCGGGTGTCATTTTCATTTTAATACAAGCTGTGCTTACAACAAAATTCATATTACCACTTGGTGTCGAACCGGGGTTATAGTCGGTAGCCAATGCTAAAGGCAATCCTGCATCTAGGAGCTCTCTTGCGGGTGTATACGGAATTCCTAAAAAATAGGAGCAGGAGGGGAGTGCAACTGGCATTGTTTTAGAGCCTTTTAATATATTGATGTCTTCTTTAGTCATTACTTCTAAATGATCTACCGATAAGGCTTTATGTTTTACTCCTAACTGTACACCACCAATACTTGTAAATTGGTTTACATGAATCTTAGGTATGAGACGAAACTTTCGTGCAGCTTTTAAAATAGTGTCAGTTTGCTCCACTGTAAAATAATTTGTCTCACAAAAAACATCTACAAATTCTGCTAAATTTTCTTCAGCTATTATTGGTAGCATTTCATTGATTATTAAATCAACGTAATCATTCTTATTGTTTTTGTATTTAGTAGGAAAAGCATGCGCACCTAAAAAAGTAGCTTTAATTTCTATGGGATAATTTTTAGCTAGTTTTTTAATGACACGTAGCATTTTTAATTCCGCTTCTAGCGTTAAACCGTAACCCGATTTTATCTCTACCGCGCCTGTACCTAGCTTCATAACTTCTTCTAATCGCTTGGCAGATTGTTTGTAGACTTCTTCTTCAGGTGTTTCTTGCAACTTTTTAGCTGAGTTTAAAATACCACCGCCATTTGCGGCAATTTCTTCATAAGAGAGTCCGTTAATTCTATCTACAAACTCATTTTCTCTATTGCCTGCATACACGATGTGTGTATGGCTATCGCACCAAGAGGGTAACACAATTTTACCAGTAGCATCAATTGTTTTATCTGCAGTTATTCCGTTAAGGTCATTCATAACACCAAAATCTGCAATGCAATCATTTTCAATAAGTAAAAAAGCATTTTTTAGGCTTGGGAGTATCTTCATATCACTACCTGAAACTTTAGTGATATGTGCATCACGTACCTGAAGCAATTCTTTAATATTTTTTAAGAGTATTCGCATTTATAACTTATATTCGAAGTAAATATAATCGAAATATGTTACAATTAAACGAGAATGAATATGGTCATTATTATAAGCCATATATTGACGTTGTTGTTGGAAATGAAAAAGGAATTATTGAAAATTTAAAAAATACGTTAACCGAAGTTCTAAATACGCTTTCTAAAATACCAGAAAATAAACAAGAATATCGATATACAGAAGGTAAATGGACGATTAAAGAATTAATACAACATCTTATAGATAGTGAACGTGTTTTTGCATATAGAGCTTTACGCTTTGCGCGGAATGATGCTACGGAGTTAGCTGGTTTTGAGCAGGATGATTATGTAACAGTTTTTGATGCCAATACAAGAGATTTTGATGAGCTCTTAGAAGATTTGGAACTAACGCGAAAGTCAACCATATTACTATTTAAGAGTTTTGGTGAAAAAGAATTGATGCGAATTGGTACCGCAAGTGGTAACGACATGTCGGTTAGAGCTTTAGGCTATGTTATTTCTGGTCATTTAGTACATCATTTCAATATAATGAAAGAGCGATATTTATACTAACAGGTGTATGTTTACGTTATCTTGTAGTAACCAATTTCGCTAAACATGGAAAAATACAGTGACCCTGCAAAACTAGAACTTAAAAAAAAGAAGACAAAAAAACACTTCTCACCTTACAAAAAAGATAAGTATTCTATTTCTAAATTAAAAGAGTATAAAAATTATATAGACTATTTAGATAATGTTAGAAATCAAGGAAATTTAGAATTGGAATAAAGTTTAGTATATTTGAGAGTATAATCAACAGTTATGTTTCAAAAACTCTTTTTTATTGGTTTTTTTCTTATTACTTCAATAAATGTGTTTTCTCAAGATACTGATATTATAGTTGATCAAAATAAGATTCCTTCTAGTATTTATATTGAAAATGATGATTATTCTTTTTTGAAGGCATCGCTTACTAAAGACTTAAAAATCAAGAGTTTTAAATTTTTAATCTTCGATGATGAAAGTTTAATGAGTAATTCTTTTACTATAGATTTAAGAAATATAGGAAGACCAGGCTCTCAGTTTTCTTATGAATCGTATAAAGATTTCGACTTATATAAACATTTTCCAGTTGTACCAGATATCATAACATTGAATCGATTTAATAAAAATGTATTGATAAAGCCTAACTAATATTTTATTTTATCCTCTTTTTCTGACCATTTCTTGAAAGGTTCTAAGGCAATATCACGAGCACATTGTTCAAAAGGTATGCTACGTTCTTCATATGGTAGTGGAATTTCTTTATAAATAAATTCATCATCAAAGCCAATATCAGCTGCATCTTGCTGGTTACTACCGAAATACACTTTTTTAGGTCTTGCCCAATAAATAGCACCCAAACACATAGGGCATGGTTCACAAGATGTGTAAATAATACAATCTTCTAATTGAAAATCATTTAAGTTTTTACAAGCATCTCTAATTGCTGTAATCTCCGCATGTGCTGTTGGATCATTTGTAGAGGTAACTTTATTATTACCGCGACCAATAATTTCACCATCCTTTACTATAATACATCCAAAAGGACCACCTTCATCATTGTTCATTCCTTTTAAAGCAGCTTTTACTGCTTCACTCATAAATTCTTGATTTGTCTTTGGCATAGGTTCATTATTTTTATGAGCTTTTGCAGCTTCATCCAAGAATTTTTTGTTGAAAGCGTTACACATTATACTTGTCTTTATTTTAAAGTCTACTTAAGGCTTCCAGTCATTTCTTCAGGTTTTACCCATTCATCATATTGTTCGGCAGTAACATATCCTAAGCGTACAGCTTCTACTTTTAAAGTTGTTCCGTTTTGGTGTGCCGTGTTTGCAATTTCTGCCGCTTTATAATATCCTATTTTTGTGTTTAAAGCAGTTACTAACATCAATGAGTTATTCAGCAGTTCATTAATTACTTTAGTGTTTGGTTCTATACCAACTGCACAATTGTCATTAAATGAAACACATGCGTCACCTATTAATTTAGCTGACTGTAATAAGTTTGCCGCCATCATCGGCTTAAAAACATTCAATTCATAATGACCTTGTGTGCCGCCAACTGTAATTGCAACATCATTACCCATTACTTGTGCACATACCATTGTAATAGCTTCTGCTTGGGTAGGATTTACCTTACCAGGCATAATAGATGAACCTGGCTCATTGGCTGGAATGATTAATTCACCAATACCCGAACGTGGACCAGAAGCCATCATACGAATATCATTTGCTATTTTATTTAGTGATACAGCTAGTAGTTTCAATGCTCCGTGTGTTTCAACAATCGCATCATGTGCAGCTAGAGCTTCAAATTTATTTTCGGCTGTAATAAATGGTAAATCAGTAAATTGAGCAATATATTTTGCAACTAAAACATCATAACCCGCCGGTGTGTTTAATCCTGTACCCACAGCAGTTCCGCCTAGCGCTAATTCAGAAAGGTGTGCTAAGGTGTTTTTTAAAGCTTTAATTCCGTGATCTAATTGAGATACATAACCAGAGAATTCTTGCCCAAGGGTTAAAGGTGTAGCATCCATTAGATGCGTACGACCAATTTTAACAACAGTTGCAAAATCTTGTGATTTTTTATGTAAAGTATCTCTTAATTTTTGAACTCCAGTAATGGTAGTTTCTACAATCATTTTATAACAAGCAATATGCATACCTGTAGGGAATGTGTCATTAGACGATTGCGACTTATTCACATCATCGTTAGGTTGAATTGTTTTTTCGCCTTCGCCGACTATATTACCTGCGATTTCATGAGCGCGATTAGCGATTACTTCATTTACATTCATATTGCTCTGTGTACCAGAACCAGTTTGCCAAATAACTAATGGAAATTGGTCGTCATGCTTTCCGTTAAGAATTTCGTCGCAAACCTGCGAGATAAGATTGCGTTTTTCTTCGGTTAAAACCCCTAATTCGCAATTTGTATAAGCAGCAGCCTTTTTTAAATAAGCAAAGCCATACACAATTTCTAAAGGCATTGATGAAGGCGCACCAATTTTAAAATTATTACGAGAACGTTCAGTTTGAGCACCCCAATACTTATCGGCAGGTACTTCTACTTTACCCATGGTATCTTTTTCTATTCTGTATTTCATGAAAGATTAATTTTGTAGACTACAAAGTTACAAAATAGCTATACAGAATAACTGATATTAATCAACAAATTGAAAAATTGCGAAGGCATACAAAGCAAAACGTAAAAATCGAAATAATCCGAAACTTAAAACACCTTTTAGTGGGTATTTTATCATACCAGCTGCCATACAGGTGATTGAGAAAGGAATAGGTAATAGCGCACCAGTTACAATTAATAAGCCACCCCATTTTTTGGTATTTTTTAAGTGTTTTGCCATTTTATTTTCTAAATAATTCTTTACGGAATTGATTCGTAAAGCGGCTGTTCCGATAAAGAAAGAAATAATACCACCTATGTATGATAACGATGCTAAAATTGCAAGAAACACAACAGGGTTCGTTGTTTTTTTTGTCCAGGCAATAAAAATTTCGGGCGGAATTAATCCTAAAAATGATTCTGATAAGAAAAAAATTGCTAAAATGTACTCAGTGGCAAAGACTTCAGTTATTTTTTGTAGTCCATGGTTGATATTATATACATATGCATTGAATAAAAAGATAACTGCAATTATTATTGATAATGGAATAATAGTTTTTTTTAGACTCTTACCAACAAAACTATAAAAACCAGTATATGAATAATACTGGTGTAGTAATTTCAGTTTTGATTTTTTTTGTGTTTTAGCACTCCTTTTCATTTGTAAAACTTTACAAGCCGCTAAATTATAACTCTAGTAATAACTAATTATTATATGAGCAGTTAATTTTTTTAACTACCAAATTCTTCGCCCTCACCACCATCATTTCCTCCTCTTTGTGATTGACGTTTTTTCTTTTGATTGAATCTATAGGTAAATGATAAATTAAAGCTACGTTCTCGCCATTGAAATTCACTAATTCCTGTAAATGTAGGAGTGAATGTCTCTGATTTTCTTTTTCGAGTATTAAAAAGATCGCTTATATTAAAAGCTAAAGAAGCTTTTTCTTTAAATATATCTTTACTAAATGCCATATTCGTAGAGAAGATTCCTTCCCTTTTATTTTGTGCATTTTCACTAGGTCCTCTATATGATAACCTAGTTTGCCAATCTATTTCTCCAGGAAGTGTCACTTTATTATTGAATCTTACAAACCAACTTGTATTGTCAGCATCAAAATTTTCACCTTCAAAATCTCCTTTAGTTATTGACTTGAACAAATTGAAATTACCGTTTATACGCCATTTTCTACTTGGATTATAAGTCAGTGTAAATTCAAAACCATAACGATCATTTGTGGCTAAATTGATCGGCGTTCTTCTAATTATAGGAACTAACTGACCATTTAAATCTACTGTTTCTTCTGTATCTTGACTAATAAAGCTAAAAGCATCATTGGCATGTTGAAAGTAAACCGAAGTATTTAATGTTAATTTACCAAATCTATTGAGGTATCCAAGATCAAAACCATCTGAAATGCTCGGGTCTATATCCGGGTTCCCCTGAAATAAATTAGTTGCGCTTGATCGAGATGGAAAAGGATTAATAAATCGAGATCGTGGTCGTCTAATACGTCTATTATATCCTAAAGTTAAACTTTCTTTATCGTTCATTTCATACCCCAAGTTTATAGTAGGGAAGAGGTTGGCGTAACTTTTTATCTGGCGATCATTCGTTGTAACTTGATCAATTGTAATTCTGGTTGACTCTAATCGCAATCCGATTAAATAAGAAAACTTTTCAAACTTACTTCCATATTGAGAGTATACCGCATTTACATACTCTTTATAGATAAGGTTATTACTCAAATCGGTATCTAACAGGAAACTGCCATTTTCATTTATCGCTACGGTGTAATCTGTGTCTAACGTATTAAAATTACCTCTATATCCAAATTCGAACTGCGTTTTTTCTCCTATAGGAAGCACATAATCGGTTTGAAATAAAATACGCTCTTGGTCTTCAATTGTGGTCACTTTCTCTACATCAACACCATCCTGATTTATCAATGAATTTTCTTCTTCAGCACTATCCTCATATTGAAAATCAAAGGTCAATTTATGTCCATCTACGTTGAAATTTTTATCAAAATTCACCGAAAATTGAACTGTTTTATCATCTTCTAATTCAGGATCCAAACGTAAAGTGTTGGTTTCGTTTCCTAAAAGATCTCTTTGAGATATGTTGTTGACGGTATTACTTTCATTATCACTTTCTCGGAACACAACTGCTGCTGTAATCGAGGAAGTTTTATTTACATACCATTCTATACCAGTATTGATACTTAGGCCTTTACGTATTCTGTCGAATTCTCTAGTTTCTTCTAAAAATGTACTAGGGGTTGTATTTATAAATTCTGACGAAGTGAATGAATTTCCTGGAACTTCTCTATAATTATAACCAGAGGTAGTAAAAAAATTAAAATCACCAGTTCTATAATTTACATTACCGGAAATACCACCAGATTTCGGATAACCGATATTCGTTGAAATGGCACCGTTTAAACCTTGTATTTTACTTCGACGTAGTATGATATTTAAAATCCCTGCAGTTCCTTCCGCATCATATCTCGCTGAAGGAGAAGTAATAACTTCTACTCTCTCAATGGCATCTGCCGGTAACTGACGTAATGCGTCAGTAGAGTTTAATCCTACTAATCCAGATGGTTTACCATTAATAAGTATTCTAACATTATCATTTCCGCGCAAAGCGACATTTCCTTCAACATCTACCGAAACAGATGGTACATTATCTAGTACATCACTCACGGTACCACCACGTACAGTTAAATCTTTACCAACATTGTAGATTTTTTTATCTAATCGAATCTCAACAGTAGTTCTTTCGGCAATAACTACTACTTCGTTTAAATTTTCGCTATCAGTGGCAAGACTTATAACACCGAGATTAGTGTCAGACGAAATTGCTTTATTTGAAAGTTTGTACGATTTAAAAGAAATGAATTCAAATGAAATTTTATAAACGCCATTATTCACTTCTACGTTAAAATTGCCATCTTTATCAGTTAACCCTCCAGTTACCTTTTTACTTTTTACTGATGTTAATACAATAGTGGCATATTCTAGTGGTTGTTTTGTGTCTTTGTCTATTACCTTACCTGTAATTACGTATTTTTTCACATTTGTAGTAGGTCGTTGTGCATGTAATGTAATAGATAGTAAGAGGAATATAATAGCAATTTTAATTTTCATTGTAATGATTTATATTTACTTGAATAAATGTTTAATTTAATTAATTAAAAATTAAACAATTAGCGCAAATGTATGAATGAATTACGCTGTATAATTCATAATATTTGTTAAATAAGCGTTAAAATAATTCAGTAAAAAAAAAGATTTATGTAATGGCTGCTAAATAAAAAATATGTTTATTTTTGTAGCAAACATATAACGAAAAGAAATATCTTATGGAAATCGAACAATTCTTTGGCTTTTTAATATTTTTATCAGTACTAACCATGGGTTTTTGGTTGATGATATTATTGTTGACTTTCGTGGTTCCATATTGGATATTTGGCGCTGCCTTTGAAGAATGGAAGTTAAAGAGAGCGGCTAAGAAGGATAAAAATAATTAATACGTTATACTATAAAACAAAAAAGGGAAGTCATTTGACTTCCCTTTTTTGTTGTTTTACATTTTCTTATCTTGTTTATCTTCTAACTCATCTTTATTTACATCTTTACTTCTGTTTTTTCTGCTTTTTCTTTTTTGATTAAAACGGTATGTGAATGATAAACTATATTGGTTTTGATAAAAAACATTATAATTTGTTATGGTATTTGCTTCTAACGACTCATATAAAAAGCGTTTCGATTTAAAAATATCATTTGCTTTAAAGGTAAGAGTTCCATTTTTCTTAAAAATATCTTTGCTTACAGTAATATTATTATAATTAATTGTTCGTGATGCAGTCAACCCATTTTTAACTGGAGATTGATGAACATGCGATATTCTAAACTTTAAACCTTTGGCAAAAGAAAATAAGGCATTAGCATGTGCATACCAAACAACATTAGTATTATCATATTCATTATTTAGCGTATTCGAAATATCTTCATACGCAGGGTTCACATATCCGTTTAATCGTAACCATTTAACGGGTTTATAAGTAATATCTAAATCAACACCTACAATATTGTAATTACCACTATTAATATTTCTTCGATTGAATATTTGATCACCGTTTATTGTTTGTTGCCCTGTGTTTTCTATAATACTTAAAAAAGCATCTTTTTTTAAATTAAAGAAGATTGAAGTTGCAAATGATATTTTTTCAAAACTAGTATCGAATATTAACTCAAAATAATTGGTATAATATGGGTTCAAGTTTTGGTTACCAATTGATTGAAAACGTTCATCAACAAAAGAAATGAACGGACTTAATTGTGGTATATCTGGTCTATCAACTGAACGACTATAACTTAAAGATAAATAACTATCATCACTAATTTCATAACCCATCGATATTGAAGGAAATAGGTCGGTATAGTTTTTTGTAATTGGAGTTGCACTTAATAAACTTGTTGTAATATCGCTTATTTCAGTACGAAGTCCTAACGAATACGAAAAACTACCATGTGTAGCATTATATTGTCCATAGAATCCATGCACAATTTCATCATAATTAAAAGTGTCATCTAAATTATTGATCGTTACAAAATCGCTTATGGTACTATCAAACTGTCCTACTTTAAAAATGTTCTCATATGTTCTAAAAGTACCCTTATAACCCAATTCTAGACTCCTGTTTTTCGTAAAAGGGAGCGTATAATCAAATTGTGCTAAAAAGTTATTTAATTGTTGATCTTTTACAGATTGTTGTAATATAATTGCATTGCTAGTTGTGGGAGTTTCCGTAATATTATCTTTAGTATCAGATAATGTTCCTTCATATTTAAAATCAACGCTCAATTTTTGCCCTAACGTGTCTAATTTTGCAACATAACCTAGACTCGCTTCATACTTTAAAAGATCATCTCTATCGTCTGTCTCTCTATTAAAATCATTTTCAATAATTTGGAATGTGTTATTCTTATCATTCTTATTTACTAAAAAAGAAGCTGACAACGTGTTGTTATCATTCAAATAAAAATCACTACCAATATTTAATAGGATAGTATTTCGTAATCTATCTTCTTCAATATCTTGAAATAAGCCTAGTAAAGGTTGCTCAACGCTAGTTTCTTTAATTCTATTCTCATTTACGTAGCTTATTGTAGAATATAAATTAATCTTTTTGTTAGTTTTATTCAAAAAAGTTGAGAACCCATGATTATCAGGGATACCTGTATGTATATTAAAAGAACCACTAAAACCCTTATTTTTTCTTTTTTTAGTGATAATGTTTAGTATGGCTCCACCACCTTCGGCACTATATTTTGCAGAGCGTGATATAATTTCTACTTTATCTATACTGTTTGAAGGTATTGCTTTTAAAAAATCAGTATTATTATCAATATTAAACTGAGGTTTTCCATCTATGAGTATTGTCGCTTGGCTGCCTCTTAAATTGATGTTGCCTTCTGAATCTACATACACAGATGGTGTATTACTCAAAACATCTAATCCGTTTCCTCCTCTATTGGCAATGTCTGCGGAAGCATTATAGATTTTTTTGTTAAATTGAAATTCAACTAACTTTTTATCGGCAGCAATATTTACTTCGTCTAATACATTATCAGATTTTAAACTAATGATTCCTAAATCTAAATCAGTAGTTAATAATGTTGCTTTAAGCTGATGAGATGTGTATGAAAGAAAAGTTATGTTGATTCTGTACAAGCCAGCATCAATTTGCATATTAAATGTTCCATTTTTATTTGTAGTAGTGCCAATAATTTTATCTTTTCCTGGTTGTGAGAATGATATTGTTGCGTATTCTAATGGTTGGCTTGTTTGAGCGTCTACAACTTTACCAGATATTGCAATAGTGTTATCCAACATGGTTACCTGACTAAAAGCTAGTTGGGTGCATAAAATGATTGCAATAAGTGATAAAATTCTTTTCAAAGTTTCATTTTGGTTGCCAAAAATACCATTTAAAATTCAAATAAAATATAGTGGTTTATGGGTATTTTACTACCCAAAAACCACTAGTTTACTCACAAAAGTTCTTTAATTTTTTCTGGAGGCCTTCCAATAACAGCTTTATTATTTTGCACAACAATCGGGCGTTCTATTAATTTTGGATGTTGTAGCATTGCATGTATGATATCATTGTCCGAAAGCTCTTTATTCTTAAAATTTTCTTTCCAGATAACTTCATTTTTACGTACAAGCTCTATGGGTTTTATGCCTAAAAGAGTAAGGATATTTACTAATTCCTCTTTCGTGGGAGGATTTTCTAGATAATTTATAATTTCGAAAGGTTGGTTAGATGCTTCTAATATAGCTAGACCTTCTCGACTTTTTCTGCAACGATTATTATGATATATTTTCATTTAATATTGTTTTAAAGGATAAATATAATCAAGCTAGTTCAATTTATAACTTATGATATTAGTTATCTTTGTTATCTTAAATTTTAGAATGATTATTACAGATACACATACACATTTATACTCAGAGCAATTTGATGATGATAGAGCAGAAATCATTCAAAAAGCAATAGATGTAGGCGTTTCTCGCTTTTTTATTCCGGCAATAGATTCAACATATACAGAATCGATGTTGCAGTTAGAAAAAGACTATGCTAAGCATGTTTTTTTAATGATGGGATTACATCCAACAAGTGTAAAAGAAAATTTTCTAGAAGAACTAGCATTCGTAAAACAATGGTTAGATAAACGAAATTTTTATGCAGTTGGCGAAATTGGTATTGATTTATATTGGGACAAAACTTTTTTAAAACAACAGCAAGATGCTTTTAAAACCCAAATAGAGTGGTCTAAAGAGAAAAATTTACCTATTGTTATTCATTGTCGTGATGCTTTCGATGAAATTTTTGAAATTTTAGAAGAAGTTAAGGACGAAAAATTAAATGGAATTTTTCATTGCTTTACCGGTACTTTAGAACAAGCACAAAAAGCAATCTCTTTTAATATGAAATTAGGTATTGGAGGGGTGGTTACCTTTAAAAATGGAGGCATCAATAAGT